>Ga0255049_10002201_pt1 | contig 10386 bp, 11 predicted proteins | sample JV7_2_3_MG_FD_183615 | JGI IMG/M metagenome (GOLD analysis project Ga0255049, IMG submission 183615) | Seawater microbial communities from Jervis Inlet, British Columbia, Canada - JV7_2_3 | ecosystem: Environmental > Aquatic > Marine > Inlet | place: Canada: British Columbia | collected 2016-10-06
TTGATTCGGTGATTTTGTTATGAGCCTCATGCAGTGGAAGCCGCAATACTCAGTCGGCGTGGAGTCGATGGACGATGAACATCGGGAGATGATCGACCTTATCAATCATATCTACGACAAGCTGGAGTCAGATCCGGATGCCGACCAGATCGAACAATGTCTGGGTGATATTTTCAGTACGATTTCGATGCACTTCGCGCTGGAAGAGCGCTTGATGCGAAAAAATAACTACGCGGAGTATCAGGCACACAAGGATGACCACGAAGAACTACTGGATCAGATCAGGGACCTGATGGATGATTTTTCTGCCGATACTGCTGCAGGCGCAGCGCGTCTGGAACAAGGTTTGTCCGGCTGGTTCACAGGTCATTTTTCGACCTTTGATGCACGCTTACACGGCGAGTTGGGCATCTAAGCACTCGTTGCAGGTGCAGATCGATACTTCACCGTACTGGCGCACAAGCCTTATATTGCCTCAACTCCGGCGAGGTAGTCGCGGATTTCCTCGGCCACCTTTTTCTTTTCTTCACGCCACCGCTCGAGCGCTTCCTTAATACGAGAGTCGGCTGCCACTTCGGCCATGCATTGCAGGCCTAAGGTGCGGTCGAAGTTAATCCGCTGTATTGCCGGTTTGCTGAAAATTTCCGTGAGTGCCACTTCGATCGCCGCCTGTGTGTCACCGCGCAGTGCGAGGATCCACATGCGCCCCTCGGGGTCGCTACCTTCTGCGGATAAAGTGTCCAGGAGGTGCTCCAGGTGAGCCAGGCGTTGCTGCAATGCCTCGAACGATTCTCTGTGAAAGAACGCGATCAGGGCATGAAATCGCAATGCGCTTAACTCGAAGGGAACCGGCTGTTCGAAGTCTGCAAAGCCAGGAAACTGTTTCTCAACAAATGTGAGTGCGCCCTCCGATTCCCCTAGCTTCTCAGAAACCGCGAACAATTCGAATGCCGCTTCTGCCCATGCGCCGCTATGAGAATCAACATTATCTTCAAGCATCTTTCTAGCAAGCACGAGGCTGTCTTCTTGCGTGCCGAACTGGACTTCACGCACCAGTTCCATCCTTCGGGCATGAGAAGATGTTGGCGCGATCGCAATACTGCGATCTCGAAAGTGATCGCCTTCCGGCTGTAATCCGAGGCCATACAGAAAATCCGCAAGCCTGGCAGCGTAGCCGTGGTCCTGTAGGTCGGCTTCCATTGCCATCAAATAATTGCTAACGAATCCCACACCGTCGCCTGTCGCCTCGTCAAGATATGCCAATTGCTGGTACGGGCCAGGTTGATCGGGATCAATTTCGAGCGCACGACTCAGAGTCTTTCGGGCGTTGTCCCAGTCTTCCATCGCCATATGCGCAGATGCAACATTACTTAAGACCGAGATGTTTAATGGGTCCAGCTCCAATATGTCCTGCATCAGCGCCAGCGCCTCCTCGGTCTCGCCGAGGGCAGGTAGGACTTGTAGAAGCAATAACTTGGGCTCTACCTCGCTTGGCGCCTCCGCGACCAATTCCCGAAGACTGTCGATTATTTCCGTGATATCTATTTCCTCGCCCATGTCTAATGCACTCATGGTTTGGGAAACCAACATCCACGCCCGCGCGCGAACGTCGTTCGGTCGGGCGGCAAGTACCTGCTCGAGCAGGGCAATCGCCTCCGTAATCGTGGCCTCCGGCCGGCGCAGTCCCTGTTGCATCTGCTGATAGTAGTTGCTAACGAGTTGCGTCTGGGCATCGTGAAAGTTTTGGTCTTTTGCAAGGGCGTCTTTCAACAGGCCCTCGGAAGCTTGGAGAGAATCATAGGACCCTTTGTTCTGCTCTGCGGCGGCTCGGAGATACAAATCATAGGCTTCGACGTTGTCCGTACCGATACCCTGAATTTGATTTCCTCCGCCCGGTCCGAGTAAGGATCGTGTCAGGCTTACACTCACTCTCTGAGCGATTTCATCCTGGATACCGAAGATGTCCTCGAGTGTTCGGTCGTAATTCTCTGACCACACATGAAAACCGTCATCAGCCCGAATGAGCTGCGCAGTGATACGAACCTGACTGCCCGCGCGTTGCACACTACCTTCGAGAACATGCGCGACACCCAGAGCTATTGCGATCGCACGTATATCTTGATTCTTACCTTTGAATGCGAAACTCGACGTGCGTGCCGATACCTTCAGGTCGGGGACCTGCGTGAGCATGTGCAGTAAGGTTTCGCTCAAGCCATCGGAGAAGTATTCGTTGTCCGGGTTGCCACTCATGTTCACGAACGGCAATACGGCAATAGAATTAGCAACTACCTCTTCGGCGGCGGCCTGTGGCGGGTCTGTATCAGGAGTGTCTGATACGTCGATTGCCGTCGTATAAACGATCGCCACTGTGACTGCTGCCACCGCCGCTAGGATGATGAAATCCGCGCGACCGATCGACAGGTCTGTGCTCTCATCGCTGCTTGCGACACGCACAATCCGTCCGCTAACAATGTCGTAGCGCCAGCCGAGAATAAGGGCGACAGGAAACCCCAGGACGGCTCCGAGCCAAACATGGCGAAGTGCAGCCGAGGAGATTCCCCAGCTCTCGAACAACAAGTCTGCGACTTGCAATAGCGCCCAGGCAGCAACGACATACAGGCCGATAACCCGAAATACCCGGCGGCGGCGGGCTTCTTTTAGAAAATGTGAAAGGCCGAAGTTATCCACGATCCCCCCGGGGCGATTGCATCGCCTACTTCGATATTAGCCTACGATTAGGCAGCTCAACCATTGATTTGTCTTTATGTTCGCTTTGGGTTCATCTGCCGCCTGCCAGCAGTTTATCACCCGGAGGGCCGCTCTCCGCAGTATAGCGGACGTCCAAGTCAACCCGAAAGGTACTTAGCGTCGTGCTGCGCTAATGTATATAAACGGCCGCCAGTGGTTCCTTCACAGAGTTTTCCGCGACGCTCAATAAAGCTCCCGCGGGAGTTTTGTTGTACGAGTCGGAAAACTCGCCGGTCTCTGCATCGATCATGTCCCGCGAGTGATAACCGCTCTCAGGGACAGCGACCCCATCCGGTCGAACGAAGCACCAGTTGCCCTGAAAGTCCGTCTCGATACGGAAACCACCCTCATGCAGGAGCGTGTGGTGCTTCGTGCATAGCAACATCAGGTTCTCCACTGAGGTCTCGCCATTATTTGACCAGTGCTCCACATGGTGGCATTGCATGAAGCGGTCATTCAGATTGTCAGTCTCGACGCCGTATTCTCTGCTCGCGGGTTAGCTCACGTGGATGCGGGACCTTGCGGAATCCATCCAGCTGGTGGGCAATGGCGAGTAGCGGATGGCGCAGTAACATTCGGGGACCAGCGAATCGCATGATCACGCGTGCCTGATCTTTGCGCGCCGGTTTGTAGCAGTGAACCGGACAGTTGGCGCAGGTCGGCTTTTGGTTCCCATAAGGACATTTTCGAAGGCGCAGCTCCGCATAATTCAGAAATTCACGGCACGTCTTACACAGACTGGCCTCAGTATTGTCATGGTGGGCGGCGCAATAGATGCCAACCATCTTGCTCATGGTCAGGCGTTCACGGGCCAGGCGTTTTTTGATTGAGACCATCGAACTCAGGCGTTGGACCTAAAGCGATGTCAGCAATGTCTTCAGGACATTAAATGAGATCAGCGCCAGCGAAAGAAATATCACGAAAAAAATGATCTGCCGGTTCTTAAGCGCTGCGCCCTTTTTTCTTTCCATCACACGGATGATCCAGTCGGCCAGCAAATAGACAACAATTGCGTTGAGCGTGAATACCACTATTTCCATCATGAGTTTTGCCTCTTGCGCATAGATTTGTACGCCACTATCAAGAACAACAAGCCGCCGATGACCGAGATCAGGCCGCCGAGTCCCATCAGCCCCATTCCCATCGTTTGACCAAGTCCTTCCAGACCTTGTGCCGCACCGGCCGTTTTTCTTTGCACACCGTAGCCACCGCTCCAGGCGAGTCCGATGATGTGTATCAGCTGACCGCCTCCATACAAGTATGGTTGCCATGTCGCCATGCGTTCTGGCAGATCACCGAAACCGAGTCTTGGCAGCATGTAATAGGTCAGCCCCATGAAGGCGATCGTGACGCCGACGGTCGCACCGTGATAGTGCGCGGGGATAACGATATCGAGCCCGGCGATCATGAAGCCCATAATTCCGCCGACAGCGAACAGCCCCAATGAACTAACGAGTGCTGCGCGAAGATAACGGCGCTCGCCTTGTGGTTTTTCAGCACGCCAGAGACTTGCCGCGACCGCGAGGCCTAGCGGCAGGCACGACAGGCCGCCGTATTTCATAAGTTCAGTAAAGGCGATGCGGTGGCCGGCCGTTGTAATGTCATGCGCGAGATAGAGGAAGGGCACCGTGATAACCGGCAGTGCCAGAAAAATCAAAAAGACCAGTGTGAGCCGCGGCGTCAGTTCGAAGCGACAGCCGCTGGCCGTCGCGAGTACTACCCACACAATCATCATGAGTAATGTGTAACTGAACTGTATGACATGGCCGCCACCCCAGAACAGAAACTCAAAATAGATCCGACCTTCCATCGCGTCGGGCAAACCACGCCAGGATGCGATAACAGCGAGGATTGCAAGCGCAGTCAACATCGCAGAGACCGAAATACCCAGCCGCAGGGCAGTCGTACCACTGAGTTTTTCACTAATTCTCGGGCGATAGACCAACGCGCGAACCAGGTGGCTGACTATGCCAGCGATGAACAATACGAGGCCACCGTAGAACAACGGATGCTGCAGTATCGGCACGTAGTTGTTCATAAGCGGATCACCGACGCCGACAAATGGGCAGATGATGATGGTCGCCGTACCGAGTGCCGCTAACCAAAATGACAATCGATCCCATGTGGGCCTGTCGTTAGTAGTGCTGAGACTCCAACTTGCCGCTGAAATGGCCAGTAACCAGATCAATACTGACAACGTCACGTGCACGACTAACGCAATGTGAAAGAAGTCCAGAAACGGAATCAGTCCTTGCACGACTGGCGTGCGGGCAAGTACCAGCAATATGGAGAAAACTCCGGCGGCGACCAACGAGACCAGGCCCAATGTCAGCCACGCAGTGACTGTGCGGCGGGTCGCTTCGCTGCCAACGGGTAATTCGTAACTGTGATTCTGAATTGCTGACACACGCCCATCCTGAAAATTCTTAGCGCGAACGCTACAGGCCGAAAGCCACATGCGTCAATGCGTGATAACCTCAAACCATGAAAATTTCGCACTGCAACAACATTATGGATTTCCGCCGCATTGCGCGAAAAAAATTGCCGGCGCCGATATTTCATTATATGGATGGTGCTGCCGATGATGAGTGGACGTATCGCAGAAACACCTCCGCTTTCGATGATTACGAATTACTTCCCGCACAGCTGTCGGATGTCAGCAACGTAAGTCTAAAGACAACATTGTTCGGCGAAGAAATCGACTGGCCGGTCATGATTTCGCCAACGGGCGCTTCCAAGTTGTTCCACGCCACAGGCGAACCGGCCGTTATTCGGGCCGCAGAAAAATTCGGCATGATTTACAGCCTGTCCACGCTCGGTACGATGACTATCGAAGACGTCGGTACTACCTGCAGTGTTCCGAAAATGTATCAGTTGTACGTATTCAAGGATCGGGGACTCACCAAAGACCTCATCGACCGATGCAAAGTGGCCGGATTCAAAGCGCTTTGTCTTACCGTTGACACTCCCGTTGCAGGCAATCGCGAACGCGACCACGTGTACGGCTTTGCCACCGGAAAATTCAGGTTGCGCAGTGTTCCCAGCTTGCTGCGTCACCCGGGCTGGATATATCGCGTAGTGGTCGGCAAGGACCTGGAAATGGTGAATCTTGCGGCTAGCGTCCGACCGGATCAGTTCGCGGATATGAGTTTGCTGGAATACTTCAACAGCCAGCTTGATCGATCATTGACCGCGAAGGATATTGAATGGTTGGCAGAACAATGGGACGGCCCGCTGGTTATCAAAGGCGTGCAAACAGTCGCCGACTGCCGAGATGCGGCGAACGCGGGCGCGACGGCCGTCATGTTATCCAATCACGGCGGACGGCAGCTCGAAGGGGCGCCGGCCCCGGTCGATTGTATCGGTGACGTTGCCGATGCATTACATGATCGTCTCGAAATTATTTGTGATGGTGGCGTCCGTCGCGGTACACACGTTATTAAGGCACTCGCGATGGGTGCCAGCGCGTGCAGTATTGGTCGCGGTTACTTGTATCCGTTGGCAGCCGGTGGTCAGGCTGGCGTAGAGCGAGGGCTGACGCTGCTGCGTGACGAGGTTGAACGAACCATGGCACTGGTCGGCTGCAATTCAATCGAAAATCTCGGCTCGAGCTTCATTCGGCGACGCATCCAGGGTGGGTAAAAAGCGAGTTTTGGGGTTCTTTCATCTCGAAAATTAGGAATTACCGCCCATTTGCGGTTACCATTTCGTCAGCTGTGACCATGGGGGGTACAGCGCTGAAGCCGCATTACAGCGGTTGTTTCGATACGAGGTAGATATGTCAGGCGAAAGAGTTTCAGGAACCGTAAAGTGGTTCAACGACGATAAGGGTTTTGGATTTGTTGAACGAGAAGGTGGTCCGGATGTATTCGTACATCACACCGCGGTCCAGATGGAGGGGTTTAAGTCCCTGAAAGAAGGACAAAAAGTCACTATGGAAGTGACCCAGGGCGAGAAAGGTCCGCAGGCGGAAAACGTAATGGCGGAGTAAGGCTGGTTGCGCTCTGTTGTGAAGATTCGTATCAGAGACAATTCAACTTGATAGCGCCTTACGCGTGTTGAAAGTGGGCGGCCGTTACACTCGATTCGAGAAAAAGACGATTAAGTTCCTGACGGAACTTGGCGCAAATAATAATCGGGAATGGTTCAAAGCCAACAAGTCACGGTACGAGGAAGATGTCCTCGACGTTGCCTTGCATTTCATCCGAAGCATGCAGGACCCATTGGCTGAATTCGCGCCACACTTCACAGCGGTTCCGACCCGGGTTGGCGGGTCATTGATGCGCGTTTATCGTGACACTCGATTTTCGCACAACAAGTTGCCTTACAAGACAAACGTCGGAATTCAGTTTCGTCACGAGCGTGCCAGGGACGTGCATTCACCGGGCTATTACGTGCACATAGATCCTGACGAGGTGTTTGTTGGCGTTGGCATGTGGCGTCCGGATTCCGACCCGTTGCGGCAGATTCGAGAGCGAATTGCCGCAAGACCGGGAGAGTGGCAGCGTGCGATTGGTACATCGGCGTTCAAGCGCCATTTCAGCCTGGGCGGTGAATCGCTGCAACGTCCACCGCGTGGGTTCGACAAAGAACACCCGTTAATCGACGACATCAAGCGCAAGAGTTTCATTGCCATTCGCACGATGAGCGTCGCGGACTGCCTGAAGCCACAGTTTCAGCGCAGCGTCGAAACCTCGTTCAAGCAGGCGACGCCTTATATGGAATTTCTGTGCGCTGCGGTTGGCGTAAAGTTGTAGCGCGCTAATTTCCTAGCGCGACGCGCAGTTCCTGCAGTAAGGTCGCCGGTTTCGGCCGGTCAGCAATAAACTTTGATAATTCCGAGTAGCGGATGATGCCACTGGGGTCGATGACCAGTGCCGTTGGCCAGATCGTGTTCGCACCGTACTCCTTGCGGCTGTCGCCAGGCACGCCTGATTCGAGCAGCAGCCCGAGTTGTTTCGCTATGGCAAGTTCATCATCCAGCCAAAATTCGAACTCGACCTCGAAGAATTTGGCAACACGCCGAGTGGTTTCCAGTGGTTTTGGCGTAACCAGAATCAATCGTGCACCCAGATCGACAATGTCTTTGTAATTGGCGCTCAGATTCTCAACTTGCGAACTGCAAAAGGGACACCAGTTGCCACGCACAAACAGTATCACCGCTGCCGTGCCATGCAGTTCTGTTGACCGTACCGGGTCCCCACTTTCGTCAACGGCACGAAAGTCCGGTAGCGGCTGTCCGCGGCGCAGTATGGCTGGTACAGGCCGGCCGGCTTTTTTGAAGCGCCGGTAAGCGATAATGGCGACGACGATTACGGCGGCGATAATCAAGAGTGCTGTAGTGCTCATGGTTCCGAGTATCACCTTCGATTGGTCATGGACACAAGGTTGGTTTTATGGATACTGGCACATGCCCTCTAATACGTAGAAGAAATGAGCACCAATCCAGTCATTTGGGAACCTGAATCCGATCGAATTCGCGCGTCTGCGATGTATCAATTCATGCAACAGCAGGGATTCGATAACTACGCGGCTCTGCATCAGTGGTCGATCGATAATTCGCCGGCTTTTTGGTCCGCGCTCTGTGAATTTTGCGGCATACAATTTGACCAGCCCGCGAAGACCGTTTTGGCACGCCCTGACAATATTATGGATGCCGGCTGGTTCGAAGGCGCGCAACTCAATTTTGCCACACACTTGCTGCGGTACACCGGTAGTAAGGCCGCAGTCGTCTTTTGTGGCGAGGATGGGTCGCGACGAGAAATAAGCCGGGATGACCTGCGCGATATGGTTGCTCGCGTCGCTGTATCTCTTCGAGCCAGCGGCGTACAGGTCGGTGATCGAGTCGCAGGTTTCCTGCCTAACTGCCCCGAGGCCATTGCTGCGATGCTCGCGACAGCGAGCATCGGTGCGATTTGGTCATCTTGCTCACCAGACTTTGGAACCAACGGTGTTATTGACCGCTTCGGTCAGATCGAGCCGAAAGTCCTGTTCGCCACAAATGCGTATTTCTACAATGGCAAGATCTGCGATTCACGCGCGACGGTTGCTGGTGTAGCTAAAGCAATTTCATCACTCGTGACGACGGTCATCGTGCCGTTTGTTGGGCAGGCACCAGTCGATACCGGGGTCGACAGTGCGGTGCTATGGGAGGATTTTCTCGCCGGTCAAGCTTCACTTGAGATTACGGCTGTCGATTTCAATCATCCGTTGTATGTCATGTACTCTTCCGGCACGACTGGTGTTCCAAAATGCATCGTGCATGGCCATGGTGGAACCTTGCTGCAGCAAAGCAAAGAGCATGTCTTGCATACCGGGGTTACAGAAGGTGACAAGCTGTTCTATTTCACGACCTGCGGCTGGATGATGTGGAACTGGCTGGTGTGCGGGCTCGGTACGGGCGCCACCCTCATTCTTTTTGACGGAGCTCCGTTTTTCAGAGAAGGGCGTATCCTCTGGGAGATTGCTGAGCGCGAAGGGATTTCAATTTTTGGTACGAGTGCGAAGTACATCTCGGCGCTGGAAAATACCAGCGTAAGGCCAAGGGACGATTTTTCACTGCCTGAATTACGAGCCGTACTATCGACCGGTTCACCATTGGCTCCCGCGAGTTTCGATTTTGTCTACGAGGCTATCGGCAGCGACTTGCAGCTCGCCTCCATATCCGGCGGTACCGATATTCTAAGTTGCTTTGCATTGGGAAATCCGATGCTGCCGGTTCGTCGTGGTGAATTGCAATGTAAGGGCCTGGGCATGGCAACCGAGATTTTTGACGAAAACGGTCGTTCGGTAACGGGCGAACACGGTGAACTCGTTTGCACGAGACCGTTTCCGTCAACGCCTGTTGGATTCTGGAACGATCCCGACGACGCGCGCTACCGAGCGGCGTACTTTGAGCGCTTTCCCGGCGTTTGGGCCCATGGTGATTTTGCTGAGCTGACTGAGGACGGTGGCATGGTCATACACGGCCGATCCGACTCGGTGCTTAATCCCGGTGGCGTTCGCATTGGTACGGCAGAAATCTATCGACAGGTTGAGAAACTGGACGAAGTGGTCGAGAGCATTGCTATCGGACAGAACTGGGATGATGATGTGCGTGTTGTCCTGTTTGTACTGCTCAAGGACGGTATCGATCTTAATCACGAGCTGGTGGATCGTATCCGCAAGACAATTCGCGATAACACCACGCCACGGCACGTACCTGCAAAGGTCATCGCCGTGCCTGAGATCCCGCGCACCAAGAGCGGCAAAATTGTCGAGCTGGCTGTGCGCTCAGTGGTGCATGGGGAAGCGGTGAAGAATACTGAAGCTCTGGCGAACCCGGAAGCACTGCAATATTTTGGTGGCTTGTCGGAACTTGAGACATAGGGAGCGGCGCTTGTCTGATACGAAAATTATTGGAGTCGAGGTCATTCGTGGCGTGGTACTGCCCGAGTGGATTGACGTCAACAATCACATGAACGTTGCCTATTACGTGCTGGCGTTTGACCACGCCGTCGATGCGTTGTGGGAAAGGTTTGGCATCACCAGTGATTACATCAACGTAAGCAACAGCTCGACCTTTGCGGTTGAGAGTCACATAACGTGGCAACGCGAACTCAGCGTAGACGCACCGTACGTCATCACTGCAAAGTTGCT
>Ga0255049_10002202_pt1 | contig 10384 bp, 8 predicted proteins | sample JV7_2_3_MG_FD_183615 | JGI IMG/M metagenome (GOLD analysis project Ga0255049, IMG submission 183615) | Seawater microbial communities from Jervis Inlet, British Columbia, Canada - JV7_2_3 | ecosystem: Environmental > Aquatic > Marine > Inlet | place: Canada: British Columbia | collected 2016-10-06
AGCGTGACGTAGGGCTTGCCGAGCGCAGCGCAGTAACCCGCGTCAAAGGCCGCGTTCCACTGCTTGTACCTGTCGCCGAAACGGACCACCGCGAGGTCGCATTTTTCGAGCTGGATGCGGGTGCGAATGCCGTTGACCCCGGAAGACTTGTGGTCGCGCCAATAGCCGCTGGAAGAAGGTTCGAGCATGTCGCCGGCGGCGTCGCTGGCTTCGTGATCGGTGACGGGCGAGGTGAAAGTAACGGGCAGATCGAGGGCCGCCGCGCCCGCGATAATCTGCTCGCGCCAGTCGCTGTGAATTTCTCCCGAGAGGTATACGGTCCAGCTCATGGGTTGCTCCTGTAGAAGTGGTCTGTTTTATTACCGCGAAATGTGACTTTTTTAGCCAGGATCATTATTTATTAAATCAGGCAATAAAGACAATGGTAATATGACCGGCATCGAATTGCAGGGCCCGGGAATCTGCAGTGTTAATGTATCGAAAAATCATCGTCAGCTTACTGTTGCTGTCCTGTATGGTCTTGCTACCGCTGCCTGCCCTGGCGCAGTCAACGATTGCACCCGAGACCGGCGTCACCGCTGAAATACTGCAGGGACGCATACAGGAAGTCGAGGCGTCCTCCGATCTCGAAGAGGCTGTTAAATCCGCGCTACTGGATCTGTACCGAAAGTCACTGGGCCTGGTTAATCAGCGTCAATCCTATGAGACCGGCGCCCTCGAGTTCATCGAGATACGTGAATCGGCGCCACGGCAAACAGGTAAATTGCGCAAGCAAATCGAGCAACTCGAAACGCGTGCGCCGCCCGAATTGCCGGCCTCGCTGACAAGGGAGTTACTGCCGAAACTCGAACAGCAATTAACCAGCGAGAAAGCCAGCCTGGCAGGATTGAGGGCCAGCCTTACCGAGTCCGAGTCCTTGCTGGAAGCACAATCGCTGCGTTCGCAGCAGGTTCGTGAGCGCCTTGAGCAGGCGCGGCGACGACAAGTCGAAATCGCCGAGGCGATCAAGCTTCCGGCAACCCAGGCACAATCTCAGCGCCTGGCGGAAGCTCGCTTGTCGGCGTTGCAAATCGAGACGCGCACGTTGGCCGCGGAGATCGAAATGCTGAACCAGGAGTTGCTCAGCCAGCCGATACGCGTGGAGCTTTATAACGCACAACGCGAAAAGCTGTCACTGGAATGGGATCGGCAGAAGAAAACCGTGGAACTGATCGGTGTTCTGGTAACTGACCGCCGTGTCAGCGATGCCGAAACCGCGCAGCAGGTCGCTGAGGAGACCGAGCGGCAGGCTTTCGGCAAGCATCCTCTGGTGCAGGAACTTGCGCAATCCAATACCCTGCTGAGTAACGATCTCAACCAGTTGGCCGCCCAGGTAGAAGCGAACAGGGCCGACGAAAGCATCGTCACCGACCAGATCAAGCGTTTTTCCGACAATTTCCGCCTCGCCCGGCAGAAGCTCGAAATCGCCGGCCTGAGCCAGGCGCTGGGGCAGGCGCTACTGCAGCAACGCAACAACCTGCCGCGCGCCAGGGATTTCAGATCCGCCGAAAAGCAACGTCAGCAACTGGTCATCGAGTCGAGCCTGGGCCAGATCCGCAATCAGCAGGAACGCGCGCGCCTGAGTGATATCGAGGCCTATATCGATGGAAGCGTGGGGCACCTGTCGGAATCGTGGCAGTCCTGGATACGCGCCGAGATTCGAGTGCTGGCGCTGCAGCGGCGTGACTTGCTGGACAAGGCCATCGCCGCCGACGAAAGCCTGCTGCAGGCACTCAGCGAACTCGATTTTGCCCAGCGTGAACTTTCCAAGGTGGTCACCGACTACAACCGGTTTCTGGATGAGCGTCTGCTGTGGGTGCGTACCGGCGACCCGCCGTCCTGGGGAATGCTGGAATCGATAAAGAATGCGTTTGCCATCTTCTTGACGTCACAGAACTGGGTTGGCCTGGGACATGCCCTGTTTAAGCCGCAAACCTTCCCCTGGGTGCTGTTGGCCGGGTTGTTGCTTTTCGCCCTGCTGATGCAGCAGACACGCCGAGTACGTGGAATGTTACGGCGCAGCGGCATCAACGTAGGACAATTACGACACGATCGCTTCTACAACAGCATTAAGGCATTGCTGTTGACACTGGTATTGGCGCTGCCGTGGCCGATCGTTTTTGTCACACTCGGCCTGTATTTGCAGTTGATCCAGGGCGTCGACGCGATCGATATCGATACCCAGCTCTACCGGGCGTCGGACTGGAGCGGCCAGTTCGTGCCCTCGATTGGGGCGGCATTTTACGATATCGCCTTGCACACGTTTTGTTTCGTCGCCTTCCGTATTTTCTGTGAACCCAGGGGGCTCGCCGTCGCACATTTTCAGTGGGGCCTGTCGAGCACTCATATGTTGCGTCGCGAAACGCGGCGCCTGATGGTGGTGTTTCTGCCCGCGATGTTCCTGATGATTACCGCCACAAACTATGATCACACAGCACTGGCTGGCGGTTTTAGCCGACTGATGATTTGCTTCATCATACTGGCGCTGGCCTGGTTCTTCGGACGCATTCTGTCTCCCACCCGAGGCGTATTGCGTGAGTTCTATCTGAAAAACCGTCGCAATCCGTTGACCTGGTTCCGCTATTTATGGCTTGCGCTCGGACTGGTATTACCGTTCGCACTGGCGGCACTGGCGATCACGGGCTATGTATATACCGCGACCCAGCTTGGCGCACGTATGCTCGATACCCTCTGGTTGCTGGTCGCGATCATATTGATTCACCAGCTAGTGGTGCGCTGGGTGGTATTGCTCGAGCGCCAGCTGGAATTCAAGGATGCGCTCGAACGGCATCGTGCACAACGCGCCGCCCAGGACGGTGACGGCGCGTCTACCGACGTTAGTGTCGAAGAGCCGGAAATCGATTTTGGAGCACTCAGTGAAGATACCAAGAAGCTGATTAATTCTGCCCTGATCGTGGTCTCCGCGATTGGCATGTGGGCGATCTGGTCGAAAGTGCTGCCCGCGTTTCGCATACTCGACGAAGTGTCGCTGTGGAGTTACAGCACCAGTGTCAATGGCGTTACACAACTGGTGCCCGTTACCCTCGGTAACCTAAGCACTGGATTGCTGATTATCATACTGGGCACGATCGCTGCGCTGCGTCTGCCGGCGCTGATGGAAATCGCCCTGTTCGCGCGCTTCAACATCACCGCGGGCAGTCGCTACGCGATATCGAAGTTGACGCAGTATTCGATTGTCTCGGTCGGCATCGTGATGGTGTTCTCAGTGCTTGGCGGCCGCTGGGGGGAAATCCAGTGGCTGGTCGCCGCGCTGGGTGTCGGTATCGGTTTCGGCCTGCAGGAAATCATCGCTAATTTTATCAGTGGCCTGATTTTGCTGTTCGAACGCCCCGTCCGTATCGGCGATATCGTTACCGTGGGCGAGACCTCCGGGGTGGTCACCAAGATTCGCATTCGCTCGACCACTATCCGTAACTGGGATCAGCAGGAGTTGCTGGTGCCGAACAAGGAGTTTATTACCGGGCGATTGTTGAACTGGACGCTGTCCGACCCGGTGGCGCGCATCGTCATCAGCGTTGGTGTCGCCTATGGCAGCGATGTCACCAGGGCCCTGCAAATCCTGCTTGCCAGTGCCGAGCAGCACGAGCGTGTCATCGAAGATCCGGCGCCGCTGGTAACCTTCGAAAGCTTCGGCGATAACGCGCTGGAAATCAAACTGCGCTGCTACATCGGTTCGATGGATTACCGACTGTTGACGATGAGCGAGTTAAACCAGACCATCAATCGCGAAATGGAGGCTGCCGGCATTGTCATCGCGTTTCCGCAGCGCGATATCCACCTGGATACATCGACGCCGCTGGAGGTTAATATTCACCATGGGCCAGCCGAGCCGGAGCAAGGCTAGCCCGCATATCTCACCAGGATGACGGGCCCTCGCTTGTTCTTTGAATCCACAAGGAATTTTCTTCAGTCGGAAATACGCACTGTTATTCCGCTCCTTCAGGAAATCCCTTGTGAATCCAAAGCCCTGCGCGATCATCCCGCCCCCTGGTGAGATATGCGGGCTAGCCGGTTGTTACCACGGGAGCGTTTACCCCCAGCGCGTTTCGCCTGGTCTGCTACTTCTTCTTGCGGCTGGTTGTCTTCGACGCCAGCTTTTTGATTTTACTGATCTGCTGCCTTTCCCAGCGCTGCCCGGCCGCGAGCATCATTTTTGCCTTTTGCTCTCCCAGTTTGAGCAGGGCCTGTTCCCGTTTCAGTGCAGCCTTGAGGTTTTCATTGAGCGCTCCGACTTCGGCCTTGGCCGCGGTCTTGGCGAGCTGGATTTCCTGTTTGGCGGCGGCGCGGGCGCTCCTCAGCGTGGCCTTGGTCATTTTCAGATCTTCACGCAATTTCTTCATCAGCGCCTGACGGCTGTCGTTGGCTGCCTTGCGTTTGGAAACCGGTCTTTTCGCGCGCGTCGCTGTTTTCTTTGCTGACGCTTTCTTTGCTGGCGCTTTCTTGCGGGTAGCGGCGGCTTTCTTCGGCGTTGCCTTTTTACGGGTGCGGCTGGATTTTGTGGTCGGCGCTTTTTTTACCGCTGCCTTGCGGGTGGCGGTAGGCTTCTTACTGGCAGCGGCGGTTTTGCTACTGGCTTTCTTTTTGACGGTCGATTTCTTGGCGATGGGCATATTGAATTCCTGCAGGGTTAATATCAACGCCTAGGGTACTGAAAACAGCCTGTATAGAAAAGTAAAGAATCAACAGATGCAGATTCTCGCAGCGTCGTATAGTTATTGGCAGGTGCTGTCGGGAGCTTATTTTTTCTGCCTGGCGCGTTTCGGCTTACCCTTGTTTTTCTGATCCTTGTGCCGGACCTTGGGCCTGGCGCGCGCGGTTTTTTCGGTGCTGGAGCGATTGTTGGCTCGATTCTTCTTGCCACTCACCAATGATATGTTAAGGCGTTGCCCGGCAACGCGCACGTTCTTGAGTTCATTGAGCAATTCTTTGGGCATGTCCTCGGGCAGGTCGACGAGGCTGAAGTCGTCGAAAATGTTGATGCGGCCGATGTACTTGCTGTCGATGTCGGCTTCGTTGGCGATGGCGCCGACGATGTTACCGGGCTTTACCTTGTGATTGTGGCCGACATCGATACGAAAGCGATCCTTGCCTGCTTCGAGGGGCTGGTGCTCTGCATCTTCCTCGGCACGACGAGGTTTGCGCTTGTCATCGTAAGCTGTTTCCGCATTGTGGCGCGGTTTACGCTTGTCGTCGTATGCCGCCCCGGATCTATCTCCGCGAGGTTTGCGTTCGCGCGCGGATCCGTCAAACTCGAAGGCGCGCGCGGGTGCGCTCTCCGACTTTCCCGAGAGCAGGAACGGCGCGCGGCCCTGAACCTGCTTCGCCAGCGCGGCGGCGATGTCGAGGGTGTCGACCTTGTTTTCCTGCTGGTACTGCGAGACCAGGTCCTTGAACAGGCTCAGGTCTTCGTCGGCGAGGGTGTCGCTGATGCGTTGCTTGAATTTTTCGATGCGTCGATTATTGACCATGTCGGTGGACGGCAATTGCATCAGGTCGATTTTCTGGCGCGTCGCACGTTCGATTGATTGCAGCATGCGTTGTTCGCGCGGTGCGACGAACAGTATGGCGTCACCTACACGGCCAGCGCGCCCGGTGCGGCCGATACGGTGCACGTAGGCTTCGGTGTCGTGCGGGATGTCGTAGTTGATGACGTGACTGATGCGCTCGACATCGAGACCGCGCGCGGCCACGTCGGTCGCGACCAGGATATCGAGCTTGCCCGCTTTCAGCTGGGTTATGATGCGTTCCCTGTTTTTCTGGGCGATGTCACCATTCAGCGCAACCGCGCGGTAGCCACGCGCTTCGAGTTTTTCGGCGATCTCGAGGGTGGCCGTCTTGGTACGCACGAACACCAGCATCGCGTCGGTGGTTTCGGCTTCGAGTATGCGCGTCAGCGCATCGAGCTTATGCGTGCCGCTTACCGGCCAGTAGCGCTGGCGGATGGTGGCGGCCGTGGTGGTTTTGAGCTCGATGGTAACTTCCGCGGGATTGCGCAGATAGCGTTTGGTAATGCGGCGAATCGCGGTAGGCATGGTCGCTGAGAATAATGCGATCTGGCGGTCCTTAGGGGATTGCTCGAGTACCCATTCAACATCGTCGATAAAGCCCATACGCAGCATTTCATCAGCCTCGTCGAGCACCAGGGTTTTGAGATTGTCGAGCTTGATGTTGCCGCGACGCATGTGATCCATCACCCGTCCCGGAGTGCCGACGATGACGTGTACACCGCGTTGCAGGGCTCGAATCTGGGTGCCGTATTCCTGCCCGCCGTATACCGGTAGCACGTGGAAACTTTTAGTTTGTGAAGCATAGGACTGAAAGGCCTCGGCGACCTGAATCGCCAGTTCGCGCGTCGGCGCGAGCACCATCACCTGCGGCGCCGCCAGTTTCAAATCGAGGTTGGATAGCGTCGGCAGGGCGAAGGCCGCTGTTTTTCCAGTGCCGGTCTGGGCCTGCCCGAGGACGTCGCGACCCTCCAGTAACAAGGGAATTGTCTGTGCCTGAATAGCGGTCGGCAATTCGTAACCGAGCAAGTTGAGTGCCTTCAGCAGTGGCGCCTTCAACGCCATTTGCGCAAAACTTGTGGGGGTTTCTTCAGACATCGGTGGCTACAGGGCTAAACGGGGCGCGCAGTGTAGCGGTTTGCGGCCCCGTTTTCATCCTTTATTAGCTTTAAAGGACACCGTCTCCTTTAAAGACAGCCGGGTCACAGGTAGTTGAGGGCCTGTTCGAGGTCGGCGAGGAGATCTTCGACGTCCTCGATGCCGGTGGAGTAGCGCACCAGGCCCTCGGGGATGCCTGCGGCGGCACGTTCTTCGGCGCTGCATTCGACATGGCTGGTGGTCACCGGTGGGCCGACCACGGTTTCGACGCAGCCGAGATTGGCAGCCATGTGCGCATACTGCAGTTTCGGCAGGAAAACCTTGATCGCATCAAGCCCGCCTTTCACGGCGAAGCTCAACATGCCACCGTAGCCGCGCATCTGGCGTTTGGCGACATCGTGATTGGGGTGCGATTCCAGTCCAGGGTAATTCACCTGTTCGATCATGGGGTGCGCCTGTAGCCATTGCGCGATGGTGAGCGCGCTCTGGTTTTGCCTGTCGACGCGCAGTTTCAGTGTCTTCATGCCGCGGATAAAACTGTAGGCATCCATCGGCGAGAGCGTGGCGCCGTTTATTTCGCGGTAGCGATAGACCCGCTTGACCAGTTCGCGGCTGCCGCAGATGACGCCACCGAGCGCATCGGCGTGGCCGCCGAGGTACTTGGAAGCCGAATGCAGGGCGATATCGGCGCCGAGTTGGAGCGGGTTCTGGTTGATCGGCGTGGCGAAGGTGTTGTCGACCACGACCAGCGCGCCGACCGCCCTGGCGGCATTGGCCAGCCTTTCGATGTCGATGATTTTGATCGTCGGGTTGGTCGGCGTCTCCAGGTAGAGCAGCTGGCAGCCTTTTGCGATCTCGGCTTCGATCTGGGCGTAGTCGATGGTGTCGCACAGGCAGACGTCGATGTTCAGCGGCGGCAGGTGATCGTTGAAGATCTTGTTGGTGCCGCCGTAACTGTCCTTGATCGAGACCACGCGGTCACCGGGCTTGAGGAACGTGGAAAGCACGTTACTGATCGCGGCCATGCCGGAAGCGAAACTGGTCGCGGCCTCGGCGCCTTCGAGTTCCTTTACCTTGTCTTCAAAGGCGCGCACCGTCGGGTTGGTGTTGCGCGAGTAGATGTGGCCCGGGGTCTTCTCGAGGGCGACGTCCTGCCAGGTATCGATGTCCTTGTAGGTGAAAGATACGCTGTGCACGACCGGCACCTGGGTCGAGCGTTCGTAGAGTTCGTGTTCCTGTTCTCCGCCCCAGATACTGAGCGTGGATTGTCCGGCTGATGGTTTGGCAGTCATGATGGCCCCTGGCTGAATTGATTTAAAAAGAGCGGGATACTGATGCGATATGCAGGCTTGTTTCAAGGCAGCGCTTCGAGAGCCTTTATCTTGATGTGCGCGATGATACCTGCCGCGGCGAAAGAGGCAAGCAAGATATCGTCAGTACTCTGACCAGGGCCCACACTCATATCAAACAGGCCTGTTATCTACGGAATATTCGGTGTTAAAGTCATGCGTCGGCAACGGCAGCAGACTCGACGACGGTTACTGGAATTCATGGCTTTGCAAGACAATCACTTCGCGACGGATCAGCACGGTTGGGCGGAATTGTTGCCCGAGCGCAAACCTCGTGGCCCACTGCAAGGCAGACATCGGGTTGCGTGGGCGGTGATCGGCGCCGGTCTGACGGGATTAGCGGCGGCGCGACAACTGGCGACACTGCATCCCGGCGAAGAAATTCTGTTGCTCGACGCGCGTTGCGTGGGGCAGGGCGCCTCTGGCCGCAACTCCGGGTTTGTCGTCGCCACCAGCCAGTTCAATGGCGGTTTCGACGCCAACCAGCTTGAAAACTACCGGCGCGTCAACCGCATCAACCACGCCGGACTGGACTTGCTCGATGCGCAGGTCAGCGCGAATCAGATCGAATGCCAGTGGCGGCGCGAGGGCTTTATCCATACCGCGGTCGATAACATGGCGTTGCGCGAGTACGACTATTTCCGGCGTTACCTGGAGGCACTCGAGGCCGATCACGAATTGCTTGACGAAAACGAACTGCACCGGTTGCTTGGCTGCCGGCTTTACAAGGCCGGTATCCGTATCGTCGACGGTGCACTGGTGCAGCCGGCGGCGCTGGTGCGCGGGCTGGCCGACAGTCTGCCCGACAACCTGCGCCTGTGCGAGCAGAGCCCGGTACTGGAGATCGCCGACACCAGGCCCCTGGTACTGCGACTGGCCGAGGCCGAGGTAAGCTGCGACAAGGTCATCGTCGCTACCAACTACGAAGCGCCCGCGCTCGGCTTGTTACGGCGCTACATCGTCGGCAGCACGCTGGCGGGCAGCTTCACGCGGGTTTTGACCGAAGCGGAACGCGGCAGCCTTGGCAGTCTCGGGGAATGGGGCGCGATATCGCTGCATAGCGGCGGCGCCACGGTACGCCTGACCCGTGATGGTCGCCTCAAAATCCGCAATTCGGCGGAGTATCATGGTTCGCGATTGTTGTCGGACGATGCACTGGCTGCACGCCAGGCGATCCACCGGGCCGGTTTTGAAAAGCGCTTCCCTCAATTGGCGCAGGTACCCTTCGAGTACGCCTGGTCGGGTGTCGAAGGCATCACGCGAAACGGCACCAACTTCTTTGGAGAGCAGCGCAGCGGCGTTTATTTTGCCGGTGGTTACAACGGTTCGGGCGTAAGTCGCGGTACCGCCTTTGGCACCGCCATTGCCGATTACGCCAGCGGCCAGGTTTCGCAAACGGTGAGCGACTGCCTCGCCAGCGCGCCGGGCGCGTGGATGCCGCCACGGCCGTTGCTCGATGTCGGCGCTTTTTTCAAGCTGCGCTCGCGTTTCAAGGGTGTCGGCAACGACCGCTAGCCCGCATATCTCACCAGGGGGCGGGATGATCGCGCAGGGCTTTGGATTCACAAGGGATTTTCCGAAGAAGCGGAATAACAGTGCGTATTTCCGACTGAGGAAAATCCCTTGTGGATTCAAAGAACAAGCGAGGGCCCGTCATCCTGGTGAGATATGCGGGCTAGATCACCAGATCACCAGGTCAGGTCGTCGGGAATCTTGTAGTCAGCATAGGGGTCGTCATCGGTGCTGGTAGTAGTGTCTTCATCGTTCAACTCAATTACCGTTTCGGCATCGCGCTCGGCGATCTTGCGCGCCACTTCCATGGGGACCAGTTCGAATCTGCGCCCCTCATTGTTAACCACCGTGGTGACTATGGCGAGGCGGCCCCCGGTCAGCAGATTTTTTTCCGTTTCGCCGATGAACATTTTCTTGATTTTTTTGCGATAAACGAAACTGTAGGGGATTTCACCCTTACTGCGATCCACCTTATTGGTTTCGATTAACTGCTTTACCTGGGCGGCTATCGCTTTCTGTTCGAGCCCCTGTTTTCTTTTCTCGTCGAATGCGCGATCACGCGCGACCCGCTCGGCGTGGCGCTTATCCGCGGCGGCTTTCTTTGGGTCGACCTTCCTGGTTGCGGACTTGCCGGCGGCTTTACGCGACTGATTGCTGCGTTTCTGTTTTTCCTTCTCGGCCATTTTGAGCTTGTTTTTGTCGACCAGCCCGGCCTTGAGCAGTTGTTCCTGTAGTGATGACATAGTTGAGTTGGTTAGTTTGTTTTCAATTAATAATAGGTCAGGCGTTGCGCGCGATGACTCGGGCGCTCGCAACCTGGCCGCCCTCGGGTATCGCTTCGACGCTTTCCTCGTACAGCAG
>Ga0255049_10002203_pt1 | contig 10383 bp, 7 predicted proteins | sample JV7_2_3_MG_FD_183615 | JGI IMG/M metagenome (GOLD analysis project Ga0255049, IMG submission 183615) | Seawater microbial communities from Jervis Inlet, British Columbia, Canada - JV7_2_3 | ecosystem: Environmental > Aquatic > Marine > Inlet | place: Canada: British Columbia | collected 2016-10-06
CTTCAGCTTCGCCATGGATTGCACCGTTGCGCCCGGTCGCATGTGCTCGTCCGCTTCTACGATCCGCGGTCCTTTGCGCCCGGGAACCTCTACGCGGACAGTCTCCGTGGCGAAGGCGCCCGCCTCCACCGCCGCGGCACCGCGGGATTGGCTCTCCACGGCGTACTCGTCTTGTCGGGTCCGATCGATACCGTAGCGCTCGGCGAGGCGCTCGGCCGTCCGGCCCATCAAATCGCCACATAGGGGACACAGGAAACCGTCCTGGTACATCCCGTCGACCAGTTCGGCGTGCCCGAGGCGCGCTCCCCAACGCGCGCTCGGCACCATGTACGGCGTGTTGCTCATGCTCTCCATGCCGCCGCAAACCACCGCGTCAGCCATGCCCAGTCGCAGGCTCTGTGCCCCGAGGATGATCGACTTCATGCCGGAAGCGCACGCCTGGTTCACAGTGAAGGCGGGCACCTCGACGGGGATTCCGGCGCGCACCGATACCTGGCGGGCCGGGTTGGGGCCAGCGCCCGCCTGTCTTCCGTGACCGAGGATCGCGTGGCCGACAACATCGGCGGGCAGTCCCGACCGTTCGAGCGCTGCCTGCACCGCTACCGTGCCGAGGTCAGGCGCGCTCAGCGGTGACAGGCCACCGCCGAACCTGCCGATCGGCGTGCGCACCGCTCCCGCGATATAGATCGCTTCCCCAGACCTGAGGTCGAGCATCCCTCGCTGGCTACTTGCCCTGGAAGGCTGGCTTACGCTTCTCGATATAAGCGGCGATGCCTTCCTGGGCATCGGCTGACGCGAACAAACGGTTCTGTAACTCGCGCTCGAGGGCCAGGCCGCTGTTCAGCGACATCTCGGAGCCCTCTTGAACGGCAAGCTTGATGAGCCCCTGAGCCATGGTCGCGCCCTGTGCCAGGTCCTTGGCCCAGTTGATGGTGTACGCACGAGCATCCTCGTCGACTACACGGTTCACTAGACCTATGCGCTCAGCCTCGTCCGGCGTTAGCAGGTCGCCCGTCACCATGAGCTCCAGTGCCTTGCTCTTGCCCACGACACGCGGCAGCCGCTGTGAACCGCCGGTTCCCGGCAGCACACCGAGCGTAACCTCGGGGAGGCCAATTCGGCCCGCCTCGCGTCCCATCACGCGCATGTCGCACGCGAGGGCGATCTCGAGGCCGCCACCGACGCAGTGGCCGTTGAGCGCGGCGATAACCAGCTTCGGAATGCGCTCCAGCTCCTGCAGCGTCTCATTGCAATGCAGGCAGAACATCGACTTGTAGCGCGGCTCGGACGTCTTGAGCATGTTGATGTCCGCGCCGGCCGAGAAGAACTTGTCGCCGCCACCGGTCAGGACAACGACTTTCACATCGGTGTCGAAGCGGACGTCCTCGATAACCTCGTCGAGCTCGTGCATGAGGTCGAGGTTGTAGGTGTTCCCCGGACTGCGAGACATTGTCGCGATCGCGACTCCGTCTTCCTTCTCAAGATCGAAGATTTCCCAGGCCATGAGTCTCCTCCAGAACACGCGCGTGCGAACGGCGTAGGTGTCGGGTATCGTCGGGGCACGAAATCGTGGGCGGCCAGACGTTGGGCCAGGTCGAGCGCCGGACGGTCGGGCCGCGTCAGGTTATCACCGGGTACCAGGGCCGGCAAACGGTACCAAAGCCGTGTCTCGGGGGCGTATCCAGGTGCTCCACGGGTGCTAGAATCCACGGCGGATCGTAGCGGTACAGGGCAAGTGTCCGGGCGGTTCCATTGCTGCCGCCCTGGGGGCGACCCCTTCAGATTCCCTTCGAGAGAGAGCCTCGTATGCGCGTGATGGTAGTCCGAACGCCCGGTGAGCTTCGGGACGAGATCGGCCACAAGATTATGGTGCAGAAGGATTGGCTCGGCAGCGTCGTTGAAGAACTCGACGACGAGACCGTCGCAGCGGCGGGCTTTCACCCGAAACGGAGCGAGAAGGTCTACCGTGTGTTGTTCGACGACTGGGGACAACACATTGCGGTGCCGGCGGCGAATCTCGTGGAGATTGCAGACGACGAGCAGCAATTGAACTCCGCAGAAAAAGCGCAAGAAGACTAGGCCCTAGCCCGGGCCGGTTTCTCCGCCGACGAGCCGGGCGTGCTCACGCAGCGCATACCGATCGGTCATGCCGGCGACGTAGTCGGCGATGGCAGGTAGCGCTCCCACCCGCATCGCGCGCTTCCGATGGCGTGGTGGCAGGAGGTCGAGATCGCCCTCGTACACTTCGAACAGGGCGCGGAGCTTCGCCCGCGCGTCTTCCATCTCCGCCCGCACCAGCGGGCTGCGGTACAGCTTCACGGACAGGAAATCGGCCATGGTCTCGAGGTCGGCCGTCACGCCCGCCGAGTGAGCCGCCAACGCCACGGGATGCGCCCGCACGTCGGCGAGTGAGCGGATCCCGGCGTCCGCCACCTGGCACCGTGTCGTCTCGATCAAGTCCGTGACCAGGCGATCGACCATCCGGCGGATGGTCTCGTTGAAAAGCTGGCGGGCAGTGGCGCCGGGCAGCTCGCGGACGAGTTCCGCATGGGGGCGGCCGAAGAGAGGAACGGTTGTGAGTGTGTCGACGTCCAGGATGTGAGCCTCGACGCCATCATCGACGTCGTGGACGTTGTAGGTGATGTGATCGACCAGGTCGATGAGCTGCGCCTCCAGAGGTGACCGTTGCCCGGGGCTGAACTCCGCGATCTCGGTGCCGCCGAAGCGGTCGTAGCGAGTTGCGTGCTTGGCGATCCCTTCCCGAACTTCGTACGTGAGGTTCAGGCCCCGGAACGCCGCGTATTTCTCCTCGATTTCATCGACGGTGCGGAGCGAATGTCGGTTGTGCTCGAAGCCTCCCGCGTCCGCCATCATCGCGTCGAGCGTGGCCTCGCCGACGTGGCCGAAAGGCGGATGCCCCAGGTCATGAGCCAGGGCGATGGCTTCGCACACCGTGGCATTCAACCCGAGGGCGCGCGCGGCAGTTCGAGCGAGCTGTGCAACTTCGATCGTGTGGGTAAGACGGGTACGGAAGTGATCCCCATGGTGATTCGGAAACACCTGCGTCTTGTACTCGAGCCGGCGGAACGCCCGCGAATGAACAACGCGGTCGCGATCGCGCTCGTAGCAGTCGCGGTAGGGGTGTTCGGCTTCGGGCACGAGCCGTCCGCGGCTTTCTTCCGGGCGAACAGCCCAGGGTTGTCTGATGTCAGTGGCGCTCATGCCGCACCGCCGTTCTCGGGGACCAAGTGGGTGGACGTCACGTTAGTGAGCGTCCGCCTGATGGGCAAGCCCAATGCGGCTCGCCAGGTCGGAGTCTGGCAGCCAGGGCGCGAAGGGAGTTGACCGGCGGGACCTCGAGTCGCTAATCTGTATACATCCGCTGGCCAGTCTCTGTTAGCGAACTCCTTTGTCCCGGACGACCGGGGCGGGTCCCCTACTCGCGGGAGTTAGTAGCATGCTACGGATCGACGGCTTGAAATTCAGCAAGAACTTCGTTCTGTGTCTCGCGGTCGGCCTGGCCGTGCCAGCGCTGGCGCAGGAACAGCAGCAGGCCCTGCAGAGTCCGCAGCTGGCGAGTCCTGTGCCGGTGCGTGTACGCCACTTCGAAGGCGTCGTCACCGTGCAGCGGGCCAGTGCTGGCGAGACCTCGCAGGCCATCCCGAACCTGCCCCTGGATGCCGGTGATCGTGTCTGGACCGAGGAGGACGGTCGCGCGGAGTTGACTCTCAGCGACGGCACCACAGTCTGGCTGGACCGGCGCACGACACTGGATATCGTGGCCCTGGATGACGGGCGCGGCGGCAGCAGTATCCTCAGGTTGTGGGGAGGCTCGGTTCTCGTTTGGCGCCCGGCCTTGTCCTCTCTGGTGGAACTGAGGCTCGACAACGGTGAGAACGTCGTGCTGTTGCAGCACCCCGGTCTGGCCCGTGTGGACATCGATGATGAGCGCCGCCTGTGGCTGTCGGTGTACGACGGCCAGGCGTCACTGGGGGCCGGCGGGCTCGTGGAGACGATTGCGGCCGGCGAGCAGAGCTACACCGAGCCGGGCACCGCACCGGCAACCGCCAGTCTGTTCAGTACGGCAGAGGTCGACGACTTCGGGCAGTGGCAACAACAGCGCTGGTCGACGTACGGCGAGACCACCCGGTATGTTGCGCAGCGCGACTATGTTCCGGAAGAGGTGCGGCCATACGCGAGCGAACTGGAGGCTGCTGGCAGCTGGTTCTACCACGACGACTTCGGCAGCCACGCATGGCGACCCAACGTTGCAGTGGGTTGGTCGCCCTATCAGCGAGGTCGATGGGTATGGGGGTACGGCGGTTGGACCTGGGCGTCGAGCGCTCGGTGGGGCTGGGCCACGTCGCACTACGGCCGCTGGCATCACCTGCCTTCCTACGGATGGGTCTGGTTCCCGGGCGGCGGCTATCGATCCGCCTGGGTGAGTTGGTACGTGGGCTACGGCTACGTCGGCTGGAGCCCGATCGGTTACTACGGTCGCCCGTTCATTTCCATCGGCCTGTGGTTCGGCGGCGGCTATGGCTACGGTGACGGTTACCACGGTCGGCACAACTACAGGTACCCGTCGCAATACGGCTATGGCGGCCGCGCGGTAGCCGAGAGGGGCTACGCGCGAGACAGAACAGCCAGTCCCTCGGGCTGGACCTTGGTCGACGCGGGGGACTTGCCGCGTGACGATTCGGTGCGCCGGGCAGTGAGCCGGACGGCGTTGCCTCCGGGTGCTGCGCAGAATGCGGCAACGCTCAGCGGGCCGCTTCGTCAGCGCAGTATCAGCGCGTTGCGGTCAAACGGCCAGGGAGTTCCGCCTTCGGCGGGCGCCAGGCCGCGCCCCGGACTGAGCAGCGGCACCACTACGTCGCTTGGTGGCCAGCGCGCCGGCAGCGCGCCTCGGCCTACCTTGTCCGGAGCCGACGTTCGCGGCGGTCCGGTACGGGGACGTACGGCCGTGCGGCCGGGTACCGCGATCGGCGGCCGGCCGGCTGACGTAAGTGGAGTTCGGCCTCGTCCGGGTGGCTTGTCTAGCGGTCTCTCCCCCGCCCGCGGGACGATTCGTCGTCCCGGCACTGCGGCACGACCGGGGTCACGGGTCGGAGGTCTGCCGTCTGGCGCACCCCGGCCGACAGCAGGGAGGTCGCCGGCATCGGTTCGACCAGGTGGCGCTGGCCGACCGTCGATCGAGCGTCGACCGACGTCGCTGCGCCCGAGCGCCGGCAGTCGCCCGGGTCTGGGCGAGCGGCCGCGGACTGCACCACGGGGTGAACCTGGGCGGTTTGCACCACGGGGCGAGCCTGGGCGGATTGCACCACGGGGCGAGCCTGGGCGGATTGCACCACGGGGTGAGCCTGGACGGATTGCACCACGGGGTGAGCCTGGACGGATTGCACCACGGGGTGAGCCTGGACGGATTGCACCGCGGGGTGAGCCTGGACGGATTGCACCGCGGGGTGAACCTGGACGGTCCTCGATGGGCCGCGGCCCGGTGGGACCCCGTGTGTCTGCGCCGCGGGGCGCGGCTCCACGTGGCGGTGGCAGGGAAGCCCCGCGAGGAGGGTCTCGAGGCGGGGCGCGGCGGAGTGGTGCTCGAAGACGCTAGAGCCCTGTGGTGCAGGTCGAGGCCTGCCTGCTAGAGGCGCTCGGTGATGCCGACAGTGACACCCCAGGCGAGGTACCAGATCGCGACGGCCACCGGCATGGCGGGGTCCCACCGGGCGCCGAAGATGCCGGCACCATAGAGCAGCGGCATGATCACCATGCCTGCGGGGATACCGATGACACATCCCCAGATTGCCCCCCGGAGCGCAGGCGGGCCGGGAAGCCGGTCGCGCATGAGGCGACCGTAGGCGATGCCCAGCAACGTTCCGAGTCCGAGTGTCTGCACGGCCCCGACGGCCCAGGCCAATCCGATCGTCGTAGCTTCCGGCACGAGCAGATTGCCGTTCCAGAGGGCGACGTCCATCCGCGGCAAACCGATACCCGGTAGCCAGTAGCCAACGGAGAGCGCTACCCAGGTAGCGGCGAGCCCGGCAAGGGCAAGGGCGCGGATAGGTCTGGGGCTGGCTTCGACCATGACTCTGCTGCTAGTTCCTTCCAGGCCAGGTGTCGCCACCGGGCGTGAGAGCAATGCGGTCCTCGAACGATTCCCAGGTGAAGTGGCGGTGGCAGATTCGCGGTTCGTCCGGAGCCCAGCACCACAGGAGATTGGGATCCGGCGTGCGGAAGTCTACGGTGAAAACGCCCTTGGGCTGAGCTCCGAGCTCCAAAATCGAATGTGCCCACCGGTCGAGTAGCTCGCGCGCATCATGATCTGCGCGCTCCTGCGCTGGTTTCCCGGGCGCGTCATCGACGTTCTGGAGTCGTTCTATTTGGTTTCGAGTACGCTCGGTCAAGGCGGTAATCGTCGGTAGCAGGGCGTTGGCCTGATCCAGTGTGAAGATGCGGAACTGATGTAACGCCAAGGACTTCGTCCCCTCCGTAGGCCGACGGTAGCACGCCTGGGCGACGCTTACGAAAGCACCGCTACGCTCTTGCCTCCCGACGAATTCGTCTCTATCATTAACAACTTACCCCAGCCGATAAGGACGGGATGGTCAGCCCCCCCCCCCCCCCCCCCCGACCCCCGTCCTTCAGGGATTCCGGGTACCACCCACAGCCCACCCCACCGGAATCCCGCCATCTAGAGGCCGGGCCGCGGTTCACGCCGCGGCCCGGCACGAATATGAGGAAGCCGGGTCGTTACGCCCGGCTTTCTCTGTGTTTGCCCCTGGAGCGCCCGATGTCGTTCGTCCCGTTCACGATGGAGCGCTGGCAGTCGATCTACGAGCACGCCGTTGATCTGAACCTCTCCGAGAGCGGAGTCCATCCACTGACTCTCGGCGAGCTGCTGGAGCTCGCCGGCGTCGACCATGCGGAGCTCGGCGCGCGGCCGCTCGAGTACGTGCAGTCCAACGGCCGGCAGGTCCTGCGTGAGCGCATCGCGGCGATCTATCCGGGGGCGACCGCCGGGGACGTCGTGGTCACGAACGGCACTGCCGAGGCGAACTTCGTTGCCACATGGGATCTCGCGGCCGAGGGTGGCGAGTTTGTCTTCATGGAGCCCAACTACTTCCAGATTCGGGGTATTGCCGAGAACCTCGGCGTTCCCGTCAAGAGTTGGTGGCTGGAGCAGCCCTCCTGGGAGGCCGACCTGGCGGCCCTGAACGAACTCGTCAACGAGCGCACCCGGGCGATTTTTGTCTGCAATCCCAATAACCCGACGGGTCGATGTTTCGGGGATGACTTCATCGCTGGAGTAACGGCAGCGGCCGAACGCGTTGGTGCCTGGGTTCTTGCCGACGAGGTTTATCGCGGAGCAGAGCATCGCGGTGAAGAAACGCCGTCGTTTTGGGGTAGCTACGACCGCGTGATCGCGGTCTGCGGCCTCTCGAAGGCGTACGGACTGCCGGGGCTGCGGATTGGCTGGGCCGTGACGGGTGGCGGTCACGCCGAACGTCTGTGGGCGCGGAAGGATTACACGACGATTTCTCCTTCCACTCTGAGCGAGTACCTGGCCGGCGCCGCGCTGGTACCCGGTGTGCGGCAGGCGTTGCTCGAACGCACTCGCGGCATCCTCAACGCCAACTGGCCCGTGCTCGAGGCGTGGCTCCAGGAGCGAGCGGAGATTTTTCGCTGGCGCCCTCCCGAGGCCGGCGCCATCAGCCTGGTCGAGTTCCGCCACGAGGTCGATACCGGCGCGCTGGCCGAAGCCCTGCGCTGCGATGAGAGTTGCCTGATTCAACCCGGCAGCCAGTTCGGGTTGCCGCGGCACCTCCGCCTCGGAATCGGCCCGCCGACGGCGGTTCTCGAGGATGGCCTCAGCCGACTCTCCCGGATCGTTGGGCGCACCGTGACAGACATCGGCCGGGGAGCCTGAGCGCACATGAGCGTGACGCGGATTTTTTCTGGCATCCAGCCCACCGGTGATCTGCACCTGGGCAACTACTTCGGCGCCGTGCGCAACTGGGTCGCGCTGCAACAGGAAGAGGCAGACACGATTTACTGCGTCGTTGACTACCACGCGATCACTGGGGGAATCGACGCGCAGGCGATGCCGGAGCGCACGCTGCAGCTTGCCGGGGACCTGATCGCCTGCGGTATAGACCCCGAGCGCTCGATTCTGTTCGCCCAGTCGCATGTTCCCGAGCACACCGAATTGGCCTGGGTCTTCAACGCTTTTGCCGGCTTCGGGGATCTTTCCCGAATGACGCAGTTCAAGGACAAGTCGGGGCGCACCAAGCATGTGAGCGCGGGGCTGTTCACGTATCCCGTGCTGCAGGCTGCCGACATTCTGCTGTACCTCGCCGACGGTGTTCCGGTCGGCGAGGATCAGGCGCAGCATCTGGAATTGACGCGTGGTATCGCGCGCCGCTTCAACCAGGTCGTGGGCCAGGAGTACTTCCCGGATGTCCAGACCCTGCTCACGGAAGGCAAGCGCATCATGTCGCTGGCCGATCCCGAAAAAAAGATGAGCAAGAGTTTGGGAGACAAGCACTACGTGGGCTTGATGGAACCGCCAAAGCGCATCGCCAAGAAGATCCGGGCGGCGGTTACCGACGCCGGGGGCGAGGCCCGTGATGAACTCAGCGCCGGCGTCGCCAACCTGGTTGGCCTGCTACGGCTTGCCGGAGAGGCAGCCGCCGCCGACAGCTACGCGGAGGAGGCGAAGCGCGGCGAGTTGCTTTACGGCCATCTGAAAGTGGCGGTGGCCGAAGCTGTCGTGACGTTGCTCGAACCCTTCCAGCAGCGCCGAGCACAGCTCAGCGACGGAGACGTGAGGGATGTTCTGGCGGATGGAGCCAGCCGCGCCTCGGCGATCGCGGCGCCGGTGATGGAGGGCGTCCGGCGCCTCATCGGCGTCGGTCCCGGGAGCGGCAAAGGGTAGCCGACTGTTTTTTGGGGTCTGGCGAGGGATCTCCGGCGCAATTCGTGTCCCTTGATGGCCGTTATAAGTCATCAAAACACATTGACGCGCGCGTAAACTATGTTAAACATAGTGAAAAGGTATTGAGCTGATTGTCAGATATCGGTAATCTTCTCTGCGTACTGAGTCTCTGCAAATAAGGAATGGGTCTCCCTTTTGCTGGACACAGGCTTGATTGAGGGGCGTGCCGCTATTGTTACGACCGGGGAGGTGGGACAGTCGGCGGCGCGTCCCCTCTTTTTCTTTGGGGACCGACGTGGACCCTACCCGCGACCGAGTCGCTCGGCCTCCGCTGCGAGCTCGGCAACGCGCTGCCGGACCTTCGCCATGAAGTCCGCCGGGTCGCCGCCTGTCGGATAGAGCATGGGCTCACCGAAAACCACGGCCGCAGCGTGCGGGCGGAAGTTCCCCTCGCGCGGCCACATCTCGAAGGTTCCCCAGATTCCCACGGGGACGACGGGAGTGTGAAGTTCGCGCGCCAGGATGCCGGCGCCACGCCGGAACTCCTTGATGCTCCCGTCTCCCGACCTGCCACCTTCCGGGAAGATTCCCAATACCATCCCGCGCCTGATACCAGCTGCCGCGGCCTGCATGGCGGCCTCGAGATTACGGTTCTGATCGATCGGCACGGTACGCACAAGCCTTCCCAGCGCGCCGAGGATCGCGCCGCGGAAGTAGGCGCTGTAGCCGACGAAGAAGGCGCGGCGGAAGACCCGCCACGGCAAGGCGATCCCGAGAACGGCAGGATCGGTGTAGCTGAGGTGGTTCGGCGTGAGCATGAAGGGATACTCGCGCGGGATATTCTCGGCGCCGGCGACCTTGAAGCCGATGATCGACTGGACGACTCGCATGCACCTGCCGAGCAGGAAGATGAGCGGCGGGCTGAAGCGCCGCATTCGCAGGTAGGGTTCGATCTCTGGCGGCGTCTCGGCGAGCACTCGCTTCCAGGAGTCCGCGCCGCGCCCTGCCCCGCCCCCGTCGCCGGCGCCGTGCTTGCCGAGAAGATCGAGCAGATCGGCGACGGTCTGTACCTCGCCGGCGACCTCCTGGGGCAGTTCGATGCCGAAGGCGTCCTCTAAATCGGCCTGGAGCTCCACCCGCTCCAACGATTCCATTCCCAGGTCGATATCGAGGTGTTGGTGGCGCGCCACACCTTCGACGCGCGCGTGCTGCGCCAGGATCGCTCGCGCCGTGAGGGCCCATGGTGGCTCATCGACCTGCTCTTCGACTGCCTGCGGCGGCGCCGTTCGAGCCGACTCCATGCCCTCAGCGCGGTTCCCACGCTCGAGGATGTCATGCTTGAGTTCGAATCGTTTGAGCTTGCGGGTCGTTGTTCGCGGCAGGGGATCCTTGCGGATCTCGAGGCTGGTGAGGCGTTGAGGACCGGGCAGACCGAGGCCGAGCCC
>Ga0255049_10002204_pt1 | contig 10382 bp, 9 predicted proteins | sample JV7_2_3_MG_FD_183615 | JGI IMG/M metagenome (GOLD analysis project Ga0255049, IMG submission 183615) | Seawater microbial communities from Jervis Inlet, British Columbia, Canada - JV7_2_3 | ecosystem: Environmental > Aquatic > Marine > Inlet | place: Canada: British Columbia | collected 2016-10-06
CTTGCAACCGCGCAACGGCAAGCGAGATTCACCAATTTCATCCATTGTTCTGACCAATGCTGACGTCGACCATGTTGCCGGCCTGCTGACTTTGCGGGAGCGCCAGGGATTCAGGCTTTACGCTACTGGCCGGGTGCAATCGGTGCTGCAGTCAAACCCAATGCTGAAGGTGCTAAATTCAGACTTTGTCAAGCGTGAGGCGTTGGACCTGGACCAGGCAACAGTAATCTGCGATGCAAGCGGTAATCCCACCGGTATCCGGATCACCCTGTTTGCGGTTCCCGGCAAGGTCGCGCTTTACCTCGAGGATGAAACAGCGGGCGATAATTTCGGTAGCGTCGACGAAGACACGGTGGGCGTTGCAATCAACAGCGACAATTCCTCTAAAACGATTTTCTACCTGCCGGGTTGCGCAGCGATGCCCGAGTGGCTGCAGCAGAAACTGCATGGTTCAGACCTGGTTTTCATGGACGGCACTACCTGGACCAACGATGAAATGGCGCAATCAGGGACCGGTGAGAAAACCAGTCAGCGCATGGGCCACATGTCAATGTCCGGGGTCGATGGTTCGTTGGCTACGTTCGCCAAACTCGACGTAAAAACACGGGTATTCGTACATATCAACAATACCAACCCTGTGCTACGGCTGGATAGCGATGAATATCGGCAAGCTACCGCGGCAGGCTGGATAGTTGCCGAAGATGGCATGCAGTTTGAGTGTTAAGCGAATGACCGATGCGGCCAGAAGCAGGGACGAGTTCGAAACCGCGCTACGCGAAATTGGTAAGTCGCGGTACCACGATTTACACCCGTTTCACCACCTGTTGCACGGAGGCGAACTTAACCAGGGCCAGGTGCAGGCCTGGGCGCTCAACCGTTTTTACTACCAGATCAGTATTCCGCGCAAGGATCTTACACTGATGTCGCGTATTGAAGATCCCGAGTTACGCGCAAGCTGGCGACATCGCGTGCTGGACCACGATGGCGGTGGCGAAGGCGGCACGGGTGGCATCGAGCGCTGGCTCAGGCTAACCGACGGCCTCGATCTCGAGCGCAGCTACGTAAAGTCGCTACAGGGTCTGCTACCGGCAACCCGCTACGCGGTCGATGCCTACGTCAATTTTGTCGCGAGCCACGCTACCCTGGATGCCATCGCCTCATCGCTAACCGAACTTTTCGCGAGTGATATACACCGGCAACGCATCGAAGGTTTTGAACGCTACTACCAGTTCGCCAACGATGATACGCTTTCCTATTTCCGGCATCGACTGGAGGAGGCCCCGCGCGATGTCAGCTTCGGATTGAAATACGTGCTTGACCATGCACAGACCCACGAATTGCAAAATCGTTGCCTGCGCGCGCTGACCTTCAAAACCGAACTGCTGTGGGCGCAGCTCGACGCCTTGCACCATGCTTATGTCGAGCCTGGCCTGATTCCGCCGGGTGCCTTCGTGCCAGCGGATTGCGAACCCACGGTTTACGAACGATGAGCGATGCCCTGAAAATTGATGAGTCGATCAGTCTGCAATTGGGTCGAGGCGTTCGCCTCAGGCACGACCGTGAGCGCGAGTCGTGGACGCTAATGGCGCCGGAGCGAGTAATCGTGCTCGATGAAATTGCCCACCAGGTAATCGTTGAAGTTGTCGAATCCGATGGCCTTGTGGCTGGCGTAATCGACCGGCTTAGCCAGCTTTTTGACGCCCCGCGCGAAGAAATTGAGACCGATGTCATCGAAATGTTACAATCGTTTGTCGACAAACAGTTACTGAGTCGAAAATGAGCCTGGCAGCACCTTACGCGATACTTGCGGAACTCACCCATCGCTGTCCGCTACGCTGTCCCTATTGTTCTAACCCCGTTGATCTTGTCAGGCGTAGCCAGGAACTGGACACCACCACCTGGAAGCATGTATTACGACAGGCGGCCGAAATGGGGATATTGCAAGTTCATTTCTCCGGTGGTGAACCCACCGCGCGTCCGGATATCGAAGAACTCGTGGGCTATGCTGAAGCGCAGGGCTTATACGCTAACCTGATCACCTCGGGTGTTTTGTCGGATACGCAACAAATCGAACGCCTCGCCCGTGCCGGGCTTGCCCATGTACAAATCAGCATCCAGGACAGCGAAGCAGACAGTGGCGACTGGATAGCGGGATACCCCGGCGCTCAGCAAAAAAAACTCGCATTGGCTGAAACTGTTGAAGCAGCCGGTCTTGCGCTCACCATCAACGCGGTAATTCATCGGCAGAACATTGAGCGCGTGGGTGAAATGATCGATCTCGCGGTGGCGATGAAGGCACAACGCGTGGAAGTTGCCAACGTGCAGTATTATGGCTGGGGGATACGCAACCGGCGCTACCTGATGCCAAGCCTGGCGCAGCTGAAAACCATGGATGCCCTGGTCAAAGCCAGGATAGCCGAACTGCAAGGCGTAATCGTTATCGACTATGTTGTCCCCGACTACTACGCGGCTCGTCCCAAGGCCTGCATGAATGGCTGGGGCCGTCGCTTCATCAATATTACCCCCGAAGGCAAGGCCATGCCCTGTCATGCCGCGGAGACAATCCCCGGCTTGAAATTTGATAATGTCCGGGAAACCAGCTTGCAAAAAATCTGGACTGAATCGGATGCTTTTAACCGCTTTCGTGGCACCGAGTGGATGCCTGAACCCTGCCAAAGCTGTGATCGTCGTGAAATGGACTGGGCTGGATGTCGTTGTCAGGCACTGGCGCTCACAGGTGACGCCGCAAACCCGGATCCCGTTTGCGAACTGGTGCCGGGTCACGCACGGGTATTGCAAACCGCGTTTGAAGATTCACGCGATATTGAGGTGCACTTTGACTATCGCAACTTCGGTGGCGGGAGCTGATATCAGACTGTTTCATTTACGCCATGTTGCTTAATAAATGTATCAGGCGCATCGACTCGTGACGCACATCCGGTAACTCGTTAAATATAAGCGCATTGCCAATGCGTTAAAATTGGCATCGCGTTTCATCCTGATCATAGCCAAGCGAATCCATATTTTCGGTGGGATGTAAAAAACCGCGAATCGGTGCTCGACCGGTTACGGCATTATAAGTGTGCAGTAGCACGGGTTGTCGCAGTTGATTATCCCAGGAACGATAGCTGACGGGGTTACCTTTATAGACGTCGAGGTTTAACCGATCGCTGCGCAGATAGGCGCCGGCAGTTTCAAAATTTGTAGATTTGGTTCGCAGCACCGATTCAATAATTGATTTTACCGCAGCCCAGGCAGCCCAGTCGGGGCTCTGCATACGACGATTGGCATGACGTTCAAATCGTTGGTTAAGCTGTGGGGCCCCATGTCTTTCCCACGACCAGTGCCAGCTAGCAGCCTGTAAGCCCTCGGTACCGATTACCGGTAACGGGTTTTGCGACTGGTATGGGACATATCGACCAAATTCACCCTCTATATCAGAAACGAAGACAAGCTCTGCATCGCTGCCCGACGTCATCAAAACTATATTATTTTGATCTCGCTCGCGTGGATCGTTTCCAGGCACAAAATCACGAACCGCGTCTATATTAATACCAAACCGTTTGGCGGAGCGAGTGAAGGCCATAGCAAAGGCCGCATCGCCAATTTCCGGTCCCTTAAGTAATAATACCTTACGCCATTTTTTAAACACGAGATATTGGCCCAGCGCATCGGTTAACATCGCATAGCTGGGAATTACGTGCATCAAATGGGCCTGGCATTTCGAAGCCCGTAGCTGATCCGAATATTCGGATATATTGAATAGCAGCATATCCATCTCAATTGTCGCTTTGGCTGAGAAACTTAAAACCTCGGTATTGGCATCGATTATAAAGAACTGCGTCCCCGAATTTTTGTTCACGTGCCTGATTTTCTCGACTAAATCTTCGGCATTTGCAGCCTCAATCCGCTTTAGTTCAAAATTTATGTTGAACGCACGAGCAAAAATTCGACTATCGCGTATAGCGACTTCCGCGCCGGCGACAGGGCGATCATGGGGCTTTACCCGAATACGTGCATAAGCTCGTTTTTCATCGTAGCGAGGATCATCGACAATTTCAGCATAACCTATGGTGACTGTTTGCACATCGACAGCAGATGCTGCAAGAACGGTCCCAACAAACTGAAAGGAAATGAACAGGAGCAAAAATCTATTCAGATTCATGATTTGTCCAGGCTAATCATCGAGCAATATACCGTAAGGTACCTGACCAACAGAGACAGACTTGATTACCTTTCGACTACTGACATCGATGATCGTAATATCATCAGACAGACCATTGGCGACAATTAAAATCTTTTCATCCGACGACAGTGCCAGCCCCCAGGGGCGTTTGCCAACCAGGATATACGCTTCGACCTTGCGGCTCGTAACGTCGACAATTGCCACGTGATTAGCACGACCAAGTGCTACAAATGCTGTTTTTCCATCCCGTGTCAGGAGTAAATCAACCGGGGTTACTTCGTTCCTTCGAAACCCTGTCGGCAAAAAAGAAATGTCACCGATTACCTTGTAGGTTTCTGTATCAATAATGTCTACCAGGCCCGCCAGTTCGGCGGATACCCAAAGTTCGCTCTCGTCAGGGGTTAATGCGAATCGTCGCGGTCGCGTGCCAACCAATATATCGGTAATAACTTCCATCGAATTTACGTCGATGACATGAACCAGGTTAGCTGCCTCAGAGGCGACATAGACAGTCGATCCATCCTTCGTTACCTGCACGCCTTCAGGCTCTTCTCCTAAATCTACCTTGCCAATAATTTTCCCGCTTTCGATGTCTACAAATGACGCGGCGGCATCTTCTTCATTAGAAACAATAAGTACCTTGCCATCAGGCGTCAAATCAAAGGTTTCAGGTTCTGCGATATTGCGGATTCGACCAACTCTATTGCCGTCCGCGGTGTTGTATACAGCAATTACGTTGTCGTCCGCACAACCAACGAAAAACTGTTTTCGATCTTTACTAAAGTGAACACCGCGCGGACGTTTGCAAGTCTCGATCGAGCGAATAACCTGGTAGGTTTTACCATCGAGAACCGTCAGCGTGTTACTTTTTTCGTTGCTCACATAAATCTGGCGAATTTCAGCTTTCGCGGGCTGCGTAAATAGAAAGCTGGCTATCATCACCACTAATCCTGTGATATAAAATGCCATATGCACGTGCTTTGACAATCTCATTTAACTCCTACCATTCAATTGGTTATAACAAGGCCCGAGACCGACTGGTGCAATTTGCAGGCTAGCTGCGGATTCTTTTAAGCAACCTGATTAGTTAAGTTACTTTCCGGCAATATATTCAGACATCGCCTTAATATCGTCTTCGCTATAGGACACGAACAGGGAAGATTTTGCGGCTGAATTCAGACGTTTTCTATGTTTGAAATCAGTCATGGTTTTTAACAGGTATTCGGGATGTTGGCCTGCAAGACGGGGAATTCGACTATCGCCTTCGTAACCACCCAGATGGCATTGTACACATTGTCCAGCAACCGCTGCGGTCTCGCCTCGAATCTCTGTTGCTGAATCGGCTCGATAACTTACATTCGGCCAATCTTGCTCGGAATAATGCTGGGCCAACAATTTCATTTGAGATTTTTCCAACTGCGACGCAATAGGCCCCATAATGTCATTTTTACGCAACCCCGATTTGAAGTCCTTTAACTGTACATAGAGATAATAAAAATGCTGCCCAGAGAGGATGGGGAAGGTCGGTTGCAAGGTGTCGCCATTTTCACCGTGGCAGCTGACGCACAACTTTATCTGATCAAGTACCGGTTCATAGTCAGCCGCATCGGCGTTTGTATGAGGATTCCATGAGAGTATCAACAATATCGTCAGTACTCCTGTCTTGTAATGGATCATCGTAATATTCCGTGCAACTTTGTGTACCGCCAGTAATCAGCTTGATTCCGGAAATAATAAAAAAACGGTCGCCTAAAAAGGCGACCGTCAGGTTAAATTTGCGTAGCGACTAAATCAGTCTTCAATTGTGAAGGCCATTATATTATTACCACGCTTATAGTTTAGCTGAACGTTTCCGCCCGCGGCTACCGCGATATATTGCTTACCATCGATTGTGTAAGACACTGGTGGTGCATTTACACCGGCGCCCGCCTGAAATTTCCACAGCAAATTCCCGGTTGCGGAATCATAGCCTTTGAAAGCACCGTTGCCTTCTCCGGTATAAACAACTCCGCCTGCCGTCGCCATGATACCGCCAATCATCGGTTGTTGAGTTTTAACTTTCCAGCGGATTTTTCCGGTATTGTAATCGACAGCAGATACGTTACCCCACTGCTCTTCGTCGGCTATAACTTTAAAGGCGCCGCCAAGCCACAGCTTGCCTTCTGGGTAGGGAGAGCTTTCTACGTGGTAAGTCATAGGCTGGTGCAGATTAATGGCGTATACGAGCCCCAGGCTTGTATCGGCCGTCATCGGTGACCATTCAACACCACCGTTAGCGCCGGGTAGCATGCGCTGTCCATCTTTGGTTGGCAGAACCCACATATCCTCTTGTGGCACCATGGCTTCGGAGAATCGTATAAGGCTGCAATCATCGCGATTATGAACATACACATGTCCAGTCTTGCCGCCATGTAGTATCCCAGGAACCATTTCCCCTTTCTTATTTTTTACATCGACTAGAATGGTTGGGCTAACCGCATCCAGATCCCAAACGTCATGTGCGATGTATTGAAAGTGACAAACGTATTTGCCTGTATCCAGATCTACCGATACCAACGAGTTAGTATAAAGGTTGTCACCTGGACGTATCGACCCGTCCAAATCGGGTGATGGATTGCCGGCTACGAAAAAGATTCTATTCAACTCTTGATCGTAAGATGGGTTTTGCCAAACACCACCCCCCAGCGTTTTGTAGGGATCGCCCAATTTTTTCAGCGCAGCCTTTTCAGCTTTAATATCCCGGTGCATGTCCCGGCCAGTTGCGTCGTGGGTCGCCCACTTGCCGACTGAATTTTCCGGTGTCGTGTGAAAAGTCCAGAGAAGCTCACCCGTTTCAGCATCAAAGGCTTTGACGAAACCGCGGATACCATACTCGCCACCATTGGTGCCGATCACGATTTTACCGTTAACGGCGGTTGGGGCCATGGTTTCACTGTAACCCAGTTCAGGGTCCGCAATCTGGGTTTCCCAAATTACCTTGCCGCTTTTCGCGTCGAGCGCGACCAGCTTTGCGTCCAGTGTGCCAAGATAAACCTTGTCGCCGAGTGCAGCGACACCCCGGTTGTTAGGGCCACAGCAGTAGGTCGTAATAGGCCCCATTTTGTGCTTATAGTGCCAGATCTGTTCTCCTGTCGCTGCGTTTAGCGCATAGACATGGTTGAATGATGTCGTGGCGTACATGACGCCATTGATTATCAGTGGTGAAGTTTCCATCGATTCCACGATCTCGGTCTGAAAAATCCAGGCCGGACGCAGTTTTTTCACGTTATCTTTGTTAATTTGGCTCGCGGGATAGTAGCGAGTTTGCGCATAATTGCCGTTGGTGTGGAGGAAATTATTTGCGTCCCCATCCGCACGATCGAGCATATCCTGGGTAACAATATCCATATTCCCATAAAGTGTCCCACCCTGGACCTCCTGTGCCTGAACTGCAACGCTAAACATGGCTAGACCAAAAGCGACACTAAGCGAAGCGAGCATGGTTTTACCTTGATTCTTTGTTCTTATATTCATGACTCCTCCAAATGTGAAAGGTTTATTAGATGATTTTTATTGTGATACGGGGATTATTATTGGTTTTTGTCAGGAGCTTCCCATTCCCCCGAAGAATCAGTATATCCAAGTTTCGATTGACCATCAATTTTATTCTCTGAGGGGTATAAGCGCGGTACTGGTTCTGTCAAGTTGGCCAACGTATGCAAAATGGGTGCTCGCAAATAACCGCATTCCTGTTCAGCAGGCACACGTCATGGTTTGGTTACTCCGGGTTTTACGCGGTCTGGAGTATCACCTATACCGATGCACTATTCGCAGATAATGCTAGCGACACCAGGGTGGATTCTAGCAGAGTGTTGGATATCCGAATGGGAAACAACGGCTTTTACGGTGACTGGGAGGTCTCGTCGTTTCTGGGTATGAATAACCTGTTTGATGAGGAATACAACAGCAATATTCGCATTAATGCATTTGGCGGTCGTTATCTCGAACCGGCGCCAGATCAGAATGCCTATTTCGGCATTACCATTCGCAAACTTTTCCGGGCTAACAACTAGCAGCTGCATTGTCGGTACATCAAGAAGAGACCATCGAAATGTTACAACTTGAGCCGCTACGGCCGCAGCAGTAGTCACTTTTTTCTACACGGCGATAGAAAAAATTTATTGTTATATAAGCTGAATGTGGTTTAATTTCCGGTTCACTAAAAATAAGCCAGGGGGCAGGCATGAAAATAGCACTTTCTACAATCCTATCAGCATTTATTCTGTCGTTAATTAGCAGTAGTGTTTTCTCAGCGGGGGATGAGGACAATATCCGGAAACTGAGTAGCTTTAAGAGTACGGGTGGCGGGAGAGGTGAGGTAATCCCACAAGACACGAAGTTTGCTGACAATATCAGGAAAAATATCCTGCCAAACATCAAGCTGCCGTCGGGCTTCAAGATCGAGCTGTTCGCGGTGGCACCGGATGCAAGAAATATGGCGATTAGCCGTAATAAGGGCGCAGTCTGGATTGGCACCAGAAAATCCAAGGTCTGGCAGGCAACCGACCGGGATATGGACAATGTTGCCGATACGGTTGAGCAATTCGCGCCCACCGTGAGCTTCGATATTCCCAACGGCCCCTGTTATTCAGCGGATGGACATTTGTATATCGCGGAGCGCAACCGGGTTTTATGGTTTCCGGCAGCCGAGTATTTCATGGAAGGCCCGGATACGGTTGCGATCCCGATTATCGCACAGGGTGAGCTGATTCCGCCCGAGGAAGAGTCATACAATCACACCGCGCGGGTCTGTGCGATTGGTCCGGATAACAAGCTCTACGTCAGCATGGGGCAACCTTTTAATGTGACCGGCCCGGACAAGGTCAAGCTGTACCAGGAAAAAGGTATCGGCGGCATGATCCGATTCAATCGATTCCCGGGTAAACTGGATCGTGAAGTTGTAGCGATTGGTATCCGGAATTCGGTTGGTCATGCGTTCAACCCCAAGGATGGTTCGCTTTGGTTCACGGATAACCAGGTCGATGGCATGGGTGACGAAACTCCTCCGGGCGAATTGAATAAAGCCTGTGCCCTGGGCCCAGATGTCTGGTACGGGCACCCTTATTACGGCGGTGGCAGTGTCAGAACAGATGAATACAAGGACCAGAAGATCCCCAAGGCCCTGTCCGATAAATATTGTAAGCCGCAGGTTGAAATGGTGGCTCACGCGGCGGATCTGGGCATGATGTTCTACACTGGCACTATGTTTCCCAAGAAATATAGTAATGCTATCTTCAGTGCGCAACATGGTTCATGGAACGCAGTAAAACCCAGGGGTGCCAGAATTATGGTGACTTATCTGGACGGCAAGGGAAATGCCAGCAAAACAGAACCTTTTGCCGAGGGTTGGATGACCGAAATGGGCACTTACCTGGGGCGGCCCGTTGATGTGCAGCAATATGTAGACGGCTCGCTACTGGTGTCAGACGATAAGGCTGGAGTGGTATATAGAATCTCTTACGACGGTTCTTGATTTTCAAACCGATAGTGGATCGGCTCAGCAGCCGGTCCACTATTCACTTCATACATACAAAATCATCAATCTTACGCCGCCAGCCAGGTAAATGAAAAAGCGCCTGTGTATTGCCATTTTGGGCCTGGTCACTAACGCTGTTTATGTCCAGGCAACTAATGCCGAGGAGGGCGCGAACCTCAGTGCGCAGCTGGTTGCAGGTAAACAAAAAGCCGATCAAACCTGTGCCAATTGTCATGGACTGTATGGTCAGGCTACCAGCGGTGGAAATTCTGCTTTTTCTCCCAAATTAACCCCGCAAAGCAAGGACTATCTGGTTGCTCGGCTAAACGCCTATCGATCTGGAGCAATTCAACATCCACAGATGTCGCTAATTGCTCAGATGATATCTGAGCAGGACATCGAGAATGTTTCGGCCTGGTACGCGAGTATTCCTGTGACCATTACGGGGAGCGCTGCCAATCAGGAGGAGGGAGTTGAGGCTAACGACGGATCGACTGCGAAAGCAGCGGCCGGGAAAACCATAGCCAGTCAAATCTGCTCGAATTGTCATGGGCTGGACGGGCAGGCCGTAGCGAGCGGAAGTTCGTCTATCGTTCCCAGTCTGACCGCCCAACAAAAAGAATATATGATATTACGACTACGGGAATACAGATCCGGAAAGATTGCTGACCCACTAATGTC
>Ga0255049_10002206_pt1 | contig 10376 bp, 7 predicted proteins | sample JV7_2_3_MG_FD_183615 | JGI IMG/M metagenome (GOLD analysis project Ga0255049, IMG submission 183615) | Seawater microbial communities from Jervis Inlet, British Columbia, Canada - JV7_2_3 | ecosystem: Environmental > Aquatic > Marine > Inlet | place: Canada: British Columbia | collected 2016-10-06
GCCAGCAAACCAATGATCAGTCGCTCAACAACCACTTCCTGGCCGATGATCGATTCCTGCATGCGCGCTTTTAGCGCTTGTACCTGTTCGTATGCCATATAGAGCCTATTTTTCCAGTACTTCCACAAGCGGTACACCAACAGCACCTGACGGTGGCTTGATACCCATGAAAGCCGATAAGGTAACCGCAACATCAACGGTCTGCACCGCTCGATCAACCGTCTCTGCTTTCAGACCGGCGCCCGCGAACACGACGGGCACATAGGTATCGTAGCTCCATGGGGAGCCGTGAGTCGCTGCAACGATCAAGCTTTCGAAATCGTTAATAAACCAATTGGGTTCGAAGACAACGTAGACATCGCCAGAGCGTTTCGAATTGAAGTTGTTTGTGACAGCACGATACAGATCGGTGTCCGGCAAATTACCCCGGCGCAATGCTGAACTGGATACGGCGAGCGAAACAGCTGGAAACTTGGACAGCTCCTCAACGACGGCCGCTTCGAGCATCTCCTGGTCGATCTTTCTGTCATTCTTTACATCGGAAGTGAAGTACAAGTACGGGTGATCGTAGGTCTCTATCAACTCACCCTTGATATCGAACGCTTCTTTGATACGTGTGATCGCAGACTCTTTATCCCAGGTATCAGGATCAACATAGCCTGCCGGAATGCCGAGGCTATTGAGATAACCCGGTGCATCCGGCCCGCCGTGATCCGCGGAGAGCACGATCAAAGTGTTTTCGAGACCGACCTTCTCATCCACGAACTCGAAAAGTTCTCTGAGCGTTTGATCAAGACGAAGGATGTTGTCTTCCGCCTCCAGGCTTGACGGCCCGAACACGTGACCGACGTAGTCGGTCGACGAGAAGCTTACGCTCAGATAGTCCGTCACGGCATCCCCGCCCAATTGTTCTTCTACGAGAGCCTGCTTTGCAAAATCCAGGACCATTTCGTCGCCGGCGGGACTCAAGGTCAACCAGGTAGTGAAGTAAGGACTGCTGCCATCGGCGTAGCTGTGCGGAAATACGCGGCCAAATCCACCGACGTCCGTTTCCCAATCGCGGTCGTCGGAATCGCCGAACAAATACGTAGACTGCTCATGCAGCAGTTGCCACTCAGTGCCCGCATAACGCTGCGGCAGATTCTTTTCATTCCAACTCGTCACCCAGTCCGGGTATTGATCGAGATAATAGCTGCTTGTGACGAAGTCGCCGCTGGCTTTGGAGAACCAGTAGGCGGTGCCGGAATGTCCCGCCATCGAGATCGCGCCGCGATCCTTCACAGAAACGCCGATTACTTTTGCCTTACCGCCTGTACTGCTTCGCAGTTCGTCGGAAAATGTCGTAACCAGTATCGCGGCTGGCGAACGACCCTCACTGCGTGCGGCGAGCTGTGTCGGGTCGATCTCCGTATTCGCATCGATGGAGGCACCGACGGTCAGCAGATGATAATTCGGGTCCTCGACGTTGTAGGTCGTAAATCCCGTCTCGCGGTCGAACCAGAGATTGCCCACCATGCCATGATTCGATGGGTGGGCGCCCGTTGCGAGCGTCGTATGGCCGACGATCGTTTCGGTATTCGCGTGCGCGTGATGCGCGTTGCGATACACAACGCCCGACTCCCACAAGTAGCGAAAACCGCCTTCGCCGAGACGATCGTAGTATCGCGTTGGCAGATCACCGCGAAGTTGATCCACGGTAATTTGCAGAATGAGCCGGGGCCTCTCCTCGGCGCCTGCAGGCGCAGCAATAAGAGAGGCCACCAGCAACATCCCTATTGTGGTGGCCTTTCGCATAGACATTCCTTTCTTTTAGTTAGTAGCCGGATTCTGTTGCAACTTGTCCAGGACCTGATTCAGGTTGAAGCTACCGGCTTTTTGGCGCGGCGGGTATTTCTGGTATGTCGCCAGGTGCTGAGCAACATAGTCCACCGCCGGAAGCACCAGATAAACACGTTCCATTCGCCAAATAGGATAGTTGCTCGCCTCATGATCAGCACGCTCAAACGGGTCGCCGAGCATGTCGAACAGCTTTGGCAATCTCAAGGTTACCATCGGTTCCTGCCAGACATCGAAACCGTGTGCGCGCTGCTCCATGAACACCATCTTCCAGCGACCGTAACGCAGGTTCGCGAGTTGTCCATCATCGGTCCAGTAGAAAAACTCCTTGCGCGGCCCTTCATCTACTTCGCCCTTGAAGTACGGCAGCAGGTTATAGCCGTCGAGGTGCACTGTGTACTTCCTGTCGATAGCGCGATGGCCTTTCAGCAGTTTTTCCTTGATGTCGGGCTCGCCCACTGCGGCCATTAGGGTCGGCAACATATCCTCGTGCGAGAACACGTCGTTATAGATCGTGCCGGGTTCGATAACGCCAGGCCACTTGATCATTGTAGGTACGCGATAGCCACCGTCCCAGTTCGAGTTCTTCTCATTGCGAAAAGGTGTCATGCCGCCGTCCGGCCAGGTAAAAACTTCGGCACCGTTATCGGTGGAGTACATGATGATCGTATTTTCGTCGAGTCCGAGCTCCTCGACCTTGGCGAGAATCTGCCCGACGTGCTTGTCATGCTCAGCCATACCATCGGCGTAGATTCCAAGGCCGGTTACGCCTTCGGATTCAGGCTTGAGATGCGTCCACACGTGCATGCGTGTCGAATTCCACCAGAGGAAGAACGGCTTTTTGGCTTTCGCAGCGCGCTCCATGAAGTCCAGCGCACCGGCCGTGACTTCCTCGTCGACCGTTTCCATGCGCTTCCTGGTCAGCGGTCCCGTATCCTCGACGTTGCCATCGGCGCTCGACTTGATAACGCCTCGAGGACCGAATTTTTTGGCGAAATCGGGGTCCTTCGGATAATCCGCATTCTCCGGCTCTTCCTCGGCATTGAGGTGATAAAGATTGCCAAAGAACTCGTCAAAGCCGTGATTCGTCGGCAAGTGCTCGTCAAGATCACCAAGATGATTCTTGCCGTATTGCGCGGTCATGTAGCCGTGGTTCTTGAGCAGGCCGGCCAGCGTCGGGTCTTTTTCGGAGAGGCCTTCTTTCGCACCGGGCAAACCTACCTTCAGCAGGCCGGTACGGAACGGGCTCTGGCCCGTGATAAAAGCCGCTCGGCCAGCGGTGCAACTCTGCTGCCCGTACCAGTCCGTGAACATCGCGCCTTCCGCCGCGATGCTATCGATATTCGGGGTTCTGTAACCCATCATGCCGCGGTTGTAGGCGCTGGTATTCATCCAGCCAACGTCGTCACCCCATATGATTAGGATGTTGGGTTTGTCTTGTGCTGCAGCTGTCGTCGCAATAAACAACGCTGCCAGTAAGCTTAGTGTGCTCAATAATCTACTCATTCTGATTCTCGCTTGTAATTGTAGTTATTTTGATAACCTAGACTGTTTCCAGTTTCCTCGCAATTAATATCAGGGAATTGCGTTCAGTGAACGCAGTAATGCCACCACATTCTGATCTTCCGGATGGCGTCTCGCCAGCGTAAAGGCGATTTCGAGAGCTCCGTCCTGATCACCCGAGTCTCTCAGCAAGGTCGACAACACCATGGCGATGTCGAAATTCCCGTCGAACCGATCATACGCATCACGCAGTAGCTGCAGCGCTTCCGGCTGTTGGCCCAATGAATTGAGTGCAACGCCAAGCACGTAAGCATAACGAGGATTCTCGGGCGCTAATTTTGCCGCCTGACGCAATTCGGCGAGCGCGGCATTCGATTCTCCACTGCGAACGAGCGACAGCCCGAGGGCGTGCCGTAATGCGGCATTTGATGTATCCAGAGCAAGGCCTTCACGCAGGATGTCTTCTGCACGGCCCTCTTCGCCGAGCCGTCGCAGCAGGTCGGCCAGGTTGGCGCGCGCTGTAACAACGCGCGGCTCAATGCGAAGTGCTTGCTCATAAAGGGCAACGGCCTCGCCAATGTTTTGCTCATCCAACTCAAACGTGGCCAGAGCTGCAAGCGCTTCGGGCCGGTTTGCGAGCGACCCAAAGGCGTCTCGAAGTTCGGACTCTGCTTGCGACCAGGCACGTGCTTCCCCGATCGGTAAAAGGTCTGACATGCCGGCATAGCTTGATGCGGCTTCTATGCGGACGCCACGCACTGAATCGCCCAGCAGCCTCGCGCCCGGCAAGCGCATGCGTAATTCGGACGGCAGGGAACGCAGCTGCCGGAGGGCCGCAATTCTGATCAGTGCGTCCGGGTTGCCAAGCGCCTTCTCCAGGGCTTGGAATTCCCGGCTCCCAAAAGGCTGGGATAGCTCTGAAACCGCTGTGGCTCGAGCGATGCCCGGGTACTCCTTGTTAGCGATGACTTCGAGTAGTTCAGCGTTCGCAAAGCCGCGTCGGCTTGCGGCAAGCGCAGTCGCAAAATGCGGCGTTGGTGGCGGAGCGTCGGATCCACGCCACTCGCTGATTGCCGCCGTTGCCCACGCGTTGTCGTGTTCCGCGTGACAGTTGTTGCACGCATTCGGCACGCCAACGGATGCCGTCAGGTCCGGACGCGGAACCCGGAAGCTGTGATCTCGCCGGTCATCGACCACCATGTAAGTACGCGAGGTCATGTGGCAATCGACGCAGCCGGCCTGCTCCGCCGTGTGGGCGGCGTGCTCAGCAACCGAGAACTTCGTGGGCAAATGACATTGCGCACACACGTCGTTTGAATTAGCGCCGGTGCGCAGTTCGGCCGAGTGTGGATTGTGGCAATCGCTGCAGGTCACGCCCGCCTGGTACATCTTGCTCTGCAGGAACGACCCGTAGACGTAGACTTCATCCAGTATCTGGCCGTCATCGAAATACAGGTTCTCATCGAGTAGTGAAGGCATGTGCGTGTGGGCAAGCGGCTCGCCGTACTCGTAACCTGGCGCAATGATGCCGCGCCGTGAATGGCAGCGTCCACAGGCCTCGGGCTGCTGTTGTGGCCGCATGCGAGCTTCGCTGCGTTTGGCGATCCCGGTCTCCGGGTTCATTATCCAGGCTGCCCGGCCGTGATCATCGAGATCCACATCAAAACCGTGAGGGGCGCTATTTGGGTTGGTGTTTGCCAGCTCGACGTGCTTCGAGCCAGGCCCGTGACACGATTCGCAGCCGACACTTATTTCCGAGTAGGTTGTATTAAAGGAATCGCTGGCCGCATCAAAGCCCATCTTGAGGTTCGTCGAATGGCACTCGGCGCACATGTAGTTCCAGTTCTGCTGCAAACCGGTCCAGTGCAGCACATCATCCGGCGCGATGTATTCGTCGGGATATTGGTGAAACCAGCGTTGACCGCCTTCGGGCTCCGGCCTCGTGTCCCAGGTATAGGCGAGCGTCTGCAGGCGCCCGCCCGGGAACTCGATCAGATACTGCTGCAGTGGCTCGACACCAAAGGTATAGGCAATCCGAAAATCGCGGTCCTCACCGGATGCATCGGCTGTTCGTACATAAAAACCGTCATCTCGCGTGAAAAACTGCGTGATTGTGCCGAAGTACTCGAAGCTCGCATCATCGAAATCGCCCAGCACAGTGTCCGCGTCGGTGATCTGCATGGCGAGTTCGTGATCCGATCCGACCCAGTCGTGAAACTCTGACTCGTGGCAATCCTGGCAGGCGGTACTGCCGACAAAGGTCGCGGGTCCGCTGCTCTCAGGTGCCTGAGGCTGTTCCGACTGGCCACAGCCAGCGGCAAACAGGGCCGAAAACAGAACGATATTGGGGGCTATTCGAAACACGGACGGTAACTTACTTGATATCACCGCTGTGCGCACCGAATAATATTTAGTGTAATCTAGCGCCATGTTGCGACTCAGTCTTATCGGTTCTGCCCTCATCGCCATCACGGTCGTAATTCATGCGACTGGCACCACCGCGTGGGTACGACATCTCAGTAAAAAATTCGCTGGCAAATCGCTTACAACCGGGCGACGAGCCACGCTCATTCTGGTCAATACTGCGTTGATCGTATTCGTGCTGCATACGCTCGAAATCGTCGTTTGGGCTGGCGCCTATCAGCTACTTTTACCGGTTAACGAACTCGGGACGTTTGAAGAGGCCGTCTACTTCTCTTTCGTAACATTTACCACGCTCGGCTACGGCGACATTACGCTCAGCGAAGGGTGGCGATTGCTTAGCGGCATCGAAGCGCTGAACGGCATCCTGCTCGTCGGCTGGACAACAGCAATGATATTTTCTGTCGTACAGAATATATGGCGCGGCATTGGCGAAAATAACACAGAAGAATCCGGAGAAAAACATGACTAGTGCGAACAGTTCAAAGACCGATGATCGCTTTCTTTCGAATGCGATGGCGTCATTTATTCAGATAGGCGCGCTGCTTCTGCTATTAATTATGTGCTACCGCATTGTCGGGCCGTTTATTAGCATCGTTACCTGGGGCGTCGTTATCGGTGTTGGCCTTTTCCCGACCCACCAGAGCTTGTCGGCCAAACTCGGGGGGCGAGAGAAGTGGTCCGCGACAATCCTGGTTGGCATCGGCCTGGTCATCGTAATTGCACCGGTATGGCTTACCGCAGAATCGAGCATCCATTCGGTACAAGCTTTTTCCGCGGATTTCAAAGCTGGCACGATCTCGATCCCACCACCGCGCGAGGGAGTTGCCGAGTGGCCTCTCATCGGCGAATCTGTTCATGCGATATGGAGCAGCGCTGCCGTGAACCTCGAATCGACGATGAATACCTACGCTCCGCAACTCAAGTCTTTGGGCCAGAGTGTCGCGAGTTTTGCTGGCGGAGTGATCCTTGGCGCACTGCAATTCGTCATGTCTTTATTGATCGCTAGTGCTCTCTTGCTTAACGCAGAGTCCGGCCGTCGCGTCGCCACAAATATTCTTTCCAGCCTGATGGGCGATGAGACAGGCACAAAGATGACCGGGCTATCGATTCTCACTATTCGCAGCATCGTCAAGGGCGTCCTGGGTATCGCAATCATCCAGGCACTGCTCTCCGGCATTGGACTGGTCGTTATGGACGTCCCGGCCGCTGGCTTGTGGGCGCTGGCCGTGTTGGTCGTAGCCATCATTCAATTACCGCCCTGGCTGGTGCTGGCGCCGATCTGTGTTTGGGTATTCTCGGTCGCGGAACCGGTACCGGCGACGATCTTCGCGGTGTACATGCTCATCGTCAGTATTGCCGACATGTTCTTGAAGCCGATGTTGCTCGGCCGCGGCGTGGATACTCCGATGCTCGTGATTCTGTTTGGCGCGATCGGCGGCGCGATGACAATGGGTATCCTCGGCTTGTTTCTTGGCGCGGTGATTCTGGCGCTTGGTTATGAGTTGTTCGTCGCCTGGATGTCCCCCGATGAGAATTCGGCGGACGCTTAGTCCCCCAGGTCCCGGAATAGTCCGAAACAGTATGCGCCTCAGAATTCTAGCTCCGCTTCTCATGGCGGCCGGCTGCACTACGGTTGGGCCTGAGTACGTTCGGCCGGAAACCACAGTCAACCCGGCCTGGCTGGAGGCAGAACAGGAGCAGTTCGACACATCGCCTGCCGAGCTTGCCCAATGGTGGCAGACACTTGATGATCCTGTTCTGGACGAGCTGATCGCCACGGCCATTTCGCAAAACAACGGTATCAAGATCGCAGGTTTGAGGGTGCTCGAAGCACAGGCGAACCTCAATATCGCGACCGGCAACCGATTCCCGCAGGTACAGGCCGTTACCGGAGATGCCTCTGTTACCGACAGCGGCGACCTCACGATTCAGCAATACAGTCTCGGCGCGGGTCTGTCATGGGAGGTGGATTTCTGGGGTCGATATAGCCACGGCATTGAGGCAGCCGACGCGAGTTACCTGGCAACGGTTGCAAGCTTCGACGATATGATGGTTCTGGTTACCGCGACGGTAGCTGATGCCTACGTCGTCATTCGTGCCACCGAGGAACAACTCCAACTCGCGAACGACAGCCTCGCATTGCAGCAGCGCAGCTACGAAATTGTTGATGTCCTGTATCGCAATGGATCGAGCTCCGAACTCGACGCATTACAAGCGCGTACGCTGCTATTAAGCACCGAGGCCACAATTCCTGAACTGGAGGCGACACTGCGCAAGGCGACGAACGCTCTAAGTGTATTGCTCGGGATGGCACCGGCAAAGCTGGAACAATATTTCACGGTCGGCGGTGTTCAGCCAACGGTTCCGAATTCGATCGCTTTGGGTCTGCCGACCGACCTGCTCAGACAGCGGCCCGACGTTCGTCAGGCTGAGCTTCAGGCAATGGCACAAAATGCATTAGTGGGTGTGGCTACCGCCAATCTCTATCCGAGTTTCAGTCTGACCGGCTTTCTGGGCGGCTCATCGAGAAACGTCGACAGCGGCAACACGATGATCGATGACTTGCTGACCTCTGATAGCGGCGCATTTTCACTGGGCGCGAATTTCGTCTGGCCGTTCCTGAATTACGGGCGTATTCGCAGCAACATTGAAGTGCAGGACGCGCGCTTGCAACAGGCCCTTGTCGCGTATCAGGAGACGGTTATTCAGGGTGCACGTGAGGTCGAGGATGCAATAACATCCCTGTCCAGCACACAAGCGAAAGACACGATACTGACCGAGAGCGTTACGATCGCACAACGCTCGGCCGACCTCGCTTTCTTGCGTTATAAGGAAGGATTCGCTGACTATCAACGAGTGCTCGATGCCCAGCAGGCACTTTTCTCTCAACAGCAACGTTTTGCCGCGAATCGGGGTGAAGTCGTGCGCAGTGTAATTAAACTTTACCGAAGCCTCGGCGGAGGTTGGCAACAATGACAGACGAACAAACGACAGGAATGGAACCGGTTCGAAAATGGACCTTAATCGCGCTCGGCGCATGCGTTATCTTGATAGTTTTCTATCTGGTCGCCGATCGGGTTACGCCATACACATCACAAGCTCGCGTCAACGCGTTGGTCGTGCCGATTGCTGCAGAGGTTTCGGGTACGGTCACAGACGTCGCGATCACCAGCAACCAGGCTGTTGCCGCCGGAGATTTGCTCTTTCAGGTTGAACGACAGCGCTATGCGCTGGCCGTCGAAACAGCGCAGGCTAATATTGAGTCGGCCAGACAGGCAACGCGGGCGTCCTCAGCCGACGTTGATACGGCGAAAGCTAAAGTCGTTTCCTCCAAAGCAAGTCTGCAAAGTGCAAGTCAGGATGCGGTTCGCCTGCGACGCATCAAGAAAGAAGATGCTGGTGCCATTTCGGATCGCCGTATTGAAATTGCCGAAAATGCGCTTGATGCAGCAGAAGGGGGGCTCGCTGGTGCAGAAGCCAGCCTGCAGCGTGCGATTGAGGCACTTGGTGAAACCGGTGACGCGAACGCCAAGGTATTACAGGCGCAAGCGGCCCTTGAGCAAGCGCAGCTCGACCTGTCGCGTACTGCTGTCAAAGCACCCGACGATGGCGTTATTACGGATGTCCGCGTCGATCGCGGAAACTTCGCGCAAGCAGGTGCACCGCTCATGACATTCGTCGCAACGCATGACGTGTGGATTCAGGCAGACTTTACCGAAAATAATCTTGGCCACATCAATCGCGGAGACCCGGTCGAGATCGTATTCGATGCTCTCCCTGGCACCGTGATCAAAGGTCGTGTTCGAACGACCGGATTCGGTGTCAACGTCGACTCCGCGCCTTTGGGTAGCCTGCCGACCATTGACAATGACCGCCAATGGCTCCGAGACGCACAACGATTTTCTGTGTTGGTCGACTTTGACTTGCCGAGCGCCGAAGACCGAACCGGTATCCGTATTGGCGCGCAGGCGTCCGTCATCGTCTATGCCGACTCTGGTTGGATCATGACGACCATCGGCAAAATTAAGATGCGCCTCACGAGTGTGCTGACCTACGCGTATTAGGCAGCGACAGACTCCGTGGACATCGCAAGCGTACGTATCCTGAGACTCGCCCTCGGCACCGCCGTGTCGTTGTGGTTCTCGCAAGCCGTCAATTGGCAAATGTCCTTTATTGCACCCGTCATAACGATGTTCCTGTTGGCGCTGCCGATGCCTCCTCCAAAGCTGAAAGGCGGCATTGGCTTTCTTATTGTGCTCACTGGCTCCCTGCTGGCTGGCCTGTTGCTATTGCCGCCACTGCAAAACCAGCCCATGGTTGGTGTCATTTTGCTGGTGCTTGCCTTGTACTGGAGTTTTTACTTCACAGCCAAGGGTGGCTCGGCCCTAATCGGCACATTTGCAACGGTTGGTATCGCCGTTAGTACAGCGGTTGGTACCGTAAATCTGGACGCCGTCCTCGCAGTCGTGTCAGGCGTATCGTCTGGTGCGTTCGTCGGTATTCTGTTTGTCTGGATCGCTCACGCCGTTCTGCCCGACTCGATGGCCGTAATGCCGGAGTTGCCCGCTGCAGCAAAACCACTCGCGCCGCCCAAAAAGGATTTATCGGCGGCC
>Ga0255049_10002209_pt1 | contig 10374 bp, 7 predicted proteins | sample JV7_2_3_MG_FD_183615 | JGI IMG/M metagenome (GOLD analysis project Ga0255049, IMG submission 183615) | Seawater microbial communities from Jervis Inlet, British Columbia, Canada - JV7_2_3 | ecosystem: Environmental > Aquatic > Marine > Inlet | place: Canada: British Columbia | collected 2016-10-06
TTTTCTGGGCTTGACTGAAGAAACCGTGTGTCGCCTGATGGCCAATATGAAACGCTCAGGGGCGATTTACGCGCCGCGCGGTAGAATAGAAATTCGTGATTGGGACTATTTGCACGCGATCGCGCAGGGCGACGTCGGTGTTCACCCGGTCACCCAGCCCATTGGGCTCAAGTCTTCGTGATAAGTACCTATTTTCGTCGTTCCAGGGTAGGTTAAAAATGAAACATCTAAGACTCGCATTCAACGGAATCAGGAGATAGCGATGAAAGCTCATAAGTATCTTTTCTTGGCGTCATTCATTGCCATTTTTTCAGCGGCAAGCGCGGCGGATCTCGACGCCTTAATGGAAGACTGCAACGGCTGCCACGGCGATAATGGCGTCAGCCAATGGGATGACGTGCCAACGATTGCCGGTATTGATGCTTTCGGTACGGCCGACGCGCTCTTCATGTTTCGTGCGGAGGAGCGACCCTGCGCAGAGAGTGAGTATCGTCAGGGCGATACGAGCCGCGCAGCAACGACTATGTGTGCCGTTACCGCCGACCTGAGTGATGACGACATCGAGGTGCTGGGCGACGCTTATGCCGAGCTTGAATTTGTACCCGCGGCACAGGATTTCGATGCTGCGCTCGCCGAGGCCGGAGCCGCGATTCACAAACAGAATTGTGACAAATGTCATTCGGATGGCGGCTCAAACGTTGAGGATGAGGCATCAATCCTGGCAGGCCAATGGATGGGATATATGGAAGCCTCGCTCGCAGATTATGTGTCTGGCGACCGCGACACGGATAAAAAGATGAAAGAAAAACTGGCAGAATTGAGCGCTGACGATATGAATGCGCTGCTGCATTTCTACGCCAGTCAGCAGTGACAGCGGCCGATGTAAAGCACGCGCGCAATCTGCGAGGACGAAATTACGTACATTAGGTGTCCGAAGGCATCAGGAGATTATGATGAGAGCTAACAAATATCTTTTCTTAACGGCAATGCTCGCCGTTTTTTCGGCGGCCAGCGCGACAGATATCGACGCCATAATGAAGGGATGCGATGACTGCCACGGCGATAATGGTGTTAGCCAATGGGCCGACGTACCGACCATTGCCGGTATGCCGGAGTACGTGCACTCCGATGCGTTGTTTGCTTATCAGGACAACACTCGCCCTTGCAGCGAGAGCGAGTATCGCCAAGGTGATACGAGCCGTCCGGCCACAACAATGTGCGAGGTCGTTGCTGAACTCGACGAAGCCACTCTTGAGGAACTCGCCTTGAAATACTTCGAGCTGCCGTTCGTTGCGGCACAGCAGGAATTTGACGCTGGTTTGGCTGCTGCAGGACAGATAGTGCACGATGCGAAGTGCGATAAGTGTCATTCCGAAGGAGGATCCAACCCCGACGACGAGGCCGGAATTATCGCTGGTCAATGGATGGACTACCTCGCGAATTCGTTCGCTGAATATGCATCGGGTGATCGCGACCAGCCCAAGAAGATGAAAGAGAAGATGGACGAACTCAGCGCAGCTGACGCAACGGCGTTACAGCACTATTACGCTAGCCAGCAGTGAGTGGCGTCGAAGCTGAGGGAGTAAATTTCGGCAAGCTCTTCGCGTCCATCGATGCGATGGACACGGAGAGCTTTTTGAGTTTTATCGGGGAAGACGCAACGTTTCGATTTGGCTCATCTCCGCCCGTCACCGGGCATGCCGAAATTCGCGCCGCGGTGGAGAACTTTTTTTCAATGTTCGCCGCTCTTGAGCACGAGCTGCACAGACAAGTTGCCGATGACAATGTGATCGTTTGTGAAGGTGAGGTTACTTACACCAGGCACGATGGCAGCAAAATTACATTGCCATTCGTCAATGTTTTCGAAGTAGAAAATAAGCTGATTACTTTGTATCGCATTTACATCGATATAGGACCACTGTTCGCCGAATAGCGGTCGCCGAATGCCGTTCACTACGAGACCTCGGAAAACCCGGATACCAAATACAACGCTATTGGAATATTAGGCTCTCTGGATATTCTTTTTTGACGATTGGCTGGGTTCTCAATGCGTACTCGCGAGTGTTCATCGCACCATCGACTCCTGCAGTTCAAGTATCAGAACTACTGGCTCGCCCTGGCAGCAACTCTGTTCTGCTTTTCGGCATCTCCGACACTGGCGCAGGACAACGAGAAGTGTTTCGACTGTCACTCCGACGCGGAGCTCACGGGCTCTTTCGCGGACGAGGAGATCTCGATGTTCGTGGCAGAAGAGGCCTATGCGACATCGATTCACAGCGATTTGGCGTGCGCGGAGTGCCATCAGGACATAGACCCGAAAAGGCGTAGGCACTCAACGCGCAAAGATCTTGAGCTGGTTGACTGCAGCGGCTGCCACAGGCCTGAGGCCAATGCGCACAAACGTAGTCTGCACGGTGCAGCCGCAAAAGACGGTGATCCAATGGCGCCGACCTGTGCTGACTGTCATGGCAAACACGATATCCTGTCGGCCTCGGACCACGACTCGCCGACGGCGGTAATGAACGTGCCGCTGCTTTGCGGCACCTGCCATCAGGAAGGCTCGCCCGTATCACGTACTCACGAGATCTCGCAGGAAAATATCCTCGAGAACTACTCGATGAGTATTCATGGCGAAGGCCTGTTCCGGCAGGGCCTCACCGTTACTGCCGTTTGTACTTCCTGCCACACGGCCCACGACATTCGTTCGCACACTGATGCGCGATCGACCATCCACGCAGACAATGTTGCTGCGACCTGTACGACTTGCCACGGGCAAATCGAACAGGTGCACCGTAAGGTGATCGAAGGCCAGTTGTGGACCGAAGATCCGGGCAAGATTCCTACCTGTGTCGACTGCCATGCACCACACGAGATCCGCAACGTTTTCTACCCTGATGGTCTGGCCGACAAGGACTGTCTGACCTGCCACGCACAGCCCGATCTGACGATGACACACGCTGGTGGCGAGACCGTCAGCTTGTATATTGATGAACAGCTCCACAGCGACTCGATGCACGCTGGTACTGCCTGCGCGCAATGCCACACAGAAGTGACAGTATCCAAAGAACGCGCCTGCGAGACGATACAGTCACCAGTGGATTGCAGCATCTGCCACGCCGAACAGGTCATCGAGTACCAGGGCAGCGCGCACGGAACCCTGCACGCAGAAAACGATCCGGATGCACCAGCGTGTCAGGACTGCCATGCCAAACACGCCACACTCGGCAGTGAATTTCCCGGGTCGCCTACCTATCCGCGTAACGTCCCCACGCTTTGCGGGGAGTGTCATCGCATCGGCGAACAGGCGGCGACACGGATCCACGCCAAAGTGGACGACATCGTGGGCAGCTATGAAGACAGCGTCCATGGTCGAGCCCTGATCGATGCCGGCCTAATCGTGACGGCAACCTGCGCCGATTGTCACGGCGCACACTCCGAGCGTCCTCCGGAGGATCCGGAGTCCAGGGTGAGTCCGCAGAATATCGCTGGCACCTGCGGTACCTGCCACCACGGGATAGAGGAAACGTTCCGCACCAGTGTCCACTGGTCTGACGACCCGGATCCGGACAAAGAGTACCCGACTTGCGAGGACTGTCATGCCTCGCACACCATTTCACGCACCGAGCAGCCGGGATTCCGCACTAGGATGATGGATCAGTGCGGCCGCTGTCATGTCGACCAGACAGAAACCTTCTTCGACACCTTCCATGGCAAGGTCTCACGCCTGGGCGCAGAAGGAGCCGCCAAGTGCTATGACTGTCATGGTACGCACGATATTCTTGGACCGACGGACCCCGCATCGCGGCTGAGCCGGGACAATGTGGTTGAGACCTGTGGCCAATGTCACGATGGATCGCATCGGCGATTCGCCGGCTACCTGACCCATGCAACACACCACGACCGCGAAAACTACCCTTGGCTGTTCTGGTCCTTCTGGGGCATGACTGCGCTGCTGGTAGGTACGCTGTCCTTCGCGCTGTTACATTCGTTGGCCTGGGTCGTACGCTTATTGCTGAACCGCGACGAGTGGCAGGCGCATAAGGCTATGGCTCGCAACAAAGACCAGAAGTTCTACCGTCGTTTTAGCCGCTTCCAGCGCACCATGCATATCGTAATGATGCTCAGCTTCTTCACGCTGGCGTTGACGGGAATGGCATTGAAGTTCTCGTATATGTCCTGGGCGCAGATGACCTCCCGGGTACTCGGCGGGTTCGATAGTATGGGATTACTGCATCGCATCGGTGCGATTGTGTTGATCGGCGTCTTTATTGCGCACGTGTTTGATGTTCTTCGTCACAAGAAGGCTACGGGGCAGACCTGGTTACAGATAATCACCGGGCCGGACTCCATTATTTTCAACGGCCGCGACCTCAAGGAGTTCGTCCAGTCCATCAAGTGGTTCTTCGGATTGGGAGCTCGCCCCAATTATGGTCGTTACACGTATTGGGAGAAGTTTGACTACTTCGCAGTAGCCTGGGGTGTGGCCATAATCGGTAGCACAGGGTTGGTCCTGTGGTTCCCGGAATTGTTCACGTACATCGTTCCCGGCTGGGCCGTTAACGTGGCGACAATCATCCACAGTGACGAAGCGCTGCTCGCGGTTGGTTTCATATTTACGATTCACTTCTTCAACACGCACTTCCGGCCCGACAAGTTCCCCATGGATCCCGTGATATTCAGTGGGCGGGTATCCGTGGAAGAGCTGAAATTCGACAAGCCTGGCGAGTACGAAGCGATGGTGGAATCCGGTGAGCTGGAGAATCACCTCGTGAAACCATTCCCAGAGTCCAAGGAACGCGGCGTGAGGATATTCGGTTTCATGGCGCTCACGTTCGGTTTGGTACTTCTTTGCCTGATCATCTACACAATGCTATTCGGATACCGTTAGAGGGTCGGGCCACACGAAATTCTGAGATCACTCCAATGCGCAAACTTCTCGCCTATCTGGTCACCTGCCTGCTGTTCTCCCTACAGACGGTCTACGCCGAGGAGGAGCACCCGTGTAACGATTGCCACGAAGTCGATGTGGCACTCTTTGCGAGCACCCCGCACGGCGCGACGGAATGTCTGGATTGCCATGTCGGCGCAGAGCGCAGGCACAGGCGCGGGCTCGATCCGGTGGATTGCGACGGCTGTCATGCCGAGGTTGCCGACGAACAGATCGTGAGCGTACATGGATCGGAGGGTCTGCAGCGCATCCCTGGTATGGAGCTTCCCTCATGTTCCGGTTGTCATGGCGAAACACATGCCATGACATCATCGAGTGATCTATCCTCCCCGGTTCACGCCAGCCGTCAGGGACAGACTTGCGGGGTCTGCCATGGCTCTGGAAAGCCGGCACCGCCCGGCGTACGCACTATGCGTCCCATTGAGGCCTATACTGCCAGCGTGCATGCTGCCAAGGTGGCCAGTGGCGATCATGGTGCGAGCTGCAGCGACTGCCATTCGTCCCATTCGCCTTTGCCGGCAACGGATCCTGCGTCATCGATCCATCGTCTGAATGTGCCCGGCACCTGCGCTTCCTGTCATGCCGAAATCACGGCTAGTTTCGAGCAGAGTGTTCACGGTCTGGCGGCAGCCAGCGGGGTCGGCGACTCGCCCGTTTGTACGGATTGTCATGGCGAGCACCGCATTCTGGCGGTGGCTGAGGAGGGCTCACCGGTATCGGCATCCAACATTCCGATTCGCGTCTGCGGCCCCTGTCATTCGGATTTGCGACTGGGCGAAAAATACGGACTGGCTGCAGACCAGGTTCCTTCTTACGAGGACAGTTTCCATGGCTTGGCTGCCCGCGGGGGCGTGCAAGAGGTAGCGAACTGTGCGAGCTGCCATGGCGTGCACAATATCCTGCCTTCCAGCGACCCGGGCTCTCACATCCATCCGGACAACCTGGCGGACACTTGCGGCAAATGCCACGTGGGAGCGGGCAGCCGATTTACCATCGGCCCCGTGCACCTGTTGGCCGAGCAGGAACCCAATGTCGTCGCGTACTGGATTCGGGCCATTTATATTCCGCTGATCTGGGTTACCGTCCTCGGCATGCTGCTCCACAATTTGCTCGATCTGGTAAAGAAAACGCGTCATCCGAAGCCGCGTCTGCGCAGGCCTCCCGAGCATTGTGCGATCAAAGAACGTTTGTCCACGCCGTTTCGGATCACCCACTTCATCGCTGCGGTGAGCTTCATGGTTCTGGTATTTAGTGGCTTTGCGTTGCAGTACCCTGAAAGTTGGTGGGCCCAGTTGCTGCAGATCGCGGGCGGCGAATTTCGCGGATTGACACATCGCATCGCTGCCGTCGGTTTGATCGGGGCCTGCGTGTTCCACTTCACGCACCTTGTAGTCAGTGCCCGAGCTCGACATCAGATCGCTGCGATGCTCCCGAGGATTGCTGACTTCAATGAGATCGTCGAGCGGATTAGCTACAACCTCGGTCTCCGGCCCGAGCCACCGGCTCCTGTCCGCGTCGGCTACGTCGAGAAGATCGAGTACTGGGCTGCACTATGGGGTACTGCCATCACAGCGGTCACGGGCCTGATTTTGTGGTTCGAGAACTTCACCCTCGCATGGCTCCCTGGGTGGGTGCCGGAGGCCGCCACAGTTCTGCATTTCCTTGAAGCAATTCTGGCTACTCTGGCGATCCTCGTCTGGCACTTCTACTTTGTTATCTTCGATCCGGCAGTGTATCCGATGGATACGGCCTGGCTGACGGGAAAGCCGCCGTTTTCGCGGGCAGAAGAGCGCGGTGAGGCTATCTGTGGGGACTCGACAAAGCAGCGCGACAATTAGCTGCGTCCAAAAGCCTACCTATGGAGCACGGTATTTTTACTTATCGGTATCGCACTCGCAATTGGGATAACCTTGGCGTTGCTAGACACCTGAACTCACTATAAAAAAACAAGATTCGACCGTAGTCCAAGGATCATCATGGTTAGAAATTTTATTGTCTCCATTACTCGTAGCACGATCAGCCTGATCGGTACGGCACTGGTCGTTGCGACGCTGGTGCTGATGCTAAGCCTGTTCATGCTCGAGAGATTTGGCTTTGAGGGTGGCCCGTATCTTGGCATTCTGACCTATCTCATTTTGCCGATGATCATGGTGATCGGATTGACTATGATCCCGATCGGCGCGGTCCTGTGGCGACGCAAAATTCGCAGGACACCCGGCGGCGAAGGAACGCCGGTGATGCCCGTTTTCGATCTCAACGTGCCCAAGACGCGTCACTGGTTGCTGGTATTTCTGGCGGCCACGATGTTCAATATCATCATACTCAGCGCCGCGACCTACAAAGGTTTGGAAGTGATGGAGTCCGTCGAATTTTGCGGTATGGCCTGTCACTCCGTGATGGAGCCTGAGCACACGGCGCATCAGAGATCACCGCACTCACGCGTTAAGTGTGCGGAGTGCCATATTGGTCCGGGTGCAGACTGGTTCGTCAAATCCAAGATGGACGGCGCCTGGCAGCTGGTCGCCGTGGCGCTGGATATCTATCCGCGTCCGATTCCGACGCCGTTGCACGACTTGCGTCCGGCCCGGGATACCTGTGAGCAATGTCACTGGCCGACCAAGTTTGTGGGTGACAAGCTGTCGGTGAGAAAACACTACGAAGAGGATGAGGAAAATACCGAGCTGACGACGGCATTGCTGTTGCGTGTCGGTGGTTCCGAAGGCGTGGGTTCGACAGGAATACATTGGCATGTCGATCCGGACGTCTCCATTCGCTACCGCTCGGATGAGACGCGTGAGGAAATTTACAACGTTGAACTGACCGATAGCGATGGTGTGGTTACCGAATACAGCGACAGGAAGGCACCGGAAGAGGGTGGTATCTGGCGAACCATGGATTGCGTCGATTGCCACAACCGACCAAGTCACATCTACCAACCACCGGGCAATGAGATCGACAGAGCGATAAGTACCGGCCTGATCGACCGAACACTGCCCTATGTGAAACGCGAAAGCCTACGCATCATTGACGCAGAGTACGACTCACATGAAGCGGCACGAGTGACGATAACGGAGGAGTTGACGCAGTTCTATGCTGACAACTATCCGGAAGTGGCGGGAGAGAATTCGGAGGCGATTACTGCAGCTGCAGACACCTTGGGCGACATCTATTCAGTCAACGTGTTTCCGCAAATGCAGGTGTGGTGGAATACCTATCCGAACCATATTGGTCACGAACAATCTCCCGGTTGTTATCGCTGTCACAAGAAAAGTATGAGAACGGCTGAGCGGGTCCAGATATCCCGTGAATGCGACACCTGTCATGTATTGCTGGCGGAAGAAGAAGAGGACCCGGAAATCATGTCGACCTTGAATCCTGACTGATATGAAAACTTCAACTGGTTCGCTGAAAGGTGCTGATTCAATCAGCAAGGCTCGTCGCCAGGTCATTTACGAACTGATAAGCGGCAGCACAGGTCTGGTGCTGGCGCTCTTCATGTGGGGCCACGTGATTCTGGTTGGTTCGATACTGACGGGTGAACGCGGTTTCGACTGGTTGGCGACCCTGCTCGAAGATTATTACATCGCACAACCAACGGTTGCTGCCATCTTCGCGATTTTTATTGTGCACGCTGTATTCGCATCGCGGAAAATTCCGGCGCAACTGCGGGAACGCCGGCAAATGATCGACCTGGCAAAGGGGCTCAAACGATCGGGTCGTGAGAAGGTCCCGTCCCGACGCGACAATTCACCGTTTGTTCCGCACCTTGAGTCGATGCTCTGGATCTGGCAAGTACGGACCGGCATGGTAATTCTGGTCATCGGCAGTTTCCATCTCATATTGCTCGGCATCGATGTGTTTACGCCGCTCTTCGGTCCAGGGCCCGGTATAGATTCGGCGACCAGTATGGGCCGGGTTGCCGCCGGATTATGGCTTCCTTATGCGATCTTGTTGTTATGCGTTGAGTTTCACGCCGGCGTTGGGCTTTATCGTCTGGCCATAAAGTGGGGCTCGGGTGTGCTGCCGAGTCGTCGCATCTTGCATCGTATTGAACAGCTTATTTTCTGGGTGGTACTCGGACTTGGGACGTTGACGTTACTGGTCCTTGCTGGCTGGATGTCTCCGCCACTTGAGTTTCTTTTGAGCGGGGTTTCACCATGACGCCGCAAGTGATTACGACCGACGTACTGGTAATCGGCGGCGGTCTCGCCGGCGAACGCTGCGCGATGGAAGCAGCGGCAGCCGGTCAGGAAGCCATGATCTTGTCGCTCGTACCTCCGAGGCGAAGTCACAGTTGTGCGGCACAAGGCGGCATGCAGGCGGCGCTGGGCAATTGCGTCAAGGCTGAAGGCGACAGTCCGCAAGTGCACTTTTTGGACACCGTACGTGGTTCCGATTGGGGCGCGGACCAGGAAGTCGCGAATATCTTCGCCGAAGAAGCGCCTGTCGCAGTTCGGGAGCTCGCACACTTTGGCGTTCCATGGACACGGGTGCGCGGTGGCACGAACAAGTACTTTATTAAAGGCGAGTCTGTCGATATCGAAGAACCACTCGAGAACGACGGTCTCATTTCGCATCGTGACTTCGGTGGCACGGCCAAATGGCGTGCCTGCTACGCCGCGGCAGGCACAGGGCATGCCGCTCTGTACGCGGTCGATAGCGAGGTCGTGAGATTGGGCATAACGGTTCGCGATCGCGCTGAAGCCGTGTCGCTTATACACGATGGCGAGCGCTGTTCCGGCGTCGTTGCACGATGCCTTCGAACCGGCACGTACTTTGCCGTGATGGCCAAGGCGACCGTGATCGCAACCGGTGGCTATGGGCGCATCTACGGCGGCTACACCACCAATGCAACGATTAACTACGGCACGGGAGCGGCGCTTGCGCTCGATACCGGGATTGTTCCGCTCGGCAATATGGAGGCTGTGCAGTTTCATCCCACGGCACTGTCGCCGAGCGGCATATTAATCACGGAAGGTTGTCGCGGTGATGGCGGCTATTTGCTTGACAAGAACCTGCACCGGTTCATGGTCGAAGCCGAGCCTGAAAAGCAGGAGCTTGCGAGTCGTGATGTCGTATCCCGACACATGATGCAGTGCATTCAGGATGGCAATGGTGTGGATTCGCCGAATGGTCGGCATCTGTGGCTCGACATTCGTCATCTCGGTGAAGAACACCTGACAACCAAACTGCTGGAAGTGTTCGATATTTGTCGCGACTTCGCTGGCATCAATCCAGCACACGATCTTATTCCTGTACGACCAACACAGCACTATTCAATGGGCGGTGTTCGCGTCAACAAAGACGGCGAAGCGTATGGCATGGCGGGTTTATACGCAGTGGGTGAAGCCGCTTGCTGGGACATGCATGGCTTCAATCGACTGGGTGGCAACAGTCTTGCTGAGACGCTCGTGGCGGGCCGTGTG
>Ga0255049_10002210_pt1 | contig 10367 bp, 8 predicted proteins | sample JV7_2_3_MG_FD_183615 | JGI IMG/M metagenome (GOLD analysis project Ga0255049, IMG submission 183615) | Seawater microbial communities from Jervis Inlet, British Columbia, Canada - JV7_2_3 | ecosystem: Environmental > Aquatic > Marine > Inlet | place: Canada: British Columbia | collected 2016-10-06
TGGCGAACCCGCGGTCGCACGAGCTGCGGCGAAATTCGGCATGATCTATTGCTTGTCGACGCTGGGCACGACGAGCATTGAAGACATTGCAGCTGTGACCAATAGCCCGAAAATGTATCAGCTTTATATCCTCAAAGACCGTGGGCTCACGGAGGAATGGATCGCGCGCATCAAGGCAAGTGGCTATACGGCGCTTGGATTGACCGTCGATTTACCTGTCCACGGTAATCGTGAGCGCGATCTCGTACAGGGGTTTGCCACGTCGCCACGATCAAGAATCAGACAAGTCTTAAGTTTCGCGCGTCATCCGGGATGGATATATCGTGCGCTTGTCCGCAAAGATCTCGACATGGTCAACATCACGACGAGCGAGGCAGCGGCACGAGCAATCGCCAAGGGCGTGTACAAATTTATCAATGACGAATTCGACCGCTCACTCACGTGGAAAGACGTTGAGTGGCTTGCCGAACGATGGGGTGGGCCGCTCGTTGTCAAAGGTGTGCAAACCGTCGACGATTGCCGCAAGGCGGCGAATTCAGGCGCTACTGCTGTCATGATTTCGAATCACGGCGGCCGGCAGCTCGAGTCGGCACCGGCTCCAATTGATTGCATAGCGGCCGTAGCCGACGAATTACACGATCGGCTCGAAATCATCTGCGACGGCGGAATTCGTCGCGGTAGTCACGTCGTCAAAGCGCTCGCAATGGGTGCTAACGCATGCAGCATTGGGCGCGGCTATGTGTATGCGCTCGCAGCCGGAGGTCAGCCCGGTGTTGAGCGCGCACTTGGCCTGTTGCGCGCCGAAATTGAGCGGACGATGGCATTGCTTGGATGCGATGCGGTAGAAAAGCTCGATCGGCACTACGTACAACACCGTAATTCGCGCTGATCTGGCGCTTTTTTTAGCCCTGTCGCCGTTTTGCGCGTATTATGGCGGCTGCTCAACCGCCTTCGGGCGGCGTTTTTTTTAAGAGGTAGATATGTCAGGCGAAAGAGTTTCAGGAACCGTCAAGTGGTTCAATGACGACAAGGGATTTGGTTTTATCGAACGTGAAGGCGGACCGGATGTTTTCGTCCACCATAGCGCGGTCCAAATGGAAGGTTTCAAGTCCCTCAAAGAGGGTCAGAAAGTTACGATGGAAGTGACACAAGGACAGAAAGGCCCGCAAGCCGAAAACGTCATGGCCGACTAGGCATCGACTTTCCGGTTCCGTATGTGTGACCGGTCAGGCACTCGCTTCTATTTTCTGTCTGCGCTGCAGGCTTTTGTGATGCACCTGCGTTTCCGACAATTGTTGCTCGGCAGTGTCCTTATCCTGTCAGCGTGCGGTGAAACTCCACCTCCCCCGGCCGCTGCCGAACCGGTATTTGTTGGTAGCGCGGAATGCAACGATTGCCACGTTGTTCAATACTCCGATTGGGCAAACTCGCACCACGATCTCGCTATGCAGGTTGCCAATGCCTCGACAGTTCTCGGCGACTTCGAGAATGCATCGTTTAACTACTTCGACACTGAAACCGAATTCCTGGTGCGGGACGAGCTCTTTATCGTGCGTACCGCAAACGCTGTGGGCGAGCCGGAGGATTTCCCAATTGCCTATACCTTTGGCGTCGCACCGCTGCAGCAATACCTGGTTGAGTTTCCGGACGGCCGTTTGCAGGCGCTGCCATTTGCCTGGGACACGCGTTCTGCTAACGATGGCGGCAAACAGTGGTTCCACCTTTATCCTGACGAGTACATCGGCCCTGGCGACGCTCTGCACTGGACGGGAAGGCAGCAGAACTGGAACTACATGTGCGCGGAGTGCCATTCGACCAACTATCAGGTCAATTATGATCTCGCTACCGACCACTTCGAATCAACTTGGTCTGAAATCGACGTCGGTTGCGAGGCGTGTCACGGGCCGGCGTCTGTTCATGTCGCCGAGGCACGAACCGGCGAATTCAGCGGCGATTGGGGCTTGTCTGTCGACCTGGACGATCATGGCCGGTCGGTCTGGCAGATGAATCTACAGACCGGCATTGCCGAACGCAGTGAGCTGGCAATGCGTCAATCGAAGCAACCGGAAGCGTGCGGTCGCTGCCACGCACGTCGTGGAGTCATCAGCCCGACTTATGAGTACGGCAAGCCGCTCGCCGAGACGCATCGCGTAGCGCTGCTCGATACTCCCCTGTATTTCGACGACGGACAGATTCGCAACGAGGTTTACGTGTATGGCTCGTTTGTGCAAAGCCGCATGTACCGGGCGGGCGTGACCTGCAGCGATTGTCACAACCCTCACTCGCTCGAACTTGTAACGGGTCCAGAGCCGAGCGATGTATGTACGCAATGCCATTTACCGGACAAGTTCGCGTCGACCGAACATCACAATCACGAACCTGACGATGTTGCCTGCGTTGATTGCCATATGCCGTCGCGCGACTACATGGTCGTGGACCCGCGCCGCGATCACAGTTTTCGTGTGCCGCGACCGGAACTGAGCGTATCGATCGATTCGCCCAACGTGTGCGCAAGCTGCCATGACTACGATGCTCGCCCTGGCGCTGTCGAATCTCCACATTTCGGGAGTGCCTTCAATGGCGCTCGAAACGGAATCCCCAGCGCACCTCTTGCTTCGGTGATCGGTGACGGCGAGGTTCCCGGTATTGCCAGGGCGACTGCATTGAGGTTGTTGAGCGGTCCGCTGGTCAGCAAAGATGCCGCTGCGATTCAACTCGCCCTTAGCGATACCGACGCGTTGGTACGAATGGCGGCCTTGCAGTCATCCCGAATGTTGTCACCCGATACACAATTGCAGCTTGCGGCTCCCTTGCTGAAAGATTCCGATCGCAGCGTCCGCATCGAGGCGGCCTCGTTGCTAAGCCCATTCAGTGGGGATCTGCCGAGCACGTCGGGTTTTGCGGAGGCGGCGGAGGAATTCCGGGCTGCGCAGCTGGCCATCGCGAGTCGGCCAGAAGCACACACATCGCTGGGCGATTTTTCGGCGGCCATGGGAGATGTGGACCAGGCCATTGACCACTACAAGACTGCGCTTCGTATCGATCCCGCCGATTCTATGTCGCGACTCAATTATGCAGATGCGCTGCGGGGATTCGGCGACGAGCGCGGAGCGGAACTTTTGTTGCGCGACGGCCTGGTGCTTAGTGCGGCTAACGCCGAGATACGCCATTCGTTGGGGTTGTTGCTCGTTCGCAGCAATCGACCTGTAGATGGGCTTGCGGAATTGCGCGAGGCGGCACGTTTGTCGCCGCAAAACGCTCGTTTCGTTTACGTCGAAGGTATCGCGCTCAATTCATTAGGTCAGTCGGACGCGGCAATCGAGGTGCTTGAGGATGCGCATCGGCGTTTCGGCCGTGATTTCGATATCGCCTGGGCGTTGGCAACCATGCTCAGAGACCGCGGCGACACAGCTAGAGCCAGGGAGGTGGTCGAAATGCTCGCCAGCCACCGTCCGGACGACCCGAACGTTGCGGCCCTGCTGGAATCATTGACGGTCCCCTAAAGGTAGGCGGTGACGCCGTCGTAAATGAGTTTCAGACCGACCGCGAATAGCAGAACATAGACAAAACTGAAAAAGAATCGATCGCTTACACGCTTGTGCAACCAGGCACCGATTAACACGCCTATCGGAGCCAGAATGGCAAGAGCGGCGGAGGTTGCGAGATTGTCCGAGTCGAACTGTCCGAGCCATGCATAAGGAACGAGTTTGACGTAATTAACAACGGCGAAGAAAAGGACAGTCGTTGCCGCAAAATCCATGCGATCGAGCGGTCGGCGCAGTAAGTACATGCTGATTGGCGGCCCGCCCGAATGCGCGACAAAACTTGTAAATCCGGCGACGGACCCTCCCAGCACTGCATACGATCGTGGAAAATAGCTATTGTTAGAACGTTTCTTGTTGATCCAGTAATGCAGCGTAAATGACGTCGCGACGAGACCGACAATAAGGCGCACGACGGATGCGCTCATCGCTTCAAATAACAAAGTGCCTGTCAGAATTCCAATCAATGATGCGGGCAGCAGTACGTTCAGCTCCGGCCACACCCATTTGCGGCGAAATTTCCACACGGCGACAAGATCCATGATGCATAAAATCGGCAACAGAATCGCCGCCGCCTGAACCGGCGAAATGACGAGAGCCATCAACGGCACGGCAGCGGTACCGAGACCGCCACCGAAGCCGCCTTTCGAGATGCCGAACAAGAGTACGGCAGGGATTGCGACAGCATAGAACCACGGGTCAGTGATCAAGTCCCGGTCCTCAATTCGTGATTTAATACCTGTATACCAAAAACGATAGTGCTCCGTGAAACTAAGAATCCGTGACAATTCGATACGCGTGCGTCTGACTCGCGTTGAAGTCGATGCTTTGCGCGATACAGGTATTGTTTCTGCCCGCACCGGTTTCCCCGGGGGGCATGATTTCCAATACCTTGTCGAGAGCAGTCCGGCAAGCGTCAACCCGGGTGCCTTTTTCTCGGGCAGCGCTGTCACAGTCAGGTTGCCGGAAACGACTGTACTTGCCTGGGCGAATTCCGAACAGGTATCAATTGCGGGCGAGCAGAGGCTCGATGACGGTGAGCAACTAATGATTCTGGTTGAAAAGGATTTCGCCTGCCTGGCGCCACGCGAAGGCGAGGACGAAGCCGATATGTTCGAACATCCGGACGCTGAGTCTGGCGAGAGTCAGTGTTGATGGCGGGGTCGCGCTATGCCGGTTTCGAATCCGAAACCGTGGCATTCCTCAATGAGCTATCAAAAAACAATAATCGCGAGTGGTTTAAGACGAACAAAACCCGTTATGAGGAGCAAGTGCTCGACGTTGCACTTCGCTTCATTCAATCAATGCAGGATCCACTGGCGGCGATTGCACCTCATTTCGTCGCTCAGCCGACTCGTGTAGGCGGTTCGTTAATGCGTGTTTATCGCGATACGCGATTCTCGAAAAACAAAACACCGTATAAAACCAATATAGGCATTCAGTTTCGGCACGAACGGGCCAAGGACGTGCATTCGCCGGGCTATTATGTGCATGTCGACCCGGAGCAGGTGTTCGTCGGAGTTGGAATGTGGCGCCCCGACTCAGATCCATTGCGCGCGATCCGGGAACGAATCGCATTCAAGTCGGCGGAGTGGAAGCGCACGGTCGGCGATGCGAGATTCAAAAGCCACTTCAGCCTGGGTGGCGATGTATTGAAACGGCCGCCCAGGGGCTTCGATAAGGATCATGAACTCATTGACGATATCAAGCGCAAGAGTTTCATCGCGATCAAATACCTGGATGTGGACGATTGCCTGAGCCCTCAGTTTCAACGCAAGGTTGAGACAGCATTCAAAGCGGGCACATCCTATATGCAATTCCTATGCAAGGCTGTTGGCGTACCGTTCTAATCGCCCGGCGAGGCACCAATCGTCAACACGATCTTGCCCATATGCTGACTGCTCTCCATGAGTTCGTGCGCGGCTGCAGCTTCGGCCAGCGGAAACGTCGTATGGATGATCGGGCGGACCTGGCCTGAAGCGAGCAAGGGCATGACCTTGTCCGTCAATTGATCGGCGATCGCAGCTTTCTCCTCGACAGACTGTGGTCGCAATGTCGACCCGGTAATCGTCAGCCGCCGGCCCAGCACAATTCGCATGTTGAGCTCGGCCTTCGGTCCCTGCAGAAATGCAATGATTGCGTAACGCCCTTCAACGCCCAAGCTATCGAGGTTCTTTTGCATGTAGGGGCCTGCCACCATGTCGAGCAGTACGTCGACACCGTCCCCGCCAGTGAATTCGTGAACGATGTGTTGCCAGTCTTCGTCGCGGTAGTTGATGGCGCGATCTGCGCCGAGTTGCTCGCAGAAACGGCATTTTTCATCCGTTCCTGCCGTCGTGATCACAGTGCATCCGAACGCTTTCGCAAGTTGAATGGCCGTTGTGCCAATGCCGCTCGATCCGCCATGCACGAGAAACGTTTCCCCGGCCGTCAGGTGGCAGCGCATGAATACGTTGTACCAGACCGTAAAAAATGTCTCGGGAATCGCCGCGGCTGCAATAAGATCGAGAACGGCGGGAATTGGCAGGCAATGTCCCTTGTTCGCACGGCAATACTCGGCGTAGCCGCCCCCATGAGTAAGCGCCATCACACTGTCACCGGTCTTCCAGCGTGTAACAGCGGCTCCCGTCGCGACAATTTGCCCGGCGACCTCGAGGCCGGGTAACGGGCTCGCATCGGAGGGCACCGGGTACATTCCCCGGCGTTGTAGACAGTCAGGGCGATTAACGCCGCATGCCGCGACGCGAATGAGTACGTCGTTATCTGTCGGTTTCGGCGTTGGCGATTCGATTAGTTTGAGCACATCGGGACCGCCGGGTTCTTCGATACCGATCGCTCGCATGGTTTGTGGAATTTCGCTCACACCCGCATTGTGCCTGAATGAGCATAGACAGAAGTAACGTTATGTGGATACTAATGACGCTCCCATAAATTCAACGACGAAAATGAGCGAAAACCCAATTATCTGGCAACCTGGCGATGAGCGCATAAAAGCCTCCGCAATGTATCAGTTCATGTGCGCCCAGGGTTTTGATAATTACGACGACCTTTACGACTGGTCGATTTCTGACATGCCGGCATTTTGGCAAGCCGTTTGCGAATTCTGTGATGTACACTTTGATTCTCCGGCAGAAAATATTCTTGCGCGTCCAGATAACATCATGGACGCAGGCTGGTTTGCCGGTAGCCGCCTCAATTTTGCACAACATTTATTACGTCATGAAGGCGATCATGCCGCGCTCATTTTTTGCGGCGAAAATGGTGCGCGCAGTGAATTGAGTTGGGACGAACTGCGGCAATCTGTTGCCGAGGTCGCGCAGGGATTGCGTGACAACGGAGTAGAGCGGGGCGATCGGGTTGCGGGTTTTCTGCCCAATTGTCCCGAAGCGATAATCAGTATGCTCGCAACGGCAAGTATCGGTGCTGTCTGGTCGTCGTGCTCACCCGACTTTGGGATAAATGGCGTCGTCGATCGATTCGGTCAGATTGAGCCGAAGGTGCTGGTGGCGACCAACGGTTACCACTACAACACCAAACGCATCGACAGTCTGCCGGTTGTAAAGGGTATCGTCGCGGCGATTCCAAATATTGAAACGACAGTCATCGTCGCCTTTCTCGATGACAATCCGCCGGCGAAAAGCGATGCATTCGTCAACTGGGTGGATTTCGGAGTGCAGGGCGCCGAATTATCGTTCGATGCCGTCGAATTTAATCACCCGCTTTACGTCATGTACTCGTCCGGTACGACAGGAGTGCCGAAGTGCATCGTGCACGGACAAGGCGGTACGTTGTTGAAGCACGTTAACGAACTGATGTTGCACACCGACATTAATGCCGACGACCGTGTGTTTTACTTCACGACCTGTGGCTGGATGATGTGGAATTGGCTCGCGAGCGGGCTGGTTGCAGGCGCCACTTTGATTTTGTACGACGGTGCGCCATTCGCCGGCGATGGGAAGACCTTGTGGTCAATGACGGAACGGGAAAGAATCACAATTTTTGGCACCAGTGCCAAATATATTTCAGCGCTTGAGAAATCGGGCCTGCGACCGAAAGACGACTACGATTTGTCGAGCGTGAGAACGATATTGTCAACGGGTTCGCCGCTGGCGCCGGAAAGCTTCGACTTCGTGTACGACGCAATCAAGAGCGACGTTCAGCTTGCATCAATCGCCGGTGGGACAGATTTATTGGGCTGTTTTGCTGCCGGGAATCCGTTGTTGCCGGTGCGGCGTGGCGAACTTCAGTGCCGCGGCCTTGGCATGGCGGTGGAGATATTCGACGAGGCCGGCAATTCCCTGCTTGAACAAAAAGGCGAACTCGTTTGTACAAAGCCGTTTCCGTCCACGCCCGTACATTTCTGGAACGATCCCGACAACGCCCGCTATCGCGCTGCTTATTTCGAGCGATTTCCCGGTATCTGGGCGCACGGCGATTTCGCCGAACTGAAGAACACCGGGGGAATGGTCATTCACGGTCGTTCGGACGCAGTGTTGAACCCAGGCGGCGTGCGCATCGGTACCGCCGAGATTTATCGCCAGGTCGAAAAGCTCGACGAAGTAGTGGAAAGTATCGCCATCGGGCAACGCTGGAACGATGACGTCAGGGTCGTGTTGTTCGTTGTGCTGCGTTCAGCCGTCATATTCGACGATGAATTGCAAACACGAATTCGCAACGTGATTCGCGAAGGCGCTACGCCGCGGCACGTGCCTGCAAAAATCATAGCCATTGAAGAGATACCCCGGACCAAGAGCGGCAAGATCGTGGAGCTTGCCGTGCGTTCCGTTGTACATGGGGAGATCGTCAAAAACACCGAGGCGCTGGCCAACCCGGAGGCGTTGGCGCATTTCAAGGACGTTCCAGAGCTGGGCGAGGAATAAGCCGGACGAGGCAAGTTCACGTAATCGGATTAGCACCCGCCTGCTGGGCGAAGGACTTTGTTACGACACTGTGGCATATTGGACTTGCTCTAATAGTTTTATAAATTGCCGGCAAGTCAGCAAGAAATAATAAAGCGAAATGCCGACAGAATCCCTGTTTCACAGTATTCATAATAACCAGAATAGAGACTGTTATGAAATATCCAAAAATACCCTTTATTATTGTATTCATCCTCGGCATTGTGTTCGGCGTTTACGTCCTCAACGAGGACCGACTGGTAATGATCGACGATGCCCAGGCGGCGTTGTCGCCGGTGAAGGCCGCGGACGAGCGCGAAGTCTACTATCCGAACAGCGAAGACCTTGATCCGGATGAAATGCGCGTCATCGCCTGCGGGACCGGGATGCCAACGACGCGTGCCGCACAGGCTGCGGCGTGCTTCCTGGTGGAACTCGGAAACGGCGAAAAATTCATCTTCGACATCGGCAGCGGATCAGCAGAACGCATTTCGTCTCTGCAAATTCCCTACAACTATCTCGACAAGATCTTCATCGGGCATTTACACGCCGACCACTTTGGATCGTTGGCTGAGATGTTCATCGGAGGTGCGCTGATGGGGAGGCAGAAACCACTGCGAATCTGGGGTCCCAGCGGCCCGGTTCCGGAGCTTGGAACTGCGTACGCCGTTCAGAAAATGAGAGAAATGTATACGTGGGACCTATCTGGCCGGGTGGGCATCGTTGATTTTCGCGGCTACTCGATTGAGGTCAATGAGTTCGACTACAAGGTCGAGAACGAGATAATCTATGAGAATAATGGGGTTATAGTCCGTTCGTTTCCTGCGATCCATTCACTCGACGGACCGGTCAGCTTCAGCTTGGAATGGAGCGGATTGAAGTTCGTCTTCGGCTCCGACACTTATCCCAACAAATGGTTTGTTCAATATGCTCAAGACGCAGATCTTGCTGTCCACGAATGTTTCGTTGCTGTTCCCGATCTCGTCACAAAGATGCGATTCACACCGGAGCAGGCGTTGCTGGTCGGCACCCAGATCCACACCGCTCCGGAGGCCTTTGGCAAGGTAATGTCGCAGATAAAGCCGCGCATGGCGATCGCCTATCACTTCTTCAAAGACTTCGATACGACCGCAAACATAAACGATCGCGTCCGCACGACTTACGATGGGCCGCTGAGTCTTGCCGAGGACTTCATGGTGTGGAACGTCACCAAGGACGAGATTACGGTGCGGATGGCAGTTGTGGAGGAAGCCACGTGGGCGCCGCCCCTGTCTGGCGCTGCGCAGCTTCCTGGGGGAGATGCCGACAGAATGAAGTTTAGCGAGGGTGCTGGCGTTCCGATGGAAGCATTGTTGTACTCCGATTTTATCATCGATGGTCGGTGGGGCGAAGTCGACGAGGCACTCCGCGGGGTTTACCAAGAGGCCAGCGACAATCTCGGTCGGGAATTCCCGTATCCAGAGAATTAGATCGGCTGGATTGATATGCCGCGTATCCGTACGACTTTGCTGTTTGCCCTGCTTTGCACAGTGTGCACGGAAACTATTTACGCCCAGACCGCTGAGCATGATGCAAGTGAACATGAATCAGTTACGGGTCATGAGAGTGACCATGGACATCACAAGAACTTTTTCGCTATTTTTGTAGGGTTCACTCATGAAGGGCGGCGCGAAAATGCGGCGGCACTTGGGTTTGGTTACGAACGGCTTCTGAACGAATCGTTTGCGATCGGCGTGTTCGCTGAGCATACGTTTGGCGATGCCGACTTTACAGTGTATGGCGTGCCGTTTTCCTACCGGGTCGACCGCTGGAAGTTTTACATTGCGCCGGGTATTGAAGACAGTGATGCGCACGGTACAGAATCGCTTGTCCGCCTCAGCGCCGAGTACGCGTTCGAAACCGGTTCATGGGAAGTCTCGCCGCAAAT
>Ga0255049_10002211_pt1 | contig 10367 bp, 6 predicted proteins | sample JV7_2_3_MG_FD_183615 | JGI IMG/M metagenome (GOLD analysis project Ga0255049, IMG submission 183615) | Seawater microbial communities from Jervis Inlet, British Columbia, Canada - JV7_2_3 | ecosystem: Environmental > Aquatic > Marine > Inlet | place: Canada: British Columbia | collected 2016-10-06
ACGCTTCTTTTGTTCTTCGATATGCGCTGCGACCGTTTCAGCCAACGCCGGACCGAATGTGTAATCACCCTGGTTTATTTCAATATTCAAGGTGCATGGTGCGGTCGAGTCTCCGCATTTTGCTTGTACTGTCCTCCCTCTCCGAGAGAAAACCGTTCCCACAGAACGTCCGCACTTCACGCATTTGGATCTTAGCAAGGCGATTTTTTTCCTTTTGTCGGCGCGTGATATGTCCGATCGAAGTATGGCTGACTTCCGCTGATTGTAATTGCTGTCGTATTTCCCTTTTAGTTTATAGTAGTCAGCAAGAGCTGTATCGACTTGATTTGTAGTCATTTGTACTTAAACTTTATAAAAATTTTTGTGCATTTTTTCGTATTGACTTTCGAATTTGGGTAATGATGTTATCAGGGTGTTATTTTCTCTCTGTTTAGTTTCTCTAAGGCTCTTGATTTTACCCAATACGTACTCTCGGTTGCTTTGTCGTCGTTTGTCTACTTCTTCTTTTGTCGGCTTGTTTTTGCTTCGGTAAAGGAGCAGCGCTCCTAAAAGTGATACGAACAGGATAAGCAATCCCACGTTAAAGATAATGCTGTAATACCCATCCTTCACAGTTCGACATTTTTTAAGAGTCTCTTTTATGAAGAATTTGACGCCCGGTTCCGTGAGCACGGGTAATTGTTCTTCCATTAGTCTATAAAAGCAAAATAATCGAAAAAAATAATACACAATTACTATATATCAACGATGGCTAACAACACAGATAAGCTGATATCATCTTCGTTCTCTTTAGCTATATTCATCATAGCAACCTTAGCGTATTTTATAGCCAGATACTATGTGGTAGATCGACACATAAACGGAAGCTCTACGAATAGAACAGTGCTAGGAATACTTTATTTCCTCGCAGTTCTTGGGACTCAGCTCAGCATAAATATAAAAAACACAACTGCGTTATGCAATGGGACTCCGCAAACAAATACTGCTATTCTATATACCCTCATACCGAACTTCTTCATTTTTGGGACTATCATTGTCTTGCTAGGCGTGCTTCCGGGCTGGAAAGCGCCCTTCTCTAACACGATAGGGTATGCGGCAGTCACATGGCCATCATCAATATTCGGCGGAGAGGGAGTCAGTGAGGTATTTTCGGACCTCGTGGCGTCAAAAGGCAGCAAGCTGATCGATAAAATATGCCAAGACCGCTCCATCATTATTAATGAGATAACTCCTACAAACTTCTTCCCTTTTCTGGAGAGAATGGGACGAGACGGCATTCTCGTCAATAATTGGCGGCAGCAACAGTCGGCAGCTGTGCAGTCGCTTTGGGAGTTCTTAGCGATCAAAAATTTGATAGCCGAAGTCGTTTGGTACCTTCTAACTGGTATTCTGGTCATCACTACCACTGCGAATTCCCTACTGGACATAACATGTGAATCTTCGTCGCAGCAGAGAAATGCAGCGGCGGCGAAGTTCGAGCAGGAGCAAGCGAAGAAGGTGAAACCAAAGGCTAAATATTTCACAATTCACGACTAGAAACGCATTTTAGGGATTGCTAAATAGTACAGAACAAACAGATAACTTAGGATAGCCAATATGATCGCGACCAGCCAATTCGGTAAGATTGTTTTCTTTTTTTTGCCCAACCCAAAGGTCCGCAATGAACCGTCTCTTCTATAAAGAAATGAAGGTTCCATTAACTGAATGACTGCGAAAAGAGCGATGAATAAAACAACAGATATGGAGGTAATATTACGTCTTACTAGCGATCTATACATAATAAATTATGTATAGATTAGATTTTATATATTTGATTCTTTCTAGTTCAATCGAACTGAGCATCGCTGTCTCTGTCGCCGAAATCGTCATCGTCCGGTTGGGCACGGAAGGCAGCTGCTATCTCCGCATCTTCTCTTTCCTGAATTACTTGCTCTTCTAAATAGTCCAGTTTGTAGATGTCCCTATTTCTCTCCGTTACACCATCGACTTTATTGAGTCTCAGCTCAATAAGTGTGTCCTCCTCGATCGCAGCTCGTTCCTTTTCGTACTGTTCTGGATCATACTCGAAAAGTGCACGTGTTTGCCCTAGACCCCACTCGCCTAACCTATGGTTTTTCAGAACATTCTCGATCTCACGCTCCTCAACGGTCAGATCACCTAAACGGCCAGTCACTCTAGCCTTTTCCTTCTCTCGGCCTTTCAGTATATGGGTCTTTATCTCTTCATTCGATATATTGAACGTCCTTTTTTGCTTAGCCACTATCATAAGATACGTATTTAGGACTTGTACGACCTTAGCTCTAATCGACTGCTCTCTCCCTCGGATGACTTGGGCTTCGATAGAATCTCGTCTCTCACTCTCGGGTGCATCCTCAAACGAAGACAGATCAGGTGTTTGCGCAGTCTCTTCTAACTCGTCCAAATTGGCATCTAAAGCTTCGAGATACATATTCAAAGCACAAAATAAGTAGTATTTGGATAACTTCCTGAGGACTGCCCCGTTTAAAATTGTCTTGTGATCGCGCTTGTGAAACAGTATGTCCGCGAAGAACGGAGTGTTATCTATGAGATTCAAAAGATCACCACTGGTGCGCGCCACATGCTGTAGTATGGGTTTCAAATCTTCATCGCCGTAAAATTGGCGCAACGGCTGCATTTCGGAGGCAATGATCCCTTGAATGTCTCCTTTGTGTCTTTGACTAACCTTCCAGTTTGCTGGAACCTTGGTGTTCTTATAGTTGACCTCATTAGCGATGATACTAGGGTACACCCGCACAATATTGTCCGAGAACGTTCTAAGAGCGCGATAGACAGTCACTGCGGTCTCGTCTTCACGACTGATGTATATGCCTTCGCCGCGCAGATCCCAGTCGTCGATTTGTCTCAGTAGTTCATCTGTCTTCCGGGTAGCGCCTGATTCCCGCAAAAGCGCAATAAGTCGCTCCCTTAATGCATTGTTTTCGTTGTCTAGTGCGACCATTACTTCCGCCACTTGTCTGTCGTTACTCCTCACATTTATGTCGAAAGTGTCCAACAAAGAACGGAGGACTTCAAGAATCTTTGAGCCACACACATTCGGGCTTTCCTTTTTCTCCAAATACGAAAGGGTTCCTTCCAGCGCCCGTCGGGCCGTCATTATAGTGGGATTTAAAATGATGTTCACAATATTCTCTCTGTTAATGGTATTCAAAAGTCGGTAGAAGCTGTCCAGATTATAGACTATGCGCTCACTCTTCATGATTCTTATCTTGTCCTCCAGACTACTGTTCTTGTCAAAACCGCTTTTATTGACTCCGCAGATGCCTAGCAGATTATCTGGTATCGGGGTGTCCGAGTTGTAGTTACAGAAACGGATGAATGCCTGATATATGGTCGTCTCAGAAAAGGCCGTGGAAACCTTGGGGTATTTCAGTTTGGTATCTTGCGGATCAAATATGTAGGCAGCTTTAACAAGATTCACGACGCTATCGTAGAGTTCCTGTTGAGCTAGGACAGTGTTGTCGAATGTAACGATATCAGACTCTTTCTCGGTAAAATACCGAAGAGTATTCTTGGTGCCTTCGTTGCAACACGCGTTTTCTAATAGCGGTTCTTCCGCTGAATTAGTGAGAATCGGGGCTTTTTTATTGACTACGCGCTGAATAAGTTCAATGATGTGGAGAGAAAAATAGAACATTTTGGAAAATAAACTTGCTAGTTGTGCGAACTGGATATCTTTACCCTCACTCACACTATTTTTCAACGTTGAGGAAAAAGTACTTCCAATATTTCGCAAGCCAGTAACATTCACAGACTGAAGAGGAGGCAGAAATGTTAACCACAGCTTCACATCGAAGTGAGGAGGAATGTTTTGTGCAGGAGGTTCTTCGAGAAGGTATTTGAGTTTCTCTTCTATTTTATCCTTAACCTCCTGATTAGTCAGTATAGCTTTATCCATGAATTTTTTGAGTTTGGCCACATATTTATCAGCAATCTCGGGCGCCGTTCGCCGATTGCTGTAAGGGAGCCGTGCCCACGGACGCGTCTTGGATCTTAGTTTCAACGCTACACATACGACATACTTGAGCGCCGACAGATCTCCGTCACCCTGCAGCGGATAACCAGTGAACGACCGCACGCATCCAGGAAAGGTCGCTTGAGTGATTACCGAAGGCATTATCGTCTGCACCGCGAGCAGGTAATATCCAAGCGTAAGTTGAAGAATCGCGTCGTCGTGGGTATCTTGATATGACGCTATTCTTTTTCCTCGTTTTTTCTTAGCCTTTGCTGCTGCTTGATATGCCTCTTCCGAAGGTATAAACTTTTTGAGAGTGCTTATCACCCGCGACACTATGAACTCCAGCTCAGACTGCACTGATAATCCCATATTCTTGCTCAAAGTCAACACGACGTTAGCCACAGTCCGCGCGTCAGGTGATTCGAGCTGCGGGGCTACATCCCGTGTCGTCTCTACGAAAATGTCTCCAGCGTCTTCTTCCAATACTGCCCGGCTCACAAGCTTATACCCAGCGTCGTCATATCCTTCGTCGGTGTTTAGCTCAATGCTACGAATCACGTACCCGCTATACTTGTCCACGACATTCTCACCATCATCGCTAATCTCTCCTCGTTCCGCAACGATGCGATCGAGTATTTGAGGGTATTTCCTATCGAAATACGCATTAGCCAGTGTTAAATAAAACGTGGGTAGCAGAGGCTGCCCCGTTCTGGTCCCATAGAACCAATATTGGTTCTCTCCCTCAATATTTTCATCGTATCTCCGACAGACTTGATCCACGAAGAGCTGTATGTTACTTTGTCTCTGAACAAAATCAGGCTGTCCGAGGATCAAATCGCGCAGTGCCGCGAAAGGGGATACGATTACGTCACGTTGTTCGAGAGTATCACCGATGCGCCGCTGCGCAATGTCGTACATCAAGCTATCGTACATATGAACAACCTGCAACGCTTCGACGTTCTGCAAGTCATGCTTATAGTTTCTTGTGAGCTTGGTTCGCAATTCATCGATGGAAAGGTGAAATTTACTATCGAATTGGGCTGTGATATCTTCGAGCTGTTGTTGCTTGATTTTTTCTCTGTTAATCGCGAGGTCTCCGCACGAGCTCTTAATCTGGAGGCATTTTTTTTGCAGGTTACAGAATGTCGTACCGTCGAGTTTCATATTTCCCAGTTCGGCATTAATCACCCATGTATTGTTTTCGTCACGAACGAAATACTCGGGGTTATCAAATTCGTCGAGAGTATAAGCATATTCGCCGGCGACAACACGTCTTTTTCCAGCAGCAAGCGCTTGGGATTCCCTGACGGCTTCACTGGGCGACAACCCTACGTTGCTCTCGAGGTGTTGCTTGAGAAACTCCACATACGCTTCGGGACTCATTGTCGCCTGCTGTGGCTCAAATTCGCTTGCGATGTCGTATCTTGTCGGATCGTATTTTTTATCGAAGTACACATCGGTGTTACCGTCGTCGTCAGTCACCGCATCGAGATCAATGTAATACTTAGCGAGCACAAATGACTTGCATGTGTTATTTTCTTCCGCAACTTTTTTGTCGTAGACAGTTTCTGCGAGGTTATCCTTTATGATCTGCTCAACATTTACTGGTTGGAAGAGATCAAAATCTGTAAGCGAGGCTGCGGATGTATAGAGCCGTCCGCTATCAGTAGTCTTGATCATGCGTATGAACTCGGGAGTAGACATAGCGGCTTGTGAACCGTATCCATCAGTAATAGCTTTACTGTAACGCCCGGGAAGCAGATTAGGAAGGTCAGTCATTGCGTGGCTTGTTGAGCCACGATACGTCCAGTTAAGGTAGTATTGATTCGCAGTTTGCTGCGCTGCGAAATCCTTCTTGAGATTAAGGATGTGTTCCCCAATAAAGCTCAGTATAGCTTCATACTGTTTGAATGTTATATCGTCTGGGTAGACGAGGAACGGTTCGAGATACTGAATTATCGCGAGATAGGACGTGTTTGTTTTGATGTACCGTTTAATGAGTTCGAACAGGGTGCGCGTCTTAGGAATCATATTTTTCAGGAATCTCTTGTACGTTGTCTTTTGAACTCGGTCGTGGTAGCCAACACTTTGCTTAAATAACGACGCCTTGATAGCATCAAGATATGTACCGCTTTCATTATAGGCGGCTGTGCTACCTTCGTCTATTTCGGTAATTTCTACGTTAGTTGATTTATTGAGGACAGACCAATAGTTAAACGGGACGACATTGAGATTAGCACGAGACAAAATTGTGGATGTTGGAAGATTAATGTGCGAATATGCGACGAATGCCTCTGGTAAATTCAAGAAACCCATAATATCCATAGAGTCGTTAGGCGTGAGTGGGACCCTAGACGCCACGAGTCTGGAACTCTTCAAGTCGCTGGAGTGAAGTTGAGATAGACCGAGATTGTATTTTTCTATTACAAATCTCTGTTTTCCTAGTGTATCATCACAAACTACGGAGGAGTAGAAATCGTCTAAATTATAGATCACCGCGGTGGTGTTAGTTTCCACTGCTTTGCCGGCGACGATATCCTTTAGATCTGTTGCTCTTCGAAAAGGGGTAAAGTAAGGGTTCAAATGTTGGTACAGGTACTGGTATTTATTCTGCCCATCGGGGATAGCATTACGCTGGTACTGCTGCACCAGTTCGTATATACCAGTATTGGCCGACGCATCGGTAAGCGACACGAAATCTGACGCAGCATCGCCCCTCCCTACGTCGATATTGTACAGCTTTCGCTTATTGCGCACTATAGGAAGCAGCCAGTATAGCTTTCTGTCGAGTTCAAAAAGTCTCTCGGCAAGGGGCTTGTACTGTGCTCCCTTGAGTGCAGGTCCAGTGATTTCTCCTTGTTGAGATGTATGCGAGAACATTGCACGTAGCTGTTTAAATCTTTCAATCATTGTGTGGATACCGTTGAGCACGCTTTTTGTTCGTCCCCCGCTTGGAATGGTGGAGAGAAGTTCATCAAGCATGTCGTTAACTTGAGTTTCGAGTCCGAAGCGTCTCTTTTCTTCAGCGACTGGGACAAACTGGGTTATTGTTCCAAGCTCCTCTCCAAAGACAATTTGGTCAGCATCGATCAACACTTCTTTCAATCGGTCTTGGATATCCGCAACAGGAACGCTTACATCAATTCCCTCCTCGCCGATGTCTTCCTCCTCGCCGATGTCTTCCTCTGTTCCATCTCTTTCTGTCGCAGACGAAGGCGGTGCTGGGAGAGCAGCAACACTTTCTGGGGATGTTTCGGGTGCGGGGGGCGCGAACGGTCTGATGTGTTCTATCGGTAAATTCTTCGGGACTCCTTTATAGCCGAAATCGATATAGATCTTTTTGTCCTCGGGATATGTCGTTATCTCGATTTGGTCTTCTTCTAGTCCGCTAATTGTTCCGTTGATGGTCACCGGAACGTCTCCTCCGAACTGGACGCTAATGGTGCTCCCCACCAACAGTCCATGCTGTCGCGCATAGCCTTTTTCTTCTGGCTTACTCAATATCTCAATCGTTTCGACCGTCTCGTCACTCAGCTTGCCGTCGGCAATTCCGATGGTATGCTTTTGAAGGGTATCAGCGTCGTAAAGATCCATACCAGTATCGTCGAGATAGGCAATGATAAATATGTGATTATTTATATCGGCATTGCTGGGTGCGTTAATTCTGATGATGTCACCGAGTTCTAGAAATAGCTGTTCTGGTTTGACTTCTGCAGACATTACCTTATAGTTATAGTAGAAATTATCTGAGACAACGAAAAATTGAACTAAATCCAATTAAAGGGAAGTCGTGCAACTAAAACATCATGGAGAATATCGCTTACGATCTAGCGAGTTATGCAGACATCTCACGTGTCGTGAAAGAGCCTGAATATGCTAAGTCGAAATGTTTATGTGTTAAACACCAGCCTCAAATCTATAGCGACCAAGCTGACAAGCTACATTCCCTGTACGTGATCAAGTACGACAAGCAATGTCTAAATGCAGCGAACTATCATACACTGGGTCTGTGGCGGTCGGTGGTCACGGACGGAAATCGCGTGCTGTCCTTCGCTCCGCCCAAGTCTCTACCTATCACGATGTTTGAGGAAGGGCTGGAGTGCTACGAATACTGCCTCGTGGAAGAGTTCGTGGAGGGCACAATGGTGAACTTGTTCCATAACCCCCACTCTGGTGATTGGGAGATTGCTACACGCAGTAGCGTTGGTGCACGCTGTCGATTCTACGAAGAGCCTGGTAAAACGTTTAGGACGATGTTTATGGAGGCCATGACCGACAACAACATAGAATTCGAAATGTTCGACAAAGCCGTGTGCTATTCTTTCGTCCTTCAGCACCCCGACAACAGGATTGTAGTGCCGTTTATTAGTAAGAAACTAGTTTTAACCAACGCATATCGCATCAACAATGGGATCGCGACGTTGCACCGAGGGGTGGAGCTAGGCGGTGGTGCGAATGATGTCGTTCGAGCACGTCCGTTACTGGAGATATGCGACTTCGGTGGGAACTCGCTCGCAGAGTTAGCAATCTATTTTAGTAGCCGTGATGTGAACTACGATGTCGTGGGGGCGATGGTGCACAACGTCAAGACGGGGGAACGTACAAAGATTAGGAACCCGTCGTACGAATATGTGCGGGAATTGCGAGGCAACAGCTCTAAAATTCAGTATCAATATTATTGCCTAAGACGGTGCGGGCGCGTCGGGGAATATTTGCGTTACTATCCAGGAAACGCTGAGACTTTTGGGAAGCTGCGAGACAGTCTGCATCAATGGACTCACCAACTTTGGAGATATTACGTTTCGTGTTTCGTCAAGAGACATAGGCCACTGGGCGAGTTTCCTTACCAATTTAAGCCACACATGTACCAGTTGCACCAGATTTACTTGAACGAGTTGCGAGAACACGGCGATCGAACAACAATGGCTAGCGTAGTCCGTTATGTGAATGCGTTGGAGCCTGCGCGCCTAATGCATGCTGTGAACTATCATTTGCGGAAGCAGAAAATAGATGAAGCGAAGGCAGCTGTATGTCTTCAAAAAACATGAAGCTGCTAACAAATTTCCATTATTGACGCAGTGGCGACGACGGATAAAATACATAGAACTAGTTGCTCGAATTGTCTTGAAACTCGGTGGCCACTTCGTTTAGGATCCCAACAGCATAGGAGCACGCTTTCTGCACCATATTGTAAACGATAGATTTGGGATCTTCGCTCTCACTTTTTAATGCCGCGCGGATTATACTGTCTGTGTCGTGGGGATGGTTTTTGCGAAACCCTACATAAGATAGGGTCTTCTTTTTGTATTCGTTTTGATGTAGTGCGAATTCTATAACCTTTCCAACTGAATAGTCTTCATTCACAAGGGTGATATCAAATGAATTGGGCAAGGTGGATATACTTTTTTCTACGGGTAATTTTCGTTCTCTGGCCAGTTCTGCGATATCCTCCAAGTGGTTTATTAGGATATTGCAAGCTTTTTGGACAAGCTCACCGTTTGCGAATACACCAATGGTGCGGATGGCAAAATCAAAGCTGTCCTCAATGAATATTCGCTCAGATTCAAGATTGTACCAGTCCTGTTGCATGATAGCGACTGTGCCCTCATCAAAGTCAGGGTCGAGTGTCTTTAGCCGTTCCGTCCATGCAGCGACTTGTTTGCTTTTGTCGGGGGTCATACCGTAAGAACATATCGAACAGACATTATACATCCCGTCGTCACGTGCGGTTTGTAAAGATATTTTTGCCGTGACGGACAGTTCTTCCCCAGGAACTTCATTGGAAATCCTAGGCCGAAGTCTAGCGAATAGGATGTAGTCGCCGGTTAACGGATCTGGGGGGAAAATTTTGCGCACGACCGCAGTATCAAGATATTTGTCTGTTTTTGTATTTTTGACCTTAAATGACTCGGTGGTAACAAGCATGAGACTATCGGTCGTATTTCTGGCGTTGATTTCGACGAGTAATTCTCCAAATGGTAGCGAGTGATCGGCTAGGTGAATAGGAATACATCCGAGTCTTTGCTTAAGGATTTCGTTGTTCAGTCGCGATGTATTCGTCACTATATTGGCTTCGTTCTTGCTATGAGGAAAGACACGGAACGCCGCAGTCGGAATGTCGGAAAGGATCGTTCTGCGCAGTGCATTCGCAAAACTTACATTTACTCCTTTGATCGTGAATTTGAGAATTCCGTTGATTTCTGTTTTGCTGCTTACGTATGATACTGTTGTAGGGCTTGGATCGATTGATTGCGCTGACATGATTTCTATATTTAATACAGAATAAATATTATTTAATCAATTTTTTATCGTTAATAAGTTATATTTAGCTTTCGAATTGCTTTCGTAGTAGTATATGAGTTCGATTTTA
>Ga0255049_10002212_pt1 | contig 10363 bp, 7 predicted proteins | sample JV7_2_3_MG_FD_183615 | JGI IMG/M metagenome (GOLD analysis project Ga0255049, IMG submission 183615) | Seawater microbial communities from Jervis Inlet, British Columbia, Canada - JV7_2_3 | ecosystem: Environmental > Aquatic > Marine > Inlet | place: Canada: British Columbia | collected 2016-10-06
GGTGACGGCACCGATGAAAGTCATACGCGGATGCAACAGGCGATCAACGATCACTGGCAGTACACGGGTGAGTTGTTCGCTGCGGATGAAGTAGACGAGCTGATAACGAAATCATTCAGCGGGCCCGATCTCGACACAATTCGCGATCAGTGGCACAGCAATGTAGCAGTAGTGCTTGCTGAGGCTACGTTGGACAAGCCTGACGATGCGTGGATGGCATCGGGCGGCAAGCAGGGACGACATAGCGAACATTTGGGTTTCATGCTCGCCGAGATGCAATATTTGCAACGTGCACACCCGGGTGCCACTTGGTAGCGCAAGACATCAGTCGCGACCAGGTGCTTGAATGGCTCAGCGTTGTGCCGGATCCGGAAATTCCAGTACTTACGATCACTGACCTTGGCATCGTGCGTGACGTGCGCGTCAATGACGAAGTCGTCGTCTCATTGACGCCTACCTATACAGGTTGTCCAGCGACTGAATTTATCGAGCAAAGCGTGCTCGATGCGTTGCACAGTCGGGGCGTCGACAACGTGTCGATTGATCGCGTACTGTCGCCACCATGGACGACCGACTGGATCTCGAAGGAAGGTCGCGACAAGCTTCGTGAGTATGGCATCGCGCCGCCAGAGCAGGGCGCAAGCAAGCGCGCGTTGTTGCACGGTGATCGATCAATTGCCTGCCCGCGATGTGGCTCGCTTGAATCGAGTCTTGTCAGCGAATTCGGTTCGACGGCGTGCAAGGCATCCTACAAGTGCACTACCTGCCTCGAACCTTTTGAGTACTTCAAATGTATATAGTTGGAGCTGTTGGAGCGTTCCAGCAGGTGTTTAATTGAGACAATTTCACCCACTCACCATCAAGGACATCAAGCGCGAGACGCGCGACTCGGTTCGTATCGCGTTGGCGGTGCCCGAGGAGTTGCAGTCGGAATACGAATTCCAGCCGGGTCAGCATTTGCCATTTGAAATCACGCTTGACGGCAAAAAATTGCGGCGGACTTACAGCATCTGCTCAGCACTCGGTCAGCCAATTGAGATTGGCGTTCGCGTGCAGCCCGGTGGCCAGTTCTCCGAGTACGCGGCCGAAAATCTTTCGGTCGGCGACAGCATCAACGCAATGCCGCCGTCAGGGCAGTTTCATGTTGATCTGAATGCAGGCAATGCCAAGGACTACGTGGGTTTCGCAGCCGGCAGCGGCATTACGCCAATCCTGTCGATGATCAAGTCGATTCTGGCCACCGAGTCGAAGAGCCGCTTCATACTTTTTTATGGCAATCGCAAACAGTCCACGACGATGTTCATTGAGGACCTGTACGCGCTCAAAAACCAGTATCTGGAACGTCTGCAATTGAATTTCGTATTTAGTCAGGAAGAGCAGGAGTTCGAGCCGATGGCCGGACGCCTTGATGCAGACAAAGTACGCGAGCTGTACAAGCATTTTGGAGCCGGTTTGCGGGCTACCGACTGTTTCGTTTGCGGTCCGGATACGATGATCCAGGATGTAAAGAGTGCACTCATTGATCTCGGCATGGACGAGGCGCACGTGCATACTGAGCGATTCGGTGTACCGCGAAAAACAGGTAGGGCGGCGCCGCAAGTGGCAGCAAAGACGGTCGAGCATGCCGAAATCACGGTCATCATGGACGGCCACAAGCAGTCGTTCGACATGCAGCACGACGACGCCAATATTGTTGATGCCGCCGCCGCTCACGGCATAGACCTGCCGTATTCCTGTAAAGGTGGTGTCTGCGCGACCTGCCGTTGCTATGTTCGTGACGGCGAAGTCAGCATGGCAAGCAACTACGGTCTCGAGCCCTGGGAAGTTGAGAAGGGTTTCGTGCTCGCCTGCCAGGCCTGCCCCGTCAGTGAATCGGTCATTCTGGACTACGACAAGACTTAGCCATCAGCTAGTCATCAGTAACCTATCAGCCCTTAATTACGGTGCCGTCAGGCCTCTTGACCGTGCTGTCTCTAATCTCAAACCCTCATAAGGCGTCTTTCAAGATGCAAAGGGAGTGGGACAATGAACAGAATAATTCGATACGCGGCTACTGCCGCTGCACTGACGCTGACCATTTGTGCCTCGGCCGCTGAAACCGATCAATACTTCGAGCGCTCGCAGCCAATCGCCGATTCCACAGCGGCAATGAATAAGAAATTCAATGCCAAGCTGGCAAAAGTCGTCAAAAAGAACCGTGATGTACGTGACCCACGGGTGATCGTCCACGAAGTGTTTGCTCGCCTGGGCGGCTATCGCATGACCGACAAGTATGAGGAGTGGGTCAGGAATACACCCTTGGTCGAAATCCGTGAGGTCGCAATCAGAGACAGCATTTATGGGGGCATGCCATTTTGGTCTATTCGTGCTGTTTCGGTGTTTGGTCTGGGAGTGACGCTTAAAGTTGATGACCAGTTGATCGGCTCCGACAAGCTGTCACATTTTCTGTCACAAGGTCGTAAATTTCATGGCCGCTATCTCAATTCCGGGTCCGAGAGGAAAGCCGCCAAACGCGGCGTTCTGACGGAGCGGGCGATATTTGGCAGCGGCATGACGGGATCGTTTTCCAACGCCGATCTGGTTGCGAACTACGAAGGCCATCTCTTCTACCGCAGCCTGTTTGAGGACAACATCATCCCAGGCAAAGCAGCGATTTTGAAGTGGACCGACGATGGCTGGATTATGCAGCGGGAATTTGACTGGGCCGATCACGTCAACGAGTACTGGGATGAGGCCCTGAACGTTAATGCCTACGACAGGCTGTTACATGATCGCATGGTCGACCGGCTTGGCGATCTCTGCCCGCAGTACTGGCAGGACCCTTCTATCTATGAGATACGAAACGAAGCTGCTCTGCAGGATCGCTATGCCCATCTCGGTATGCGCGACACGCGGGACATGCGCCTGAGCACGATATGCCAGGGCGACATGGGCGACAGCGATGAGGAGCTGCTCGCATCCTTTTGATGCCCAACTTAGGACAGTTTACTCTGGCACTTTATGCACCATTTTGGTGCACCAGAGTAAACTGTCCCCGGCGGTGATTGGCGCGTATTCGAAAGCCTCAGGTTTGCACAAGCGGTAAAATTGCGCGGCTATGACTAATACCAACGCAACTGCGGCACTCGCCATGACAGAAAAACAGAGTTCGTACAGCCGGGAAGAGCTTCTCGCTGCCGGCCACGGAGAGCTATTCGGTAAGGAGAACGGACGCCTGCCCAAGCCAAATATGCTGATGACCGACCGCATATCGCTAATCTCAGCGGACGGTGGCAAGTACGGCAAGGGTGAGATCAAGGCCGAGCTCGATATCAATCCCGATTTGTGGTTTTTCGAATGCCATTTCGAAGACGATCCGGTCATGCCTGGCTGTCTCGGGCTCGATGCCATGTGGCAGCTGGTCGGTTTTTATCTTTGCTGGTCGGAGTTGCCTGGACGTGGCAGGGCGCTGGGCGTTGGCAAGGTCAAGTTTACTGGCCAGGTTCTGCCAACCGCCAAACTCGTGACATTTCAGCTCGACATCAAGCGCGTCATTTCGCGGAAGCTGTCAATGGCGATCGCCGACGGTACAATGTCGGTCGACGGGCGGGAGATCTACACAGCAGAAGACCTTCGCGTCGGTTTGTTTACCTCAACCAAAGACTTCTAGGAATACACAATGCGGCGTGTCGTCGTTACCGGCCTGGGTGCGATTTCCTGTATAGGAAACAACCAGGACGAAATTCTTGATTCGCTGAAAAACGGCCGCTCCGGCATCGTTGCCAACGAGACGTTCGCCGAGATGGGCTTGCGTAGCCAGGTATCCGGCACCTGCCACATCGATCTGGCCGAGCACATTGACCGGAAAATCTTTCGTTTCATGGGTGACGCGGCTGGCTACGCCTACTTATCCATGCAGCAGGCGATCGACGACTCCGGCCTCGAAGAGAGTGATGTTTCGAACGTGCGTAGCGGGCTCATTGCATCGTCCGGCGGTGCCTCCAGCCGGGAAATCGTCCGTGCCGCCGATGTGCTGCGCAACCGCGGCGTTCGAAGGGTTGGCCCCTACGCTGTAACCAAAACCATGAGCAGCTCAGTCTCGGCATGTCTTGCGACGCCGTTCAAGATCAAAGGCCTTAACTATTCGCTGACCTCGGCCTGTGCAACCAGCGCACATTGCATCGGCGCCGGCGCGGAGCAGATCCAGTTCGGCAAACAGGACATTGTTTTCGCTGGCGGTGGTGAAGAACTCGACTGGTCACTCGCCTGTCTGTTCGATGGGATGGGCGCTTTGTCTTCAAAGTATAACGATGCGCCTGCCACCGCTTCGCGGCCCTACGATGTCACTCGCGACGGTTTCGTCATCTCTGGCGGTGGTGGCATGCTCGTAATCGAAGAACTCGAGCACGCGAAAGCGCGTGGTGCGAAGATCTATGCGGAACTGGTCGGTTTCGGTGCAACGTCTGACGGCTACGACATGGTGGCGCCATCTGGCGAAGGTGCGCAACGTTGCATGGAAATGGCGAAAGCAACTGTCGATGCGCCAATCGACTACATCAATACGCACGGTACCAGCACACCGGTCGGTGATCTGAAAGAACTCGAGGGAATGCGTGCGGTGTTTGGCGACGATGTACCACGATTCGGCTCATCGAAATCGATGTGCGGCCACTCGCTGGGTGCGACTGGTGCCCAGGAAGCAATCCACTGCTTGCTGATGCTTGAAAATGACTTCATTGCGCCATCGATCAATGTCAACGAACCTGATCCTGCCGTCGATGGCATGCCACTCGTTACCGAGTGCATCGAAAACGCCGGCATCAAGACCGCGATGACGAACAGTTTTGGTTTCGGCGGTACAAACGGCACGCTCGTATTTCAGAAAGACTGATCGACGGGCATAATGCTCGCCATGAGCATCGAAACGATCAGCGAGACCAGCTGCTTCGGCGGCAAAATGGGTTTCTACCGCCACGCCTCCCACGTTAATAACTGCGATATGCAGTTTGCAGTGTTTGTCCCCCCGCAGGCGGCTGACGGCAATGTGCCGGTGGTCACCTTTCTGTCGGGGCTCACCTGTACCGAAGAGAATTTCATGGTCAAGAGCGGCGCGCAGCGAGTTGCGGCTGAGCTCGGCATCATGCTTGTGTCGCCTGATACAAGCCCGCGTGGCGAAGGTGTTGCGGATGACCCGGATGGTGACTATGACTTTGGCCTCGCTGCCGGCTTCTATCTGAATGCGACGCAGGAACCGTGGTCCAGGCATTACCAGATGTACGACTACATAACGACCGAGCTACAGGTCGCCGTTTTCGGCAATTTCCCGGGCGATGCGGACCGGCACGGGCTGACCGGGCATTCAATGGGCGGGCATGGTGCGTTGACCATCGGTTTGAAAAATCCGGAGATATTCAAATCGATTTCGGCATTCGCTCCGATTTGCACGACGCTGCACAGCCCGTGGGGCCAGAAAGCGCTCGGCTATTACCTCGGCGAGGACACTTCGACCTGGGTGGAATACGATGCGGTTGAAGTGGCACGCAACGTCGCCGACGGCCCGTCACACAGCAAGATTCTCGTCGAGCAGGGATTGGCTGATATCTGGTTGCAGGAGCAGCTCAAACCGGAATTGTTCGAAGCGGCCTGTGCCGAAAGCGGATTGCCTCTGGAAGTTCGACGCCACGAGGGCTACGACCATGGTTATTACTTCATTTCGACCTTCATAGAAGAGCACCTGCGCTATCACGCCGATCTGCTCGGCCGCTGATCGGGCTCTTACCCAATGGAACAATGGCTCGTACTCGCTGTTGTCATGCTGGCCACCGGCTGTGTTGCGGGCGTGCTGGCAGGATTGTTTGGTATTGGTGGCGGCATCGTCATCGTCCCGGTGCTTGAGGGCGCGCTCGGTATCCTCGGTGTCGATCCCGCAATTCGAATGCACGTAGCGGTCGCCACCTCGCTGGCAACGATTATCCCAACGTCAATTTCGTCCGCGCGAGCACACCACAGGCGCGGTGCAGTTGATTTCGAGATCGTAAAACGGTGGGCAATTTTCGTCCTGCTCGGAGCGCTATTGGGTGCATGGGTCGCAGCACAAGTACACAGCCGGGTGCTCGCGATCATATTCGCGTCTTTGGCGTTTCTCATTGCGCTCAAAATGCTTTTCATGCCGGATGGACGCAATCTTACGGACGACATTCCGCGTGGCTTATGGGTACCGGTTATCCCGACGTTTATCGGTTGCGTGTCGAGCATGATGGGAATTGGTGGCGGCGTATTATCTGTGATGACGCTGACATTGTTTAACAAGCCCATTCATCGCGCCGTTGGCACGGCAGCATTGTTCGGCCTGGTTATCAGCTTGCCCGGGACGATCGGCTTCATCGTGGTGGGCTTCAATGACGTGCGCGTGCCGCCGGGCAGCCTGGGTTACGTCAATCTGTTTGGTCTTGCGCTGATTGCCCCTGCGACCGTGTTAACCGCACCTCTGGGTGCAAAACTTGCACATGGATTTTCGGCGCGACGCCTGAGCATGTTATTCGGCGCCTTCCTGATCATCGTGGCTGGCAAGCTCGCGTTCGCTGCCGAAGTGCTTGCACCCGATCCGCCGTTCGCCTGTAATAGTTGCGAGGAGTGGAACAAGCCACAGGCGCCGTTCCATATTTTTGGCAATACTTATTACGTCGGTGTCGCTGGTATCTCGGTCCTGTTGATCGATGCGGGTTCAGAACTGGTACTCGTCGATGGCGGCTTGCCACAATCTGCAGAACTCGTCGTGTCCGGTATTCGCGAACTCGGCTTCGACCCGGCGACAATCACGACCATCGTCCTGTCACACGCTCATTTCGATCACGCGGGTGGCATCGCGGCACTGCAACGTCTGTCAGGAGCGCAAGTTCTGACAAGCATCGAAGGTGCCCGCGCCCTACGAGCCGGTGATCTGATGGAAGACGACCCGTTATTTGGGTCCGGTATCGATAAGCGCGGGTTTCCAGCCGTGCACAACGTAATAGCGGTCGAGCCCGGAGTTGACCAGCTATTCGGCAACGCGGTTCTTCGCGCTCTCTACACGCCCGGCCATACGCCCGGCGGTATGAGCTGGACCTGGAGCACGTGCGAGGATGAGGTTTGTCTCAATATTGCGTACGCCGACAGCATCAGTGCGGTATCAGCACCCGAGTATCGATTTTCCGACGGGCTCGGTGCAGCAATTCGAGAAAGCGCGAACATAATTGCGGGCCTCGACTGCGATATTTTTCTCTCCACTCACCCTGTTTCTTTCGAATTGCACAGCAAGCTGCTGCAGGGACGGGAAGCATTCATCGATAACCAAGGCTGCAGACAATACGCGGCAAAAGCACTGCTAACACTGGAGCGACGCCTGACAGCCGAAAAAAAAGCCCCGCAATAGATGCGGGGCTTTGCTTAGTCGGCGAGTGCCGGGATAGCTAGAAGTCGAGCGTACCTCTGAGAAACACAAATCGACCGATAGTGTCGTAGATCGCACCTGAACCGCCTGCACCGTCGGAGAGGGCTGTTTCGTCATTGCCGAACAGTGGGAACGGTGGATCTTCGTCGAACGTATTGTCAACGTTCAGAGCGAGCGTGAAGCTATTGCCAAACCGGTAGCTGATGCCGAGATCGACATACGTCTGGCTTGAAACGGACGTAATGTCGCGCGTATCCGGATTTGGGTCGTTGTTGAACGCTGAGCCGAACAACGTTTCCTGCTGAACCAGGTACATCGAGTCGATCCACCGAACTTCTGTAAACGCCGTCCAGTTCCTGTGGTTCCAGGTTGTGCGCCAGTTGATCTGCAACTCCGGATCGCCCAATTCGCCTTCGACGATGTCAACGTCGTCCGAGGAACTCAGGAAGAACGTACGCTCATCCAGAAACGTGCCGATCAGGCTGGTATCGATCGCGCCGTAATTGCCGATGTCGAAGCCATAACCGATCTCGAAATCGTAGCCCTTGGTGTCCAGGATGTTCAGGTTCAGGGGCTGTGCTCGCATCTCGATGATGTTACCGATGGCATCGCGTGTCACGAGTGCACAGAACGGGTTGTTGATGCCGTTCGGGTTATCGACGCAGCGATCGACAATTGATTGCGATCCCGTGCTGGCGATAGCATCCTCGATCTCGATGTCCCAGTAGTCGACTGAAACGCGAAGCCCTTCGATAAACGATGGCGACCAGATGAATCCAACCGTAAAGGTCGTCGCCGTTTCTTCCTCAAGGTTCGGGTTGCCACTTTGGAACTCTGTGATGCTCTCTTCGTCCAGCGAGTCGAAGGTAGTCGGATCCGCGATTCCCAGTGCCTGGCAATTCGCGATGCGGGTGTTACGCCCGCTAGTTCCAAGGTCGAGGTTCTGCATGTCGCAAGGGTCGTCGACGTCGGTAAAGTCTTCGCCACCCGGATCGAACAGATCACCGATATTCGGCGCCCGCAAGGCCTCACCTGCACTGGCGCGGAAGCGAAGACTTTCAATCGGTGTCCAGCTTAAGCGGGTTTCCCAGGTCACGGTATCGCCAATCGTCGAGTAGTCCGAATAGCGGCCGGCTACCTCGAGAGTCAGTTCCTGCGCGCCGCGCTTGTCGGTCAACAATGGAATACCGAACTCCGTAAATATCTCGCTGACGTCGTAACGCCCGCGGGTATCAGAAAGCGCGTTAAAGAACGTGTTGCCCAGCGCAGATAGCGAGTCACCCCGGACGAAACTCTTTTCATCGCGGAATTCGACGCCGAGGACACCAGCAATATCACCTGCCCAACCCTTGATCAAATGAGCATTGGTAACAACAGCCTGCGCCTGAACCTGCTGGATCTCGGCGACACCGAGTGCGGTTGAGTTAATGAATGCCAGTGATTCAGGCGACGCCAGGCCGCGACCGAGCACATTCAGTGGCACACAACCGTCGTAGGCGAATGCGGGCAATCCGGTAACGGTGCCTTCCGCTTCCTGTACCGTGGAACGACAGGCAATGTCGCCAGCCTGCGCACCCGGTATAAATCCGGATGATTGCAGGGCAGCGGCCTGCGCTGCGTCAATCTGAATCGAGTCATAGGCGGCAGCGAAGCGTTCGTCGATGCGGTTATTGATGTTGATCCGCTCGACCGATGAGCGGCCGTAATTGACGAATACATCGTAATTATAGTCGCCGCCGAGGTTGCCCTCGAGCCCGGTAACGATGCGCATTGTTTGACGATTGTTTTCTTCCTGACGTAATCCCAGGTCGATATTAAAGCGCCGGATATCAATGACACTGGCACCGGCGACGTCCATCGCTGCGGCGAGAGACGGGCTAACAAACGCGTTATCACGTTGGATGTTAATTGGCGTGCCGAAGTCAAAGGATGGCTGACCTTGCTGATTCGCGTCGAGGTTCGCGTAGCGCCCCTCGAAGTACAGCGTGTGATTGTCATTCAGGTCGTACTTGGCGTTGAAGTCGAACGTAAAGCGCTCAAGCGGCACCTGCAACATCTGAAAAGAATCGAGGTCCAGCGCTGTACATCCCACGCCGCCACACTCAAATGACCCCTCCGTAAACTCAAAGTCATTAAAAGGAACCGGTATGAAGCTGCCGTCATCGCCGATATGCCCATTCAAATCGAGTGACGTACCATTCTCGGAGATGGCCCAGAAGCCCTGGTTAGGGACATATATTTCGTCCGGTATGCCATCATCGATCTGGATGCCGTTGGCGTCGATCGTATCCCCGTCCAGCGGGTTGGTGACGCGACCCCAAAGCTGTGTGAAGCGACCGCCTCTTTCAGCGACAGTCAGCTTGCTCTGACGATCGAAGGAGAGTGCCACCATGGCGTTGCCACGACCACCATCGAAGTTGCGACCTGCCAGCAGCCCGTAACTCTCGCGATTGAAATCATCGGAGCTGGTACCACCTTCAGCCTTGAGGCTAAAGCCTTCGAAGTCGCCCTTCATAATAATGTTGATCGTGCCCGCCACCGCATCGGCACCATACACTGCCGAATTGGCGCCGGTAATGACTTCGATTCGATCGATCATGTCCGGATTCAGGCTGTTGACGTCAACGCCTGACTTTCCTTCAGACGATGATACATGCCGCCTGCCGTTGACCAGAACCAGCGTGCGATCGGTGCCGAGCCCGCGCAAGTCGAGACGACCGATGCCGGCTGTGCCGATAAAGCCTTGCGAATTACTCAGGCCGAAGGTGCTGCGAAGTTGCGGCATCTGGTTCAGTAAATCGCCAATCGCCGGCGAGCTGGCATTCTCGATCTTCTCGATACCAACGATGGCGACCGGTGAAGGTGTGTCAAAACCGGTACGCGGAATTCGCGAACCGGTAACGACGATTTCTTCCAGCATGACGTCGCGATCCGAATCTGTTACTTCCTGCGCCT
>Ga0255049_10002213_pt1 | contig 10359 bp, 8 predicted proteins | sample JV7_2_3_MG_FD_183615 | JGI IMG/M metagenome (GOLD analysis project Ga0255049, IMG submission 183615) | Seawater microbial communities from Jervis Inlet, British Columbia, Canada - JV7_2_3 | ecosystem: Environmental > Aquatic > Marine > Inlet | place: Canada: British Columbia | collected 2016-10-06
TTGACTTCAAAAACAAACGGTGCCGGTGTTGACTTAATTGACCTGGTTTCTAAAGCTTGTTGAGCGGCGATACCGGTGGACAGCACGGCACAACACAGATTCCGCCCGGCGAAACCTTTTGGCGATTTCTGCAAGCGTTGCTCCGCTGGAGTCCATCGCTATATGCGTTATTTCAGCCCTGATTCTCGCCAACTTTCGCGAGCGATTCGTTGATGCCAGCATTGATTCAGTGACACCGTAAACATCGCAGATTCGCGTAATAATTTCATCCAGCCCTTCCTTGCAAAAGTCAGTAGTTGAACGCTCGCTAACACTACTCAGGAATTCATCGTCATCGAGTATACGCACGTCACGGCCCAGCGGAGAAACCAGCTTACTTTCATATTCATCGTCACTGGGCGTTTTGACAAATCGCGCGAACCGACGTTGTGCTGTTTCCTTGTAATTCGAGAATTGTGATATGACCCAGTCTGTTGTTAGCCAAGGATTCTCAGTTAATCCAAGGTAACATGCATGACTACTCCACGCATACTCCTCTGCATGATCGACCATACCCGCCTGTACCGGATTAAGATGGATATAACGCACCAACTGAAGGGCATATTGATCGGCATTAACCAGAATTGCCCGGTGCCGCCGTTCAAAAACATGTCCTGTACAATGCCGTCTTTTGTTCCAGGATCGGGCAAACTGAGAAGCAATCCAGCGCATCAAAGATCCAAGTGGAATAGTACCTACTTGAACAGCCATGTGAATGTGATTACTCATCCAGCAATAGGCGTGCAAACGGCAACCGTAGCGATCCAACCCTGTGGCGACAAATCTTTCCAGCTCAAGTCGATCGACATCGTCATTTAAAATATTCTGGCGGTTGTTACCGCGCAAGATGACGTGATACAAACCGCCGGGGGTATGCAAACGAGGTTTGCGGGGCATCCTTGCCTCCTTGGTTTTCGCTACAGCTTACCTCATCATCAGGGGAAACAACACCTGGAGAATACGAACAAGGTGCTATTTGGTCAATTTGGTCAACACCGGCACCTTTCCCCATTTTTCCCGTTTCGGCACCTTTCCCGTTTCGGCACCTTTCCCGTTTCCAACACCGGCACCTTTCGTCACCTTCTTTCGATCCTGGATCCCGGCTTTCGCCGGGATGACATAAAATCGCTATGCGATTTTATGTCAGTTATTCTGGATGACGATATTGGGGAAAGCCGCCGAGTGATCGCGCGCCTTGTTGGCGAGCCTGGCCGCGGTCTTGCGTGCGATATTCCGATAAATCGAACTGATCTGGCTATCCTGCATCGCCGCCACGGTCGGGTAGCCGCTATCCGCCTGTTCGCGGATTCGAATATCCAGCGGCAGTGCGCCCAACAGGTCGACGCCATGATCCTCGGACATGCGTGCGCCACCTCCTTCACCGAAGATGTGCTCGCTGTGCCCACACTGACTGCAGATATGGATGCTCATGTTTTCGATGATGCCGAGCACCGGCACCTCGACCTTCTCGAACATTTTCAGTCCCTTGCGTGCATCCAGCAGCGCGATGTCCTGCGGCGTGGTGACGATGACCGCGCCGCTAACCGGAATTTTCTGTGCCAGTGTTAACTGGATATCGCCAGTCCCAGGCGGTAAATCGACAATCAGGTAGTCGACATCAGTCCAGTGCGTATCGTTGAGCAACTGCTCCAGCGCCTGCGTCACCATCGGTCCACGCCAGATCATCGGCGTATCTTCCTCGATCAGGTAGCCGATCGACATCGACTGGACACCGTGCCCGACCATCGGTTCGAGGCTCTTGCCATCGGCGGACTCGGGCTGACCCTTGCAACCGAGCATGCGCGGAACACTGGGGCCATAAATATCGGCGTCGAGAATTCCGACGCTTGCGCCCTCGGCCTGCAAGGCCAGCGCCAGGTTGACGGCGGTCGTGGACTTGCCCACGCCACCCTTGCCGGAAGCCACGGCAATGATATTCTTGATCCCGACCAACGGCTTCAAATTCTGCTGCACCGCATGTGACTTGATCTGGCTCGATACCGCGACATCGATCTGCCCGATACCCTCGACATCCGCCAGCGCGGTCTGCACTTCCTGCTTCAGCTCGTCGAAATAGCCGGCCGCCGGGTATCCCAGTTGAATTTCGATCCGGCACATATTTCCATCCAGCTCAATCGACTTGATCGCCTTGCCGCTGACCAGGTCAGTTTCCGTGTTGGGGTCGATGACCTGCCCCAGTTTTGCTTCAATCTGTGATTTATCGATGGCCATGGGTTACCGGTTTTTCAGGGTTGTGTGTCCGAGCGCGCATTTTACCCGAGCCAGTTGCAAAATATCACATAGTTTTTATGTGCGTGTTCGAATTGACCTGATTTGCGGACACCAGTCGACCCTAAGCCGATTATTACCTTGCTAGAGTGCCAGCCCAGCACCTAAAATACGCTGCTTTAATCAGGTCAGCCTTTTCCATGAGTCCTAAACCCCGCCAGATCGTGGTTACCAGCGCGTTACCCTATGCCAATGGACCGATTCACATCGGCCACATGCTCGAGTACGTGCAAACCGACATCTGGGCGCGCTTTCAAAAACTGCGCGGCCACGAATGCACCTACGTCTGCGCTGATGACGCGCACGGCACGCCAATCATGCTGCGCGCACAGGCCGAGGGCACTACCCCGGAAGCCCTGATCGAACGTATGCACAAGGAACACCTGCAGGACTTCTCCGATTTCGGCGTCGCCTTCGATAACTACTACAGCACCCACTCGGACGAAAATCGATATTTCGCGGAACTGATTTATACCCGTTTGCGCGACGCCGGGCATATACGCACGCGCGTCATTTCGCAGGCTTACGACCCGAAAGCCGAAATGTTCCTGCCCGATCGTTTCATCAAGGGCGAATGCCCGAATTGCGGCACGGCAGACCAGTACGGCGACAACTGCGAAAAATGCGGCGCCACCTACGCGCCGACCGACCTCAAGAACCCGATATCAGTGGTCAGTGGCGAAGCTCCGATCGAGAAGGATTCAGAACAGTATTTCTTCAAACTGGAAGATTTCGAAGACATGCTCAAAAAATGGTTCGCCGACGGGCATGTGCAGGTCGAGATTGCCAACAAGATGAACGAATGGCTCGACGAAGGTCTCAAGGACTGGGATATTTCGCGCAATGCACCCTACTGGGGTTTCGAGATCCCCGACGCACCGGGAAAATATTTTTACGTCTGGCTGGAAGCGCCAATAGGTTACATGGCCAGTTTCAAAAACTGGTGCGAGGCCAACGGACAGGATTTCGATGCCTACTGGAATGTCGATAGCAAAGCCGAACTCCACCATTTCATCGGTAAGGATATCGCGCGCTTCCATACCATGTTCTGGCCGGCGATGTTGCACGGTGCGGGATTCCGCAAACCGAGCGCGGTGTATTGTCACGGCTTTCTGACCGTGGACGGGCAGAAGATGTCCAAATCGCGCGGCACCTTCATCATGGCGCGCACCTATCTCGATCACCTGAATCCAGAATACCTGCGCTATTACTTCGCCGCCAAACTCGGTCCCGGGATCGACGATATCGATTTGAATCTCGAGGATTTCACGACCCGCGTCAATTCCGACCTGGTCGGCAAGCTGGTCAACATCGCCAGCCGCTGCGCCGGCTTCATCAACAAACGCTTCGACGGAAAACTTTCCGCAGGCGCAAGCGATGACGGTCTCGACAGGCAATACCTCGAGGCCGCGGATACCATCGCCGGGTTTTACGAAAATCGAGAGTTCGGCAAAGCGATGCGCGACATCATGGCGCTGGCGGACAAGGCCAACCAGTATATCGACGAAAAACAACCCTGGGTCGTCATCAAGGATGCACAACGTGTCTCCGAGGTACAGGACACCTGCAGCGTCGGCCTGAATTGCTTCCGCCAGCTTGTGATACTGTTGAAACCCGTGTTGCCGAAGCTTGCCGCGCAGGCTGAAGAATTTCTCAACGTCGGCGAGCTTGGCTGGGACGACCTCGACAAGCCGCTGCTCGACCACGGCATCAATCGATTCAAACCGCTGATGACGCGCATCGAACCGGTTTTTATCGAACGCATGGTAGAGGCCACCAGGGCAGACCTGATCGCCGAACAGAAAATTCAGCAGGGCCCGTCTGACGAATCGATAGAGCCGATCGCGGCGGAGATCAATTACGACGATTTTGCCAAACTCGATTTTCGCATCGCCAAAATCGTTGCCGCGAAACGAGTCGAAAAGTCGGACCGCCTGCTACAGTTGACGCTCGATATCGGTAACGAAACCCGCAACGTGTTCGCCGGTCTCAGCAACGCCTATGATCCCGAAGACCTGGAAGGCAAGCTCACCGTCATGGTCGCCAACCTGGCGCCGCGCAAGATGCGTTTCGGCGTATCCGAGGGCATGGTGCTGGCAGCCGGTTCGGGCGAGACCGAACTGTACATCCTGAATCCGGATTCGGGCGCCAAACCGGGTATGCGAGTCAGCTAGTTGCGCCCTTGCCTGTTCGCAGCCTGGATCTTACTGGCGTCGGCCTTCGCGGCCCCCGCGCGGGCACTCGATTCCAAAGAGATATACCAGCTCAATCAAGATCGCGTATTCCAGGTGCGCGTGCTCAACCGCGAAACCGGCAAGAAATCGAGCATCGGCTCGGGATTCATAGTCGGAGACGGCAGCCGGCTCGCGACCAACTACCACGTCATCAGCCAGGTCATTCTCGAACCCGAGGTTTTTTACATTTCCTTCATCGGCAGCGACGGACAGGAGGGCGAGTTAAAACTGCTGGGGCTGGACGTCGCCCACGATCTCGCCCTGCTGGGCGCCGAGCATAGCCTTGGCGAAGCCATCGAGATGAGTCCGCTACCGCCGCGCGGAGCGCCGATTTTCGCGATGGGCAATCCCCTCGATCTCGGCCTCAGCATCTCGGTCGGCACCAACGGCGGCATTCTCAATCAGACCGACGACAGCCGCATCCTGTTTTCGGGCAGTCTCAATCCCGGCATGAGCGGCGGTCCGACCTTCAATGCGAGCGGCGAAGCGATCGGCATCAACGTCGCCACCGCGCGCAACGATATAAGCTTTATCGTACCTTCGCGGTTTCTGAGCGCCCTGATCGAAAAATCGTCCAGCGACGGCTATGGCGCCGAGACCGATCTCAAGGCCGAGGTGGCGCGCCAGGTGCTGGCCTATGAAAGCCGTTACATAGAACAGTTGCTGGAGAGTGACTGGCCCAACCTGGACCTGCGTCAATTCAAACTACCCGGCGTTATTTCACCGACCGTGCGCTGCTGGGACAATAGCGCCAAGCTCAGTGCCGTGGCGCTCTACAAGCGCTACCAGATTCGCTGCACCAACCAGAATCATGTCTACCTCGACGAAGCCAACAGCTCCGTCGGCAGGCTGCTCTACGAATACTACTGGCTCGAATCCGAAGACCTCAACGCGATTCAGTTCTACAACCTGTATGAGAGCCTGAACAAGGACCAGGTCGATGCAAAACTGGATCGTGACATGGTCAGCAACTTCAACTGCGAGACCTGGTTCGTGGAGGTTTCGTCACAGCAGATGAAAAGCAACCTGTGCCGGCGCGAGTACGTCGAATACCAGGGAATGAGCGATGTCCTGTTCACCGCGGCGCTCACCGGCCACGAAGACAGGGGCTTTTTCATCACCCTGATCCTGACCGGGGTCGATTACCACGCCACCCTGCCGTTGATTCGAAAATTCCTGGAGAACACCGAATGGACTCCCTGATACTCGAAATCAGCACGCGCGGACTGCACCGTTACGAACCGATCGATGATGAGGTCACGACGTTGGGGCGCGCACTGGACAACGATATTATCCTCTCCGATCCGACCGTGGCACCGCATCACCTGAAGATTATTCGCCACCAGGACGGCAGGCTCGAATTGATCAACCTGGCGGTGGTCAACCCGACACGGGTCGGGACCCGGCCGATCGATACACGCGAGCTCACGCGACTGCCGGTGGACATCGAAGTCGGGCGCGTGCAGCTGCAGCTGCTGGCGCGCGATAACCCGGTTGCGGAGACCCGGCCACTCGCCGGAAACGGCCGTCGCGGACACCTCTTCGGGCACCCCTACTGGGCGATACTGCTGGCGCTGACCTGCATCTGCGTCGACGCGCTCGATTTCTATCTGAATTCGTATAACAGTTTCAAATGGAGCGACCTGCTCAAGTACCTACTGCGCGAGACGGTGCTCACCATCGGCGCCTTCGTGCTGGCGTTGTCGATACTCGAAAGATTGTTGGTAAACCGCTGGGAAATGAAACAAATGCTGACCTCGGTGAGCCTGGTCTACCTGATGTTCGCGGGCGCGTCCGTTATAGTCGTTGGTCTCGACTACCTGTTGTCGGCGAGCTGGCCGAGCACGCTGTTTCACTTCGGCTGGTACCTGGCGATCATCCCCGCGGCGATCGCAATCTACCTGATTCACATTTCCCATATAAAGCGCGAGCGCAGTATCGTTCTCGCCCTGCTGATCGCAAGCCCGATCGCGGTGCCTTCGATACTGCAAAGTCCCGAGTTGCAGGCATTGCTCGACAATTTCAGCTCCTCGGCCAGCTACCACAACCGCCTGAGCCATCTCAACTGGCACCTGCGCGACAGCGTCAGCATCGACCGCTTCATCGAGCAGGCGAAAGAACTGGAGCCGGGTGAAATCGCGGACTGATTCATTATCTGAAACGCAGTTAATTGATTAACCCGGCGACTAAGTATGCCGTATTCAGGGCTTCTGATAAGCGTCAGATCAAGGCGCAGCTCGCAGGTAATGGTTGTTCCATTGACAAGAGTTGCAACGCAGAGCTGGCGCTTATCAGAAGCCCCTGTCTCTTTAATTTTTATAAGTTAGGCCAACGCGTGTCTGCCCGCAGCTGCGTTATCAGAACTTGCTTTAGAATGACTAAAGCGGCGTTCTGATGCCTTGCTGCGAACAGACACGCGTTGGCTGAATACGGCATACTTAGTCGCCGGGTTAATATTAGGAGTTTTAATAAAGACCCCAGGTAAATTCGGTGCTTTTCAACGGGGTCAGGCCTTATAATCCCGTCATGCCAGAATACCTGTTACTTTTGATCGGCACCGTGTTCGTCAACAACATCGTGTTGGTGAAGTTCCTCGGGCTATGTCCGTTTATGGGCGTTTCACGCAAGATCGAAACGGCCATCGGAATGAGTGCCGCAACCACCTTCGTACTCACCCTGTCGGCGGTGCTGAGCTACCTGATCAATAGCTGGATCCTGGCGCCGCTGGATCTCGAATACCTGCGCACCATCGCCTTCATCATCGCCATAGCCGCGGTCGTCAATTTCACCGAAATGGTGGTGCATAAAACCAGCCCGCTGCTGTACAACGTACTCGGCATCTTCCTGCCGCTGATCACCACCAACTGCGCGGTACTGGGTGTCGCGCTGATAAATGTCCAGGAGCAGAACAGCTTTTTTGAGTCGGTGATTTACGGATTTGGCGCGGCGCTCGGTTTTTCGCTGGTGCTGATTCTGTTCGCCGCAATGCGCGAACGCATCAACGTGGCTGACGTGCCGGCCCCGCTCAAGGGTTCGGCCATCGGCCTGATTACGGCGGGACTGATGTCGCTGGCCTTCATGGGCCTCGGTGGGCTGGTCAAGGTCTGACACGTGATTCTTGCAATCGTCACCATCAGCCTGATGGCTGGATTATTCGGCCTGGTACTCGGTTACGCCGCGATACGATTTAAGGTCGAAGGCAACCCTGTCGTCGACCAGATCGACGCCCTGCTGCCACAGACCCAGTGCGCGCAATGCACCTTTCCCGGTTGCCGGCCCTACGCCGAGGCTATCGCCAATGGCGAGGCGCCGATCAATCAATGCCCGCCCGGCGGCCAGGCCACCATCGTCGCACTCGCCGACCTGCTCGACACCGAGGTGCTGGAACTCAATGCCGAGTACGGCGAACACCTGGACGTGCCGCTGGTCGCGGTAATCGACGAGCAAACCTGCATCGGCTGCACGCTTTGCATCCAGGCCTGTCCGGTCGACGCCATACTGGGCTCCGCCAAACACATGCACACGGTCATTGCCGATGAATGCACCGGCTGCAAGCTGTGCCTGCCACCCTGCCCGGTCGATTGCATCGACATGGTGCCGACACGGCAGAGCATAGACGACTGGAAATGGACAGTGCCGCCACGGCAAATGGAGCTGACTGGCGATGCCTAGCCCGCATATCTCACCGATTTCCTACTCGGCAACTGCTCCCTGCGTTGCTCTACCTCCGGGACGCCGGACCGCTGCCTCCCTGCAGTCGTGCGGGCGCCGCAAAGCGCACTGTGGCACGCCGTACTCCCGTCGGCCCGCTAAACGTAGCGTAAACTACGCCGGCGCGGACCTCTCCCCCAATGTGCCGAAGGCACATTGGGTTGTGCGGCGCGCCACAGCGTCTTTGCGACGCCCTCGCGACGTAAAACGGTGAGATATGCGGACTAAGCTGCACCAGTTTCATGGCGGCCTGCACCTGCAAGGTCACAAGGCTGAGTCGCTGAGCCGGGATTTGCAGCAGGCGAGCCTGCCAGAGCGACTGTACCTGCCGCTGAGGCAACACATCGGCGAGCACAACAAACCGCTGGTCGATGTCGGTAACCGGGTTTTGAAAGGCCACGCCATTTCCGCCAGCACATCGTTGATCCGCGCGGCCGTACACGCTCCGACGTCGGGCACGGTAGCGGCGATCGGCGACTACCCGGTCGCTCATCCATCGGGTCAGACGGATACCTGTATCGTCATCGACGTCGATGGCGAGGACGAAGCCGCAACCCCGTTCATACCTGATTTGCAACAGCTGGATGCGGGCGAAAAAATCGAACTGATATGCCGTGCGGGCATCGTCGGGCTCGGCGGCGCGGCCTTTCCGTCCTCGCCAAAATTGTCGCGCGGCAAGGTGCAAGGTATCGATACGCTGATCATCAATGGCGTCGAATGTGAACCCTACATCACCTGCGACGACATGTTGATGCGGCACTATTCGGCCGAGATCCTGCGTGGTGTCGGTTACCTGCAGCGCATTCTGAATCCTAAAATCACGTTGATCGGCATCGAAGACAACAAGCCCGAAGCAATCGCGGCAATGACCCGCGCGCTCGCACATGCGCAGCTTGCCGCGGCCGAGATCGTACCGATCCCGACGATCTATCCCTCGGGCGGTGAAAAGCAGTTGATACAGATCCTGACCGGCAGGGAAGTCCCGCTCGGCCAGCTGGCCTTCGATATCGGCCTGTTCTGCCAGAACGTGGGCACTTGCGTCGCGATCGCGCGCGCACTGGAACAGGACCAGCCGCTGATATCGCGCGTGGTCACGATCACCGGCGACAATATCCGTGAGCCGGGCAACTGGGAGGTGCGCCTCGGCACTCCGGTGCGCCACCTGGTCGAACTCGCCGGCGGTTACCTGCATGGCGACAGCAGCCACCTGGTGATGGGCGGGCCGATGATGGGTTTCTCACTGCAGGGAGACCAGGTCCCTATCGTCAAGGCGAGCAACTGCATCATGGTGATGCGCGAGCAAACCATGGCGCACAGCCTGGGCTATCACGACGAATGTATTCGCTGCAGCAAGTGTACCGAAGTCTGTCCCGCGCAGTTGCTGCCCCAGCAACTCTACTGGCACGCGCGCGCCGGGGCCTTCGAGCGCGCCCATGAATATCACCTGTTCGACTGTATCGAATGCGGTTGCTGCTCGGCGGTATGCCCGAGCGGCATCCCGCTGGTGCAGTATTATCGTGCCGCCAAGAGTGAAATTCGCGCGGCGCAGAAAGCGCTGATCAAATCGGACCGCGCCAGGCTGCGCTTCGAGTTTCGCGAACGACGACTACTGCTGAAGAAACAGCAGGAAGAAGAACGCCGCCGGCTGAAACGCGAGGCGCTGCAGAAGAAGAAAGTCCAGGCCGGTGGCGAAATTCCCATCGCGGATCCGGTACAGGCCGCCCTCGAACGCGTCAAGGCGCGCAAGCTGGCCCAGCAGGAAGATTCGCAATGACTAGCCCGCATATCTCACCGATTTCCTACTCGGCAACTGCTCCCTGCGTTGCTCTACCTCCTGCATCCCTGCAGTCGTGCGGACGCCGCAAAGCGCACTGTGACGCGCCGTACTCCCGGCGGCCCGCTAAACGTAGGGTAAACTACGCCGGCGCGGACCTCTGGTCCGTGCGGCGCGCCGCAGCGTCTTTGCGACGCCCTCGCGACGTAAAACGGTGAGATATGCGGACTAGCGTCATCGTCTCGTCGCCCTACGTCGAACCGGGAAATTCGCTCAAACGCCTGATGACCCAGGTCATCATCGCGCTGATAC
>Ga0255049_10002217_pt1 | contig 10339 bp, 9 predicted proteins | sample JV7_2_3_MG_FD_183615 | JGI IMG/M metagenome (GOLD analysis project Ga0255049, IMG submission 183615) | Seawater microbial communities from Jervis Inlet, British Columbia, Canada - JV7_2_3 | ecosystem: Environmental > Aquatic > Marine > Inlet | place: Canada: British Columbia | collected 2016-10-06
GCGATACCATTTTACCGAGAATATGATGCGCCAGCAGCTGCCCGGCGACCTGGCTGACCGACAGTGCGAAATCCGCTCCTCCCTGTTGCAGGCGATTGACATTTTCTTCGAGCATGGCGCAGGCAATGATCGGAACCTCGGGCGCAAAATCGCGCACCACGGTTGCCGCGAGTAAGGTGGCGCTGTCGTTTTCACCGGCCAGGATAACGACTCTTGCGTCAGTTAGTCCGGCGCGTTCGAGCACGCTTGAATCCAGCACATCACCCACCACATCGACATTGGGTATTTCCCGGGTATCGATGACGCAGACATCTTCCTCGGCGTCGGTCAGCATTTCGACGAGTTTGCTGCCGACATCGCCATAACCTGCAACCACAATCTTGCCTTCTTTCTTAATCGGTCGCGCGATCTCACTCAGACGATTGATGCTTTCCGGACTGCCGGCGCCGATCAATATGGTGCCCGGTTGCAGCGGTACATCTGGCGGCGGGGCCGAAGTCAGCATGCCTTCCGCCCACTGCCCGACGATATGAACCCCGGTCTGGGTGTGGATCCCCGACTCGGCCAATGTCCTATTCGCCAGGCTGCTTTCATCGTGGATGCGAACCTCGACTACTTCAAGCAGATTTCCGAGTGGCTGCACCCCGGTAATCCTGGGTCCGATTTGTGCGCTGGCCCGAACCGCCACCGCAGCCGCAAGCACGTGGGTTGGTGTAAAAGCAGCGGTAGCACCGGCGAGCTGCAAAGGTGCACGTCGGTTGGGATTGTCGATCAGCGCGACGATTGGACCATCGAAGCCGAGTCCGCGCACGTTCAATGCCAGCGAGGCGTTGTACTCGTCATCGCCATTGGCGACCAGGGCCTTCGCTTTAACCAGCGGTCGCAAGTCGAGGTCACCCTCCGCGATCGAGGCGTACACGACTTGCACCCCGCGCGCGTGCAGACGTCGTGCCACGGTTTCGTCTTCATCGATGACCAGGGTGGATAATCCCCGGCCCTCGAGTTCTTCCATCAACGAGGCTACTTCGGGGCCGTAACCGTAAATGACCACGGTATCTTCCACGTCGGGCAATTCATGCAATAGCTTGCCTTCGTAACGCTCATCTATTAACGGGGCGCCGAAAGTATCGATCTGGACGAGCCCGCGTGTCGCGTCCTCCTGCGGTATAGCCTTGCCTGCCAGCAATACGGCGCATCCCTTCAATGCCATTGGGGTGAACAAATTGAGGATGAATGCGGTGAAAATCAGCGCCGAAAAAACGGGCTTATCGATCGCGCCCTGGGCTAGCGCCAGTGCAGCGAGAATGAACGCAATCTCGGCGCGGCCGCACATGCCGACCCCGACCGTGAGCGCCTCGCGTTTTGGCAGTCCCATACGTAAGGCCATACCGCCAGCGCTCAGAATCTGGCCAATGATGACTGCGATGGTTAACACCAGGATGAGACCGACGGTCGACAGGCTGATGTCAAATGTGATCGAAAAACCAAGTGAGATGAAAAATATCGGCCCCAGAAACGAGTAGGCGATGCCGTAGGCGCGGTCCTTGACGATTCGAACCAGGTTCGGGTGGGCGACCTTTTCTTCGAAGAACAGGCCCGCGAGATAGGCGCCGAGGATGATATGCAGGCCGATCGCTTCCGCGAATAAACCCATCGCCAGTGCCATGACCAGCACGAAGGTAAAGCCTTTGCCACCCTCGGATCGAAACGGCAGGGTCATACGTGGATAAACGTACTTGCCCATCACTACTGCAACGGCGACAAAACCCAGCACCTTGCCGATGGTGACGACGAGAATCATCGGTTCGAATTCGCCTCCCGACAGCACCCCGATCACGAGACCGAAAAATATCAGGGTGAGTAAATCGTCAATCACGCAGCTGGCGATGATTACCCGAGCTACCTGGGTATTCGCAAGACCTAGATCCTTGAGACTTTTTAGCGTTATGACGACCGCGGTCGCGGTCATCGTCAGGCCGACAAAGGTAGCACCCACCATGTCCAGACCAAACAACAGGGCGATGCCGAAACTCACGGAGAACGGCACAATGGCGCCCACGATGGCGACACCCATCGAACGTTTCAGGGCCTGGAAAAACTCGAGTGGCTGGGTCTCGACGCCGGCATGAAACATGAGAAAGAAAATGCCGATTTCGGCCAGCAACTGGATCAGCTCACCCGGCTGTATCCAGCCAAACACGGCAGGGCCTAATAAAACCCCGACGATGAGTTCGCCCATGATCGTCGGCAGTCCCAGCGGTCGCAGCGTCACCGCGACTAACCAGACACCACCAAGCAGTATCAGCAGATCTAGTGCTATCTCATGCATTGTAACTGCAAGATTGTGGCCTGTGCGCGTGGAATTGCAGACAAGAATAGAGGTGCTGTTTACTAATGTCCAATCCCGTAATTTAAAAGATTGCGTTGGCGTAATGTTTTGCCAGGTTGCGCTGAAGTTGCACCACGGCAAATTACGCATACAGTGGTCCGAGGACTTCACCACGCGGGAACTGGAAGCCTGCCGGTAATTTGGTAAAAGTATAATGAGTAAAAAAATATCTGGCGAAAACGTAAAAAAGAGTTCGTCTTATAAGTCTGCAAAAAGAAAGGCATCGGAGTATGCGAATGATCCGGATAAATTAACTGACTTGCTGGATAAGGCGGCGAGAAAGGCAAATTCCAGGAAGGGCCCCTTAGCAGAGGTCTGGAACTCGCTAATGGCTTGCCTCAGACTTCTTAGAGCGTATGCCTCTGGTCGGTACAAGGATATTCCGTGGGGAAGCCTGGTGTCGATAATCGCGACGGTTATTTATTTTGTGATGCCGTTCGATCTAATTCCCGACTTTCTTTTAGGTGTCGGGTTTATTGATGATGCCGCGCTAATCGGGTGGATACTAGGTTCCGTCAAAAGCGATATCGACCGCTTTATCGAATGGGAATCGACGAGCTCGTCGCTCGACGAGAACAGCAGGTAAGCGTGTCGTAATTTACCAGAATAAGCGCAGCACAAAGGTTCAGAAAGGTTTTGGAATTTGTTTCGATCGCTAAAGTGAAACCCGCGCAGGTTGATGATCTTGGGCATCTCAATCACGTGTTCGCCTTGCAACTCCTTGAGTATGCGCGTGATGACTGGTACATCGAGGTGGGGCTTTGGGAAGGGCGTAGCAGGTGCGAAAATAGTAGGGTTCTTTAATCCACCAGGTTATCGGCGCGGACTCGGTTTTCGGTGTGCGCGTCGGTGACCTTGCCGTATAGATCTTTCACCCGCGCCATACTGCCGACCATGCCGAGTTTTTCACTAAACGACATGATCAGTAACAGGCGGTCCGTGTTACCGCTGTTTGCGGTAACCTGGTGCAGTGAAAAGCGTCCCAGGAAAAACTGCAGGTCACCGGCATTAAGTTGAAGCCGCTTGACCCGACTGCGGTCACCGTCGAGCACCTGTTTAACCTCGTCGTAGCACTCGTCCTGTGCGCTGCGCAGATTCGGGACATATTCGAAATGCCCACCGCTTTCAGCCGCTTGCAGCAACATCGTGATGGTGAATTCGTTGGTGTCAAAATGCCAGTTAAACTGTTGCCCTGGTTTGCCCACGTTGACGATCATGTTTGATACCGGGTCTTCGTAAATGAACAGCTCATTCTTGCCCAGGCACTCGGCCAGAAACTGTTTCAGCGGTTCCCAGTAGTAAAGCTGATGCGATGCTGTTTCATCCCCGAACAAATCGGCGGTAATAAAGCCGTTGGTGCGAGGAATAAAAACATTCAGCGGGTGGTCTTGAGGGAAATCCGGATTGCCATCATTGAGATAAACATTGCAATTTTTACGCTCTGAGTAATAGGTTTGCGGTTTACGCTCGGAGGCTTCGGCAAGTAATTCACTGAGACCGTCAGCGCTGAAGAAATTTCTAATTACCGCACAACCATCGTCGTCGAGCTCGGCCCTGACTCGTTCTATTATTTTCCGACGTTTGGGGTGGTCCAGTTCATCGATCGGGTAGCGCGCATGATTGATGATTTTGGTGCAGGCGATATTCTGTGACACGGCTGATTTCTCCACAGCTATAGTCTAGCGTAACTGACTGTCCTTGCTCGCCCGGCGATTGACCCCGCCCTGGTTATCTTGCTGCTGGTCGAGTTCCTGTTGGCAGGCGATGCACAAACGTACCCCCGCGATGGCCTTGCGACGAGCCTCAGGAATTTCGATGCCACATTCCTCGCAATTGGTCAGGCTTTCACCTTTAGGTAAGCGGCTACGCGCCAGTTCGACCGCGTCTTCGACGCTGGCATCGATCTGATCCTGTACAGCACCGTCGCGTGCCCAACCTGTTGCCATGGCTTACCCCTGCTTCACTAACAGGTAGATATTTTGCACCTGTCGATGGCCGTATTCAATCAGGATTTGCAATTTCGAGCGGCACATTACGGGCCTCGATATCGGTCGCGGCGGCGAACAGCGTGTCTTCACGGAAGCGCGCCGCGACCAGTTGCACACCCATGGGGGCGGAAGCATGACTGCCAGTGGCGACCGACATCCCCGGCATGCCTATCAGGGGCAGTGCAATTTGCGTCATTTGCGCCTCGAGTACCCGTCGAAAAGACTCGGGTGATTCAACGTCCAGCATATCGGGGAAGGGCGGCTCCGCTGAAACCGGGCATAGCAGGACCGGGTACTTCGACAGGAACAGTTGCCACTCACGCGCAAGCGTTATTCTTTGCTGCAACGCTTGCATCAGGCTTTCAAGCGTGGGTGTCGGGCAATTTTCGCGCAATTGCGCGTATACGAAATTGGCGTCGGGGTCGTCTTCCTGTTTGACCGCTGTACCACCGTTATAGTGATATTCCGACATCCATAACAACAGTTGTAATTGCATCGCCTCGCGCATCGGCGGGCTATCGACTTCAGTCACTTCCCAACCCGCATCCGCAAGCTGTGTTGCGGCCTCGCACAATGCATTTTCCACTTCAGGGGTAACTTCAAGACCATCGGGCGAGATGCACAAGGCTACCCGTTTCGGTGCCGGCGTCTGTTCGAGCGGTGCCGGCACCCACCAGGGATCGAGCTCGCTGGCCGCCGACATGGCCTCGAGAGCGAGCCGGAGATCTTCTATGCTGCGTGCAATGGGTCCTGACACCGCCGTTAATTGCGCGCCGATATGTCGGTCCGGCAGCGACAGGTTGACCGCCGGAACTCGACCCAGGCTCGGGCGAATACCGTGTAGTCCACAGGCATAAGCGGGATAACGGATCGAACCGGCGATATCGGTGCCGTGTCCGATGGCGCAGATGCCGGATGCAACGGCAGCCGCAGCGCCACCCGAAGACCCGCCGGGTGTCAGCTTCGTGTTACGCGGATTCAGGGTATGACCATGCAGTGAATTGCGGGTAAACCAGCGCATCGAAAAAGCCGGGGTATTGGTTCTACCGACAATAATGGCGCCGGCCCTGACCAGGTTCGTTACGACCGGGCTGTCCTGCTCCGCAAAGTGATTCTGCTGAATGCGAATGCCATTGGTGTTAGCAAATCCTTGTTGATCTATATTGACCTTGATCGTGACCGGCACCCCGGCAAGTTTTCCCGGTGGCTTGCCAGCAGCGATCACGTCGTCGATTGCGCGAGCCGCGGCGAGCGCCGCTTCGGGCATTTGCTGCACTACGGCGTTAATGGCAGGATTGACAGCCTGCAGTCGCTGCAAGCTGTGCTCGGTTACCTCGGTCGCTGTAATTTCGCGATTGGCGACCCGGTTTGCGATGTCAGCTGCGCCTAAGCGCCACAATTCGGTCATTGATCATCCTCGGCTACAAGTCGAAATAGTATAAAGCAGTTAATATTTGGAAGTGCCTATATTATGCTTGTCGGCGCCATGCATCGAAACCCGCGCACCAATACACCGCTCGTGACCGTACTGGAAGAATTGCAATCCGCTGCCGCACTGCCGTTCGATCAAGCGCATCCGATACCGCCGTCGGTCAATCATTCGCTCGAGTTTCTTGATTACGAACGTGAGGCTGTTTTTCAGCAGGAATGGATTTGCGTCGGCCGCGAAGATGAAATTCCTGCTCCTGGCGATTTCCTGACCCACCAGATTGCCGAGGTGCCGGTGCTCGTCGTGCGTCAGCCAGATGCGGAGATCAAAGCTTTTGTTAACGCCTGCGCGCACCGTTTCGCGTGCCTGGTGCCTGATGACAAGGGTTCGGGAAAACGCTTCACCTGTCGTTACCATGCCTGGACTTACGATACATCGGGCCAGTTGATACGAGCGCCATACATGGAAATGAAAGACGGATTTGATGTAACCCGGCATCGGCTCCGTCCCCTGGAGCTGAGTACCTGGGAAGGCTTTATCTATGTCACGCTTGCGGAAAATCCGTCCACGCAGTTTGGCGAAGCGCTCGCACCGTTGCGCGAGCAGGTGGTCGGTCGCTACGACATGGCCTGTTACCAGACCGTGCTGCGCGAAAACATGGAATGGAACGCAAACTGGAAAAACCTGGTCGAAAATTTTACCGAGAGCTACCATGTGCCGATCGCGCATGGCAAAACTTTCGCCCAGCATAACAAGCCACCGCAGGACTATGTCTGTGGCGAAGACAGTGCCCATTACTGCTATCACCGTGCCCCCCAGGCGGCCGAAACCGGGCTGGGTGCTGCGCATCCGAAAAACGACCGACTCGACGGTGAGTGGCGCCGCATGATGATTGATTTTTGTGTATTTCCGAATCACCTGATCACGCTGATGCCGGACTATCTCTGGTATATATCGGTGCAGCCGCTAGGGATCGACAAAATGCATGCGACCTGGGGCCTGGCGGTGCCGCCGGAAGTTCTGGCCGACGTTAGCGAAGAGGATTTCGACGACTGGCTGGCTCAGTTCAAGCATTATATGGAGGTCGCCAATGGCGAGGATAAAGCCCTGGTCGAAGCCCTGCACCGTGGCAGCGCTTCACCGCTTTTGCCAGCTGGCGCTTATCACCCGATCGAACGTAACCTGTGGCAATTTACCAGGTACCTTGCCGGGGTTTGCAAGCCTTGATGCCGGTATCGCTTAACATGACCGAAATTGCATTAAATAAACGCAGCAGGAAACTCGAAATCACCTGGGGTGACGGTAAGGTGCACGGTTATCACTATGTCTGGTTACGACATAATGCACGTTGCTCTAACGGGATTCCGAACGACACCAGCGTCAAGATCGACTTGCTGCCGGATGATCCCGAGTTACTGGCAATCGCTGACGCCTCGATCGAAGGTGAAATGCTGGTGATTCACTGGTGTGACGACGCACTGCAAACCCGGCATAATCTCGAGATACTGCGCCACTCCGCGTACGACGATGACGCACGTAAGCGACGCAAACATCAACCCGTGCTGTGGAATAGCGATTCCGCCGCCGATATTCCAGTTTTCAATTACGACGATACCCAATCCGAAAACGATCAGCTCGATCTGTTACTGGCGGTGCGTGACTATGGTATCGCGAAGATACACGGAGTACCGACCGTGCCCGGCAGCATCGCCCGGGTTGCAACTGGTTTCGGACCGTTGCATGTCAACAATTACGGCAGGATCTTCGACGTGAAGTCAGACGCCAATCGAAACCTGGGTTCGAATACCGGGCACTACCTGCCGCCACATACCGACGAGAGCTATCGGCACGATGCGCCGGGGATCTCTTTCTTTCATTGCCTGGTTGCATCCGCTGAGGGTGGCGGGTCGACGCTCGTGGACGGTTTCAAAGCGGCACAGGTATTGCGTCAAACAGATTTCGAGTCGTTCGAGGTTTTGACCAGAGTACCGGTTTTCTTTCAGCGTTATGCAATGCCGCTGGACGATATGCGTAGCCACACGCGGATGCTGGTTACCGATATCGATGGCGACGTGGTTGGCGTGCGCTGGACCGATCGCACCCTGCCGCCGCAGGATTTGCCAGACGCAACCATCGAGCCGGTTTACAAGGCGATTCGAAAACTGTGGAAAATTATCAACACGGAAGACATGCAACATTGTTATCGCATGACTCCCGGCGACCTGCATGTATTCGACAATCACCGCGTATTGCACGGCAGGCAGGCATTTGATCCGCAGGCAGGCGCGCGGCATTTACAGCAGTGTTCGGTGAATCGCGACGAGTTTCACAATAACCTGCGAACCCTGGCTGCGAGGCTTGGGCATCCGGCGGCTGACATGGTAATGGCCGGTGGGGCAGTCGGTTGAGGATTTAGCGTCTGACCTGGCAGGTAATTTCGACTTTACTGCCACCGAACAGATGTTGCGACTCGGTGGTGGTGCGTGCCGGGTAGGCATCGCCCTCAAAGAATTCCCGGTAGGCCGCGTCCATCGCATCGAAATCATCAAGGTCGGCCAGGTGGACTTCGACCTTTACCATGCGATCTTTGGACAGCTCTAACTCGTCGAGGATGCTGCCGATTGCGGCTAGCACCGCGTGGGTTTCAGCCGCAACATCGCCCAGTACATCAAGACCGGCCGGGAAGTCGGCTGCTACCAGTCCGGAGAGGAAGGCATACTGGTCATCCAGCACCACCTGGCTGAAGGGTGCCTGTGATGCTGGAACGGCTTTTGGTTGAATCCTAGTTAAGATAACAGTGGCCAGACCTTAGCCGATCATATTGGCGCCGATGACCAGAATAACGCCGAGTACGAAGAACAAAATGAAGGTGATCAGCAGGTGTTTTGCGGTCGTCTTATCGTCCTGATTATGATTCACCATTTGTTCCCCCCCTCCCACTTTATATCAAGTACTATATAGTGCCGAACCTGAAGCAAAATTACCACCACGTATGACCAATCAAACCTATGTCACGCTCGTGCTCGAAAACCCAGCTCCCCAGGTCCTGCAGGTGACGTTGAATCGACCCGAGGTCGCGAACGCGTTCAATACTCAAATGGCGACAGATCTGATGCATTGCTTTGAAACCCTGGCTCTTGAGCCAGGCGACAATCGCTGTGTTATTTTGACCGGAGCCGGCGACAAGGCGTTTTGTGCGGGGGGCGATCTGAAAGAACGCGATGGCATGACCAATGAAGCCTGGACCGAGCAACATCTCATTTACGAACGCATGATACGCGCCATCATCGATTGTCCGATTCCATTGATTGCCGCGGTTAATGGTGCCGCTTTTGGCGGCGGTTGTGAACTCGCCGCAGCGGTCGATTTTGTCTATGCCTCGGAAAATGTGCGTTTCGCGATGACCGAGACTAGTCTTGGAATAATCCCCGGGGCCGGCGGTACCCAGACCCTGGCGCGAGCACTGGGTGAGCGTCGCGCCAAGGAACTGATATTGTCGGCACGACGTTTCAATGCAGAGGAGGCCCAGCGCTGGGGACTCGTGAATGAAGTGTTTACAGCCGGCAGCTTGCTGGATGAAACCTTACTGGCTGCTTCACGCATTGCAGCCAATGCACCGATTGCGGTGCGCCTGGCGAAACAGGCGATTCATGGTGGCTTGCAGATGTCGCTGACCGAAGGGCTTGTATTTGAGATTGAAGCCTATAACCGCACGGTACCAACCGACGATCGGCGCGAAGGGATTAAAGCTTTCAATGAAAAACGCGCGCCGCAATTCAAGGGGAAATAAGACCCATGTCTAACCAAGTGATACTGACCTGTGCCGTTAGTGGCGGGCACAATAACCAGGACAAGCACCCTAACTACCCGATTACACCCGAACATATCGCGAGCGACTGCATCGAGGTTGCGAAAGCAGGAGCGGCGATCGTCCACATCCACGTACGCGATCCTGAAACTGGAATGCGCTCGGGGGATCCGGCACTGTTTCGCGAGGTCGTCGAACGTATCCGTGATTCTGGCAGCGACGTTTTGATCAACCTCACCACCAGCGAAGGAGCGCGCTTCGCACCGGGCGAGGAGGACGCCGCCATCGGTGGTCCCGGAACAACCCTGGTACAACCGCTTGATCGCCTGCATCATGTCGAGGAGTTGCGACCCGATATCTGTACGCTCGATGTGGGCACTTTTAATTTCGGTGAAACCATCTTCGTTAATACTCCGTCGCATTTACGCATCATGGCGCAGCGTATTCGAGAGCTTGGCGTAAAGCCCGAGCTCGAAGTGTTTGAACCGGGTCATATCATGTTTGCGCATAAACTGATCGAAGAAGGCCTGATCGATGGCGCGCCGATGTTCCAGCTTTGCCTTGGCATTCCACATGCGTCGCCGGCAACGCCCGAGATACTCAGTGTCATGAAAGGATTGTTGCCTGAGCACGCGAACTGGAGCGCTTTCGGTATTTCGCGCATGGAATTTTCAATCGTGGCGCAGGCCGCGAGCCAGGGTGGCAACTGCCGCGTCGGGTTGGAG
>Ga0255049_10002219_pt1 | contig 10332 bp, 7 predicted proteins | sample JV7_2_3_MG_FD_183615 | JGI IMG/M metagenome (GOLD analysis project Ga0255049, IMG submission 183615) | Seawater microbial communities from Jervis Inlet, British Columbia, Canada - JV7_2_3 | ecosystem: Environmental > Aquatic > Marine > Inlet | place: Canada: British Columbia | collected 2016-10-06
CAGATGATGATTGCACAAGGCTACCTGGACCACGACCCCCTGATGAAGCTCATCAACCTGAAATGGTATTTGCGTGCGGTCACTAACGCGATCATGGACTCCGCCATTCACGTCGAAGGAATGAGCCGCGACGACGCAATGGACCTCATGATCGAAGGCGGCTTCCAGGAGGAGCGCGAAGCGGCAGGCAAATGGGTTCGCGCACAATTGTCGTCGGCGCAGTTATCGACCTACTTTGTCGGCTATCAGGAGCACATCGAAATGCGAGCGGCCGTTGAGGAAGCCTGGGGTGATAACTTCACACTGCGGCGTTACCACGATCAGGCACTTAGCTACGGTTCGCCGCCGGTCAAATACGTCCGCGCCCTAATGCTGAATGAGGACATTCCTCGACGGGACGACTAGACGGGATAGCAGAACGACGGGTAGTCGGCGCTGTTGACTGTGGGTCGTGGAGACGGCGCCGCCTATCCCTGGGCAACGCCGAACCAAGAACTCCAAAAGCTAGAGCCGGCCTGATCTTTATTCCAAATAGGTATAACAGGCGCACATTATGCGACTGTCCTCGTGCAACCAAAAATGGCATCCCGGCATCTAAGAACGCATGAACCTAACTGAACTGAGTACACGGCAGTGGCCTTCGGTAGCTGTTGCTGTTGCGCTGGTTGGGCTGTTTGGCCTTACCTCCATTTCGTCATTGCCAATTCAGCTGCTGCCCAATATTGAGCAGCCGCAGATATCGGTTGCCAACTTCTGGCGCGCCGCTGCCCCGGAAGAAATGGAGGCGAATATTATTGAGCCGCAGGAAAACGTGTTGCGAAACACGCCCGGGCTAACCGACATCAGTTCCTTTATCGGCCGCGGACAGGGTTTCGTAAATCTTTCTTTTGCTGTCGGTACTGACATGCAAACCGCCAAGCTCGACGTCATCAACAACCTGACCCAGGCACCGCCTCGGCCAAGCGACGCTGTCGAACCTCAAGTGAGTGCGGGTGGCGGCCCTCAGGGCCCCGGCGCCGCGTCGCTACTGGTCCGGGTATTGCCGGACAATCCAGACCGGAACCTCGCAAACTACCAAAAGCTTATCGAGGACGAAGTACAGCCACGGCTCGCGCGAATTCCGGGCGTGTCACAGGTGTTTCTTGCCGGTGAGCAACCGCGAGAATTGCACATCACTTTCGACTCGTATCGAGCGGCTGCTCTTGGCATTCAGGTCAATGACATTATTACCACCGTGTCTCGTGCGACCGATTCATCCGGCGGCTTCGCGGATGTCGGGCGTCGACAATACACCGTTCGTTTCGCCGGTCAGTTCGAGCCAGATCAACTCAACGAACTGATCGTCGGGTGGAGTAATGATCGACCCATTTACCTGAGCGAAGTTGCGGACATGGACATCGTGCCGCGCAAGCAGGATGGCTTCACACTGCGCAACGGCTTCCCTTCCTATTACATCACCGTGCAACGTGAATTCGACGCCAATACCGTAACGATCCTCGATGAGATCAATAAAGTGGTCGTCGAACTCAACGAAGGTCCGCTCGCTGAAGCGGGGCTCGCGATTGATCTCAGCTTCGATGCGTCAATTCATATTCGACGCGCAATAGCGCTGGTACAGGGCAATCTGGGAATCGGCCTGCTACTCGCCATCGGCATTCTGTATTTCCTCATGCGCAGTCACATGGCAACCTTCCTCGTGACTGCGACGGTACCACTTTCCGTGCTCGTCGCCTTTGTCGCCCTTCGAATGTTCGATAAGTCACTGAACGTCATATCACTGGCCGGACTCGCTTTCTCGGTCGGTCTCGTCATGGACGCAGCTATCGTCACGCTCGAGAATATCGTCAGGTGTCGGCAAAACGGGGCCAGCCTCAAGGATTCGGTTGCGACCGGCACAAAGCAGATTACGGGCGCGTTGTTCGCCTCGACCGTTACCAGCGTCGCGATATTCGTGCCCGTATTGTTTATGGACGGTATGGAGGGGCAGCTCTTTCAGGATCTTGCGCTTACTATTGCGGTCGCTGTTTCCGCCTCATTCTTCATAGCAATAACCGTGTTGCCCGTCGCCGCGTCGTTCCTGCTGAAGAAGGACGAGGCGGACCCGTGCAAGCACTGGTGGGTCGGGATATCCGATCTCGTCATGAGAATGACCCGAACCCCTGCACTCTGCGTTGCCTGGATCGTCGGCATTCTGGGCGCGTCCGTGCTGAGCGTCGTTTTGCTGGTACCGAAAGCGAACTTGTTGCCACAGGCACCGTCAGATTCCTTGAACGCGTTCTTCAGCATGCCACCGGGCGGCACTATCGACATGGTGGAGAACGAAATTGCCGGGCCGATTGTCGAGCGTTTGCGCCCGTACATGGACCATGAGAAGCAGCCTTATATACGCGGCTACAACCTGTCCGCTTTCGGTACGTTTAACGCATTGTTCCTGTATCCCCAGGACCCGGATCGTATCGAAGAAATGATTGGTATTGTTCGCGATGAGGTGCTGATCGATTTACCTGATACTCGGGCATTTGTGCAGCGCTCGTCACTGTTGAATTTCGGCTTCGATGGTGGCCGTAGCATCAACGTCGATCTGCAGGGACCCGACATTGGTGTTTTGTCCGAGATCGCCATGTCCGGCATGGACATTATCAATGAGACCGTTCCCGGTGCACAGGTAAGGCCGATTCCGGGGCTCGCGATCGCAGAGCCTGAATTGCAGCTTATACCCAATGATCGCCGGATTACTGCTGCCGGGCTGGACCGCGGGTCGGTCGCAAATATCGTACGAGCAATGACCAGCGGAACGTTCGTCGGCGAGTATTTCGACGGCAACGACCGCATGGATATGATCTTGCGCGGTCCTATCTGGACGTCACCTGAAGAATTGGCTGCTATTCCCATCGCGACACCACTTGCCGGAATTCAGAGCATTGGTGAACTCACCGAGATTCGGCGTACGGTTGGGCCGACGCAGTTACGACGCGTCGATGGTCAACGAACCTTGACGCTATCCGTAACGCCACCGGCCGAAATGACGGTTCAAGAAGCGCTCGAACAACTCCGAAACGTAGCCGGTCCGCAACTACTTGAGATCATGCCGGACGATGTCAGCGTCGCTTACAGCGGCACCGCTGATCGACTGGAAAGCGCGTTCAACACAATGCAGAACAACCTTGGCGTCGCAGCGATTGTATTGTTGTTAATTCTGGCCGCGATGTTTCGTTCGGTTTGGGATGCTTTTCTAGTCATGCTGTCGATGCCACTTGCGATTGCCGGGGGCGTTATTGCGCTGCGCATTCTTAACCTCTTTACGACGCAGGCGATGGACCTTCTCACCACAATCGGTTTCCTTATATTGCTCGGTCTGGTTGTAAATAACGCAATCTTGCTGGTTATGCAGACGCGCGTCGGTCACAAGAACGGTCTTGACCGAAGCAAGGCAGTAGCCGAGGCTGTACGAATTCGAGCACGACCCATCTATATGAGCACGCTGACCAGCATCTTCGGCATGCTGCCACTTATGCTGGTGCCCGGCGTTGGATCGCAAATCTATCGCGGTCTGGCGACCGTCATTATCGGTGGCATGCTTGTCAGCGCAATATTCACCCTCATCCTGATGCCGAGCATTCTGCGTTTGCCCCCCGTTTCAATGCTACGGCTAACAGGAAGACGATCGAAATCTGCAGACATTCCCGGAGCAATTGTTGATGCATAACGCTATAAGAAAAACGACCCTATCGCGATTCCTTTTTCTCTCGCTGATTCTGTCCACTCCCGTTCTCGCACAACAGCAACCGACCAGCGTTGTGCAGGTGGCGAGCGTCTCACGCGCCGAACTGGCACCGACGGTCGCGGTACCTGGAACGATTTACAGTCGCAATGACGTCCAGATTACTGCGGGTGTACCTGGCCAACTGCAGATGGTTAAAGAACCGGGAACATTCGTGAACAAGGGCGATACCATCGCTCAAATCGATAGTCGCACCTTGCTCTTGCAACGGGCCGAACAAGAAGCGCTTCTTCAGCGTGCCGAGATCAACGTCCGCCAGCTTGAAAGCCAGCTACACCGTCAACGCGAACTGGGCGGATCAAACCTGGTTTCCGAATTCGACATCGAGCAAACACAAGCCAATCGCGACCTGGCCATCAGCGATGCGAATATCACCAAGGTCAGGATTCGCCAGATTGACGACCAGATTCATCGCGCCAATATTCGGGCACCGTTTGCGGGGATTGTGATCAGTCGTGCTCACCGAGCTGGAGAAGATGTGGCACGAGGGGAAATACTGGCGCAGATAACTGATATTCAGAATATAGAGGTTCGCGCATTCGTACCGTTGAAACACCTGCCAAGAACCACCGTGGGCGACGCGATCGAAGTGTTCACGACGAATGCCGGTTTCGAGGGCCGTATCAGAGCACTGGTACCCACTGGCGACGTACGTTCACAGACATTTGAGGCGCTTATAGATCTGCCACAAACTGCGTCCGCCGACTGGACGGTTGGCCAGCTCGTTAGTGTGGCAATACCGATAAAGGCGCCTGAATTGTCGTTGACGGTACCGCGAGATGCGCTGGTCTTACGAAGCGAGGGATCATACGTGTTTCGAATCAGCACGGAAAACAAGGCCGAGCGGGTAAAAGTCACCATAGGCGATTCATCCGGCGCGTTCGTGGCGGTAACCGGATCGTTGATTGAAGGTGACAGAGTCGCGATTCGGGGCGCGGAAAACCTACGGGAAGGCGCTGACGTCCGGGTCATGATGCCAAAGCAGTCAATGTCCTCTCAAGTATCAGCGTCAGAGGGTTAACGGATACGCGTGACGCGAAAGCGACTTTTTTCACCGTCAACCTGCATCTTGTAGCCGAAGAAATCTTTACTGATGACTACATCAAAATCGCATTCCTTGAAAGACAGCCTCTTGCCACTGACCTGCTTCCAAATCTGGCCATCATCAAGATAAAAATGGTATTTCTTGTGCGCGTCCTTCGTGCATCGATTCACTCTCGCAAGAACGGGTCCCTTCGCCTCTTTTTCCTGTTCTGCCTTTTTGGGGAGTTGCTCAGAACCAATCCCATCCGTCGGCGGCGACGGCATACTCGCAATTGCAGGAGCTAAGTCCTGGCGGCCACCGATTTTGTCGTAACAGGCAAGTCGCAGCGATGCATCATCAACCGCCGCGCAACGCATTACTTGATCAGTAATATTCTCGTCAGCGATTGATAATTGCGCTGAAAATGCGAATAGTGCGCCCAGTAGCACGCTTCTTACGCTCAACATCTTGATCTTCCCCTTCAAATCCTCACACCACCCTCCTCAAGCCGAACTTGAAGTGGTTGTAGTTCTTTCTGAAATCGCTTCCATTTGCCCACCGAACGCGAATGAACTTTTTCGCGCACTTGCACTGAACTCGCCGTCGCAACCGGTGCAGCGTTCCGCTCGAACCGCATGCAGGCATCTTCGAATTCGAGTCCCAATCCCTCCAACAAAGCCCGCGTCTGTGTTTCCTGATCCGCAACCAGGTCCTCATAGTTAAACTCCAGCACTCGAGAACCGAGGACACTGCGCCAATGTCTGCTCAACCTGTCGTAGGCCAGGTAGTATTCGGCAAGATCATCCAATGAATACGCAAAACGAAAAAACGACTGCTTGAAGACCGCGAAACAAGCATCCATAGGATGCCTCCGCAAATGGATGATCTTCGCGTTCGGCCATGCCTTCGCGATGAAACCGAGGTACAACACATTTTCCGGAAACTTCTCAATGAAGTAAGGTTCATCACCAAGCCGATGTAATACTGCAGTAAGGTATACGCTAGCGATGTCCGCCGGATCCCGCCGTGCCGCGATTTCTATTTGCTTGCTTGTAATGCCTATCTGATTTCCCGCTCGTGAGCCATCACGCAGCACCATCTGCAACAATTGCGACTCTCCGATACTCTGCACTTTTGAGTGACTGGAGAGAATACGGTCGGTCAGCGTTGTCCCGGTACGCGGCAGACCAACAACAAATATCGGCGTTTGGCTCGTGGATCTCGCAGCCGGCGAATCTTGCAACCATGACTTGCTACAGATCTCAATAATTCCATCCATCAGCTCGACATCATTTGAAACATCGTAGTTGGCTACTGACTTAACTGCAGCCCCGGCTTTTTCGTAGTAACGAAATGACTCGCTCCATTTTCCAAGATCCTCGTACTCTTTGCCAAGCGCGTAATACAGATAAATATTGGATTCCGGCGCGCTGCCGCTCTTCCTGACGACCTTTAGCATCCGCTTGATGTGATTGTCGTTGCGGGCACGCTCAAGTTGTGCGAGATCATAGTGGGTTTTCTGGTGTCGCGGATAACGTTTGAGAATTCTGCTGTAGATTGATTTCGCCCTGTCGATCTTGCCAAGATAAACGGCACAAGATGCCAGGTGTGCCTGATACTGCTCGATATCCGGTTCCTGCTTGCAGGCCTGCTCATACAGCGACCACGCCTCGTCGTAATGTCCCATGTCGAAATACGCCTGACCGGCCATGTCCAGGTAGTGCGAATTTTGAAGTAGTTTTCCACTGTACTGGCCTAATAACTCCCGGGCTGCGGCATGGCGGTTGAGGAGAACATTTTGACTGGCGAGTTCAATAGCAGCGTCAAAACGCTCCGCGCTGAGTGATAGCGCCTTGGCAAAGAAATCAGCAGCGGCATCAGATTTCTGAGCCCCCTTTTGCGCAAGCCCCATAAGAAACGGTGCATCGGGATTATCAGGAGCGCGCCTGGCTATCTCCATCGCGTACCGGTTCACTATCGACCAATCGCCCCTGGCAACTGCCTGCCGCACGACCTCTCTGGTCTCGGGTGAGCTTTCGTTCAATGCAACATATCAGTCGACAGCTATGCCGGCCGACTCCAATTGCTCACGAAGAGGTTGTAGCTGCTCCTCGTAACGTCGCCAGCGTCCTACCGAACCGCTATGTACTTTCTGCCGGACCTGAACCGAGCTCGCTGTGGTGCTTGGTGCAGCATGCTTCTCGAAATTGAGGCATGCGTCTTCAAACTCCAGGCCGAGTCGATCAAGCAATCGGCGCGTCTGATTCTCCTGATCCGACACAATATCTTCGTAAGTCACCTCTATGAGACGATCACCCAATACAGACCGCCAGTGTTCGCACAGACGTTCGTAGTTGATGTAGTACTTCGCCAATGTATCCAGGTTGTACGAGAACTTGTACGCCCATGTGAACACCTGCTTGTACATCGAGAAACAGGAGTCCATGGGACTTCTTTTCATCAACACCACAGGCCGGTCAGGCCAGGCTTTGGCGATGAAGCCGAGGTAAAGGACGTTGAACGGCAACTTGTCAACAAAATAGGGTTCATCGCTCAGGCGGTAACGAATCTGTTCAATGTAGCCATTCTGGAAGAGTGAGATGTCTTTCTGCGCAACCGACACGATCATCTCAGGAGTCATCTTCTCCACAGCCTGAATATTGCTCTCGCGGCGCATCACCATCTGGACGAATTCTGTTTCACCCACACTTGCCACCTTGGAATGGCTTGCGACGATACGCTCGGTCAATGTTGTTCCGGTTCGCGGCAATCCGACAATAAATATTGGCGTCTTTTCGTCGACCGGCGGCCCGTCTGTAGTTTCCAGCCAGCCAGCGTCGCAAGTCTCGATCACCTTGTCGATGATCGCAATATCGTCCGCAACGTCATAATTTGCAATGCCGAATGCTCCGTCTCCAGCTCGTTTGAAATGTTCGAACGCCGCGTCCCACTGCTCCAGATCTTCGTATTCCTTACCCAATGCGTAGTGCAGGAAGATATTTCGATCTGGCGGAAGTTGCGTCGTCTCCAGTACATGTTCCATCTGGGCGATATGCGTATTGTCGCGGGCGCGCTCCAGCCGAGCGAGATGGTAATGGTTCCTCTGATGCGTCGGGTTCGCATTGAGCAATTCTTGGTACATTTTCTTCGCCGTCTCGATTTCGCCAACATAGACGGCACAACTTGCGAGATTAGCTCGAAACAAGCTGGCCTCAGGTTGCAACTCGTAAGCCTTCTGATATAGCGGCCATGCCTTTTCTGGCAACCCGATCTCAGTATAGGTTGTTCCCGCCATATCAAGATATTTCGGACTGTTTACCAGCAGGCTCTCGTACCTGCTCAGTAAATCATCGACCTCACCGTTGCGCCGCGCCATCGAGTACTGGCTCGCCAGTTCTACCGCCGCGTCATAGCGCTCGTTGTTGATGCTCAGCACCGCCTGGAACGCCATGATCGCCTTTTTTGGATGCTCGGCCGCTTTCTCCGCAACGCCCAGCAAGAACAGGCCCTCCGGGTTTTTCTGGTCTCTTTTCATTATACCGTTCGCACATAACTGCACGGTAGGCCAGTCCTGTTGCGCAGCGGCTCGCCTGCCTGCGAGGCTCAGGTTTTCTATCTCTGAATTCATGAGTCTAATCTGACATCCTTCGGTGATCGAATCAATCAAATAAGCAGACTCGGCACCCGGATTTATTGCAGTGAATGCGATTGTTATACTCCACGGTTGCACCGGTAGTCCACAAATCACCAGGATCGAAAATGAACCAACAAGAATCTCTTTCTTCAAGCTGGAACCAGTACTGGCAGGGTACGGGCAGTGCAGGCGCGTTTACTGCCGGCGGCGTCGACCACCCTGCGATTACGGAGTTTTGGAACGCGTTCTTTCTGTCGGCACAGAGACTGAACAATCCAGTCCGCCTCGTCGATGTAGCCACGGGAAATGGTGCGGTGGTTGAAGCTGCATTGCAAGTGCTTGCAGACGAATCACCGACGATAACCTGTGTCGACATATCGGATGCTGCAATAGAAAATATCAAGAAACGTTTTGAGAACGTGACGGGTATTGTTGCAGATGCTGCAAACATGCCACTGAACGACCAACAATTCGACATCGTTAGCAGTCAGTTCGGTGTCGAGTACGCAGGGACGAACGCGATCTATGAAGCCGCACGACTGGTCAGAGCGAAGGGCAAGCTCACGCTCTTGATGCACATTGCTGGCGGCAGCGTGCATCAGGAATGCGCAGACAGCCTCGCCGCCGTGCAGGGGACACTTGATTGCAACTTCGTCCCGCTCGCGATCGACCTGTTCAACAATGGATTCGCAGCTGTTCGTGGTGCCGACAGGGCGCCGTATGATGCCGCCGGGTCGAAGTTCACTCCAGCCGTTGTTGCTGTCGAGAAAATCATGGACAAATTCGGTGATAACGTGGCGAGTGGATCAATCGCGAGGCTTTACGACGATGTCGCCCGCATCCACAGCCGGTTGCCGAACTACGATCCGAACGAGGTGCTGAGTTGGCTTGGCGTAATGGAGCAGGAACTCCCCGCCTACGCCCGGCGCATGGCCTCAATGATAGCAACTGCAACTGACAAGGCGTCGATCGAACTGATCTGCAGGCATCTGCGAGACGATGGCTTCGATATCAATCGCGCCGAGCCACTTCAGCCCGATACCGAGAGGCTGCCGCTGGCTTGGGCCATTGTAGCGACCAGGAGGGAAGAATAAGATGTCCGACGATCTGCAAGACTGGATGCGCAAGCTCGTCGACGCAGCGGTTCGGGGTGTCGATGAACAAGAGATTTTCGCGGACCCGCTGATCGAGGCCAAACCTGCCTGGGCGCTCCCGTACCGGATACTGGTAGGCAAGATTCGCGAACAGCAAAATCCGAGGGCATTTCAGTGGTTTATCTGCGGCGAGGTTCCACTCGACTTTCTACCGTCAGAAGTTGCCACGACTCCCAGAGAGGCGCTCAGGCACTTTGCGATGAAGTGGCAGTTGGCCGCAGAACGTGCCAATGAGAAAGAGCACGCCGACACTTTGATTGACGACGCGGAAGCGATCTACGAATTGGCCGACGCCGACGATTTCTGGCAGCCCTGAGCCAAAAAAAAGGGCCGCTTGCGCGGCCCTTCCATTTACTTCCTACTATGTGGTTCTTATACAGACTTATTCGAAGCTCTGCGTCAAACGCAAATAGTAGCCACGGCCGAACAGACGATATGTTGCCGCATCGGTGTTGGCGTTGAAGCCCATGTCGATGTACGGAGGCTCTTCATCCGTCAGGTTTGTGAAACCTGCCGCGATGTTCGTTCCCGTAGCTTCAAACGTGTAGTTAACGACGAGGTCGTGGTAGAGGACCGAGTCAATCGCCTGGATGTAGACAGTATTGCCGTCCTCATCAACTCCGTTTCCGGCTCCGCAGTTACAGAACGTATCTGCATCGAGCGCGCTGATGAACTCACCAAGGTAGCCAACTGACAGGCCGCCGCGCATCCACTGAACAGAATAATTGATCTTGTCAGT
>Ga0255049_10002220_pt1 | contig 10331 bp, 11 predicted proteins | sample JV7_2_3_MG_FD_183615 | JGI IMG/M metagenome (GOLD analysis project Ga0255049, IMG submission 183615) | Seawater microbial communities from Jervis Inlet, British Columbia, Canada - JV7_2_3 | ecosystem: Environmental > Aquatic > Marine > Inlet | place: Canada: British Columbia | collected 2016-10-06
ATACAAAAGAACTGGATAGAAGGTTACATTAATGGCTAAAACTAGAGCGCAGCTACAAGCACAAAGAAATAAGGCTGTTGTTAAGCAACGACAGGCTAAAAATAGAGCGCAAGCATTAAGTGCTACAGGCGATGATAGTGGTTGGGCTGCTGTTCGTGCCGCAGCGGCTACAACAAAATCCCTTGGCGACAAGATGAGGGCTAGGGTCGCTGCTGGCGATAAAACAAAAGCAAGCCACGCTATATTAGTCAGCAATGTAGATGAGTATGTTAAATCTGATGGGACATTAAAAAAGAAAGTTAGTGCTGCCCCAAGCGGCTCTACTACTACTTCTGGAGGCGGTGGCGGAGGAGGCGGAGGAGGTAGTGGAGGCGGTGGTGGTAGTGTTATGTCCATACCATCTACCTTCACAAGAACCCGTGGTGGTTATGATCCAGATACAAGCGTGGACTACACTAATACAAACCCAGCTTACTGGAACTCTGTTGTTTCTTACTTTAAAGCAAACCCAGACGGAAATCGAGCAACTGGTGAGTTAGGTATATGGATTCCTAATTTAGAGAAAGAAGGCGCTGAAAGAACTGCTTTAGCTGCTATTGCTGGTGGTGTAACCGCTCATACAAACAGCAACTATTCTAACAATACGGTTTCAGATGTACGCGGCGACAATGCGATTGATGGCGCTCCAGGAACAAGAAGGGCAACGGCAAGTCTAACTGGCCCAGGCTCTAGAAGCTATACAGGCGGTGCAGAAAAAGCAATCAGGCTGGCTGGTACTCATAGAGGCGGTACTGAGGTTACTGGAGCGGGAATTGGGCCTATGGGTTCCACCACTCCATCAGAGCATGGCGTATACATAAAGGGTGGTGTAGTAACAAAAGGCGCTGGGGCAGACTATGTAAAAGGCGGCGGTGATTTCGGTGGTCTACTTGGTAGGGGAGATCGTATATCAGGCGATTGGCTTACTGGTATTCTTGGCGGCATGGATGATGATGGTATGCGACTTGGTGGTACATACGCTCCTGTACGTGGTGCTACAGGCTCTGGTATTGGCGCAGGAGGCACCAAAACGTCCGTAGGAGGGCTTTACGCAGGAGGGGTTGACCCCCTTGCTTCAATGCCAGCAGTTGCTGATTACACGCCTTATATGGACCCCAACTCTATGTTTGGAGGTTTGAGTGATAATGCCGCAGTTAAGTCTGGTTTATTGTACCAACCTACTGCTTCTGATTACGGGGCTAAAATGGAAGCCGCTGGTATGCCTTCATTCTCTCCGGGGTTACTTTCCAGCTTTAGTCCTGCTGGCGCTCCCACGTATGGCGCTACTCCGGGTAGCTTTATGAAGCCAAAGACAGGCGGGGCGGGTGGTGGTTCTAGCACATTACCTATAGGTGATCCAGCAGCAAAATATGACATACCAGACATGCTGTGGGGTTATAAATCTTCCTTGGTACCAAGATTTGCTACAAAGGACGCGATGGATAGATACAGTCATGCAGATGTTTATGGAGGAGTTGGGCCATTTGCAGGATATCCTGCAAAGTCTGGAGGCAAACCAATGGGCGCTTTTATAGGTGGTGATTTATATGAGATGATGGGCGGTAGTGGTGGGACTGGATGGTCATTACACGACAGTTACCCATTGGCAACAACTTAAAGGAATAAATTATGTCAGGTGGATCAAAAGTAACTACACAAACTAGCGAACCTTGGGATGCCCAGAAGGGTTATCTAAAATCTGGTTTTAAGCAAGCTGCTGATATCTACGGTAGAGGCGCGCCTGATTATTATCCGGGTGAAACTTTAGCTGGGTTTACTCCAGCCCAAGCTGCTGCACAGAAAGGAGTTGCTGGTTACGTCACCGGCCCAAGAGCAGCAGGACAACAGGCTATGGCTGAAGGGGCTTTGACCAGAGGTTTGAGTGGTGAGATCGATCTTTCAAAGTTTAATCCTATGATGGAGGCTTTAGGTAGACAAACAAAAGGACAGCTTGAAGGAACCATTCTTCCCGGTATAAGGCAATCTATGGTTGAGTACCAACCCGGAGGCTCCAGTAGAGGCGATCTAGTACAGTCTCAGGCTATATCCGCAGCTAACCAACAGATGCTTAATAAAGCTGCTGAGATGTATGGTGGGGCTTACGAATCTGCACAGGATAGAGCGGTTAATTACGGTCAACTATACCCATCCATGATGTCTGCTCCATTATCTATGTATGAATCATTAGGTGACGTAGGCGCACAACAGAGAGCCATGCAGCAAGAGGCTATCAATAGAGACATGGCTAAGTACGACTATACTGCTAACAGAGATGCTAGTCAACTGGCTAATTATATGTCCATGATTAGTGGAGACTATGGTGGTACTTCAACCAAGACTTCTCCGGGTACTGATTATGGTGCTATGGCAATGAAAGGTTTAATGTCAGCGGCATTCATGTGACGGGGTAAAAGACATGTTCTTTAAAAAATGGAGAGAAGGCGGTGGCTTGCGCGGAATGCTCAGTGGTGAGATGGCCGGTAATGAACCTATTCCTATGGCTGGAGGCTGGAATGACTATGGTGATCCGGGTATGGGACCATCCCAAGATGATCTAGACTTTAGAAAAGAGTTCATGCAGTCTATGTTTGGTGGCAAGAAGTTGGGCGGTCAAGATAGTGTTGGTAGCGTAGCGGTTGGAGGTGGGATGAGGAACTTTGAAACTAATCCCTTAATGACAACTCCTGAAGTAGGGCAGTATGCACCTACTCCGGGATTCTCTCTTGTTCAGCCTTTAAAGAAAAAGCATTGGTATTCATGATTATGGAGGTACAGCTTGATGGCTGACCCTTATCCTTATAGACGTTACGGTATGATCGACACACCTACTGCTATGGGCGGTGGTGTAGCCTTCCGTCCGTCTGCTCCTCCGGGTTCTATGCAAGGAGCGCCTACTCAAGAAGCTATGGATTATCTACAGTTTCTAGAGTTACAGAGAAAGAAACGAGAAGAGGAAGAAGCCCTACAAGGGTTGCTTGTTAATCCCGAACTAGGAAATATCTCTATGAGTCCGACAGGGTTTCCCTCGGATCCTGCTGCTGATAATCCTATTTCTTTGCTACATGAATCTGCTGATACTGGTAAGGTAGATAACATGCTAAGCGCTGCGTTGCGTAATTTAGGCGAAACTATCATGCCATCAGCACAGGCCGCAGAAGCCAAACCAGATCAGTTAACCTACGATAATTGGTTAGCTGAAAGAAATGCCGCTGAACTGGATAATGCTGATCGCATACCTGATGGTGCGGGTATGGATCATTGGCCCCAACCCCCCAACTATTCTTCTCGTCATGGGTTGTCGGACCTTGCTATTGATGGATTACTGGCTGATGCGGCTAGGAGTGGACGATCTAGAGAAAGGGCAGATGACCCAGAAGGTGCAGCACAAGCAGTCGATGACTTCAGTTCTTATCCAGAAGTTCCTACTAGATCATTTGGTCAAGGCTTATCTGACGCTTTATTTACCCCATCAGACCCCACACAGGTAGGTGGTTCAGGCCCATTCCAGAACTACGCTGAGACAATGATCGCTCAAGAAGCAGATCGTGTGGCTACGCAAGAAGCAAGACAAGATGTTACTGGACAAGCCGTTGCTCCAATCAGCGATGTTCTTTTTCCAGATGTTAATTTAGAAGGGCAGGTTCTTGACCAAAAGAAATTAAATGTTGCTGAACAGATAAAGCATGAAACAGGGGCAAATAACCTCACAGGTCAAGAAGTTGCAAAATTAGCTGACGCGAGTGAGGAAGCTAGTGATGGCGACGCTGGTGGATTGGCAGAACTTGCCAACGATACAGCTTGGTCGCCTAGAGAAACCTTCCCACGTAATGTTGCACAAAAAAGGAAGCGATATTTAGATGCTCTGAATGACATCTTTACGAAAGCAATGATCCTAAATGTAGTAGCTGCGATGACAGGTACAGAAAGCAATGCAGAGTTTTTTGTGAAGATGGCTCTCGCTAAGATGGATGCTATTCAGAAGTTTGATGGTCAAGAAAGGCTTGAGAATCTTAGTCAAGTTATATTCTTTGATGCAGATGGTAACTACAGTCCTCCAGCTAGTAAGCAAGATGCTTACAATCGTGCGCGTATGGCTAAAGCAAGCCAATCAGAAGCAGAACACCTGAGCGGTCACTTAGGAAGCAGCGATCAAACCTCTCCTGAGAGGAATCATATCAAGACATTATCCTTAAAGAAGGCATGGGATCAAGCCTTGAAGCAGTATGGTGAAGGAAGTCCTCAAGCTAATATGGCAGCGTGGTCTTATGAGATATTTGAAACATTGTCCAAGCAACGCACTGGTCAATTAACACCTCAAAATTTAGCAACACTTCGTCAGCAATCTTTTAAGAACATATGGGGGGCAAGGACTACAGATGGAAAGTGGCGACTCCCCGGCGATAGGAATGTTGACGTTCCTGAGGGCATATGGTACCACTGGATAAATGGCACTATCCCAGATTCCGTCAAGACAGGAGACAAAAAATGGACGATAGATAAAGATGGATTTTACGTGATTCCTGCGTCGAGTTCGAATGCGAAACCTTATAGACTCCCTATGTGGGATACTATGTCTCAAAGTGTCTTACTAAAAGATGTCAAAGAAATAAATCAATCACTCTCTATTGAAGATGGTAAACCAGAGGATGAGTCGATTCTTGCTCCTCAAGACGCTATTAATTTCTTAATGAGCAATAACACTGAAGAGGTACGAGATGCTTTCCTAGCTAAGTATGGCTATGTTCCTGATGCAGCGATCAATCAGATGTTAAATAAACCTGCAAACTGATATTCAAATGGCTAATATATTTGATCAATTCGATCAGAAAAAAAAGGTAAACATATTCGATCAGTTTGATCCAGAGCCTATAGGTTATGCTGGCGGTAGCGGAAGAGAGCAGTATCACGATGCTAGTATGGATGCAGATATTTCTGATATGTCCAAAAGTGATGCCTATTGGTTTGCTGGTAAGCTAGGTTTAAGTGACACTCTTCGTGGGGCTGGTCAACTCGTTGGTGCATACGAAGAAGAAATGGCAGATAGTCAGCGTAAGTTAAACATGCTGATGGAGCATCCCGAATGGGGTACTGGTGTGAAGGCTGCTTATTTTGGTGGCATGATTGCTGATCCTCTTGGCTGGTTACTCCCTGCCTCTAAAGCACGTACAGCGTTCAAAATGGCAAAGTACGGTCTAGGCACCGGAGCGGTTGCTGGTGGCCTTGGTTACGTTGACGAGGAGGGTGGCCTTAATAGAGCGCAGCAAGCTGCTCTAGGAGCCGCTACGGGCGGTGTACTGGCTCCTGTGCTGGGTAAGACAGGTCAAGCCCTAGCTAAGAAATACCAGCCCATAGGTGACAAGACATGGCAAGTCCTTTCTAAGAACCCTGAGGTCGCGGGTGGGGCTGCTGGTGGCATACTTGGTTACAATGTTGACCAAGACGCTGAACCTCAAGACAAACTAAGGAACGCTTTAATTGGTGCTACCCTAGGTGCTGGTGGAAGACAAATGGTTCGTGGTTATGGTAAAGCATTTCTTAGTAAAGAAGATTTCGATCAGGATGTGGGGAGATATTTTATACCTGAGTTTGGTTTATCAGAAAAGTATTTGAACCTGAAAGGCATGTCTGCAAGGGAACGTAACCAAATAAAAGGACAGTTTAACGATCTAACTAGGTCGATTCAAGAAGAACCAGAAGAAGTACGCAAAGCATTATACATGGTGCTGACAGATGCGGAAGAGTCTGGTGTAGCATTGTCCTCGTTGACTAAGCAACAGCGTGAATCTTACCAAGCCATGAATGACTTAATCAGTAAGTATGGCAAAGAACTGGTAGATGTTGGGGCTTTGGATGCTGGTACATTCCAGAAGAATCTAGGCAAGTACCTTCATCGTTCTTACAAAAACCCCGGTGATGAAGAGAAGGCTAGAGCGCAAGTGCTTAGTTCTATTACTGGTGAGAAGATACGTGTATCTGGTGATGAACTACGGATGCGTGGTAAACTTCTTAGGTCAGATAAAAATGATTGGGAAGTCAATGCCCCTCATTATGAGAAAGAAGGGTATGAAGTTATAGAGCATGTGACTAGTCCTCGATCTCACGATGAGTACAGGATACTGCGTAGGGACTACACCCCTGAAGAACGATTAGAGATGGGGGAACTTACTGATGTAGCCTTAGCGTTTGATCGTACCGGAACTCTATTAGCTAATGATATATCTGCTTTTAAATTTTACAAAGCTGTTGCTGATGATTTTGCGTTAAAAGAAATTCCCGGTGATCCAATTACTAGGGAGAGTTTGCCTCGCTATATTAGCAATCTAAACAAGACTAGAGAACTAGAAGGGCTACCCCCTGTAAAGCCTAGTGATTACATGTATATACCTTCTAGCCGAATTGGGTCAAAAGGAAAGGAAAGGTACGGGGAACTTGCTCAGAAATGGGTATCCAAGAATATCCACAACGATATCGTAACTTTAGATAGGTTCCGTAAAGGTGACGCATGGAATAAACTACAGAAACTTCGTAATGTTAATCGTTGGTGGAAAACTACGAAGACAGCCTTAAACGTACCTACTCACATGAATAACATAGTATCCAACATGCACATGTATGATTTGCATGACGGAATTGCTACTGCCTTCGTTAAAGGTTGGCGTGATATACGCTCAAACAATAAGAGGTTTAAAGAAGCAAAAGAATTCAATGTATTCTCTGGTGGTTTTGTAGACGAAGAAATCTTTATGCAAAACAAAGCCTTCTATGATTCTTATGGTATGGATGCCAGTGTAAATACTATGGACAAGCTGGTAGAGAAAGTCCCTGACATCGCTAAGAAACTAGCCCAAAAAATAGGGACTGGTGCGAAGTGGGGAAAGAAGCAGACTTATGAACGTATGTTGAAACTGTACCAATGGGAGGATTATGTCTTCCGTATGGGTTTGTTCAACAGCCGTATTACTCAAGGGATTGAAGCTGATCTTGCAGCGCGTGGATTAAAGGTAGACTCTCCTAAATGGAAGGCAGAGAAAGCTAAGTTAGAGGCTAATCCTCCTGAAGACTTGATGCATGGTGCGGCTAGGGAAGCAAGGGAAGGCTTTGTAGATTACAGTAAGAACTCTCCTTTTATATACCACATGAGAGAGACAGCACTACCATTTATTTCTTATTCGTTTGGTATTATCCCTCAGTTAGCTAAAGCATCTGCTAAAAAACCGTGGAAGGTAGCCAAGTGGGGTGCCATCTATCATACGTTGAATGCGATTGGTGAAGAAACCAGCGACACCCCAACAGAATTAGAGCGAAGTGTCCAGACAGACAAGGATACTCTATTTGGCTTGCCCGGTATGCCGCGAACAACTATCAAGTTGCCGGGTCCAGTTAGTAAAGCAATCTATCCAGAAGGAGACTCAGGTTATCTTTCTATGGGCAGAATGTATCCGGGATCAGGAGTACACAGAGGAGCATCTGAAACCAGAGCAGGACTGATACCCGGAGTGCCTGAAGCGTTTCAACCATCTGGAGGCGTTTACGGAGCAGCTATAGCGGGTGCTATGGGGGTTGATCCGTGGCAAGGAAGAGCGATGCCTGAAATGTCTGATAGGATGAAATATATTGGTAGACAATTGATTCCGAATGTACCGTTTTCTGGCCTTCCTGTCGTAGACACGGGACAAGGCATTCTATCTGGAATTCCAGCACTTGATCCTGCTACTTTTGCTGGAGAACGTATGCGTAGAGGATTGCAAGAAGGCGGATTCCAGAGTGATTATGCAGACACTCAAAGTAAAATGAGTGCATTACTACAAAGTGCTGGTATAGCCGTGAAGCCTATAGATGTAAGTAAAGAACAAGATAGGCAGCGGTTCAAGATGACTCCGAAGATAAAAGATATCGAGAGAAAGATAAGAAGACTTGATTCTGATTATGAAACTGGCAAGTTCAGGGGTAGGTACGAAGTTTACGAAAAGAGGATGAAAAAACTTGAGGCTAGTTTAGATGCAGCTAAAGATAAACTAGATAGGTTACAACAATGAAATTAGCTATCCTTGCTCTATGGGCAATATTTATGTTTACGGAAGAAGCGGAAGCAACTGAACCATTTTCTACTGTAGTGCCAATGCAAGTGCTATGCACAAAGGGTGGCCCGGAGTATCTAATCCTAGAGTTAATGCAAAAGTACAATGAAGTGCCAGCTTATACTATGGAGATAACTGTAGATAGACCGCTGCCATTGTTTATGATTATCACTGAGAATAAGAACAACCCATCCTCTACAATTATATTGGGAAATCCTAATCTCAACATGTCTTGTATCTTTATGACAGCAAAGGACGCACTACTTCCTACTGAGGCTGAAAGCCTTCCAGCCAAACAACCCAACCCTGAAGAAAAGCCGAAGCTAGGAGTTTAATATGGAAGATCGTAGACAGGATGGTGGTTGGCACATGAGCAAGAGCCTTAGTGTGTCACATCTATTAGGTACTATAGCTATAGCTGTTGGCTTCTTTACCTATGTGACAGATATAGAACAAGAGACTATTGTTAATAAGGCAGAACTTAAAAGTGTAAGCGAACGACTTGACCGTTCAAACGCTAGGTCTTCAGAGGAGTTCTCGGAGATAAAGGAAATGTTTAAACACTTATCTGCTAAGATTGATCGAATGTTGCAGAACCCCAGATGAATGGATATCACCCCGTCAGCAGAGAAGAGGATACAGCAAACTCTAACCGATGCAGCCTATCTAAGGGTAGAAGTAAATGGTGGTGGATGCAGTGGCTTTACAGTGGGCTTGTCGAAGACCGATGGAGCAAACGAGAACGACATCTTTCTGAAATCCAACGTGGTAATCGATCCCATCTCGGAGGAGTATTTATCAAAGGCAACTCTGGATTGGACTGATGACCCTTTCTCCCCGACATTTAAATTTAACATCCCAAACACTAAATCATGTGGTTGCGGTAACTCTTTCACACTTGAGGAAACTTAATGGAATCATTAAAAAGCTGGGCGAAATCAAAGCCATTCTTAGCTGTCGTAGTAGTGTTAGTAGTCGCTACTATATTTTACCACTTATTCTTTCCGGGCTCTCCCTCGCCGGATGTACCAGTCTAAAGAAAGCGATGTTGATCGGAGGCGGCTCACTCGGAGCGGGTGCGATTGCCTCGATTGCGACCTCGGGGACTGCTCCTGTGTTGTTGGCGGGAGCGGTAGGTGCCTCTGCGACCAGTGTCGTTGCGGACGTGATGGAACACCCGAAGAAAGGAGGCGTCATGCCTATAGCAGCTAGTTGCGCCCCTGATAATTTCTGGACTTTGTTGGGAGACATTGTGGAAATGGGCGGAATTTATCTCATTGCAATTTTGATAATTCCCATGGTGTTGGGATGGTTATTACCCGGACCTTTGGAACGCAAGAAGAAAAAGAAGTGAAGTATCGATGCTGTCTCATCACTTGGAAGGATATCATAGCTTCCAATGACTGGGAGAAGCACGAAGACATAAAATGCCCAGTACTAGAAAGCATAGGGTGGCACGTTTATGAAGACGATGACACCCTAAAGATTGCTAACACTCTAGACTATGAAGATTGGGAAGGTAAGTCTATAGAGAAGCCAGTACCTTATGGTATAACAGCGTTCCCTAAAGGATGTGTGATAAAAGTTACTTACTTGCCCACCATTCAAGAACATCATTCAAATCAGTAATCATATTTTTGATATCGTGTTCACGCAATTTCCACTCTGAAGCAGGAATAACCGTTCCATCTGAGAAGAATCCTCTTATGTAATCATCACACGCCATTGTAGCAATCATTGGATAAGGAAACTTACTATAGCTTTTCCCTTGCCATGATTCAGGATCAATCTTTTCTATTTTCACTCTTCTTGTAATAGTCTTCTCGGTACTTCCAGAGTGGGATTTTGTACATTTTTTCAAACCATTCTCCCCATGTGATATCATTATCTGGTGGTACTCTATCCATTCTAATAGGCCAACAATGCCTAGCAGATCCCAGAACTATAGCTGCTTGCTTTTCTTCTTGCCATTCCTTGGTTGGATTCAGCATCGGTTAAGTATTTCTCTTTGTGTTATGGCATGAATGCCATTGTAGTATCCCTCACCATCAAGCCCTTCTAGGATGATGATCCCTCTCCACCACTGATACTCTGTGTCAGCACACCATGTTTCAGTATACTCTGGGTGACTAAAGCAGCCAGCCGACAAACCAAATATCTTTTGCCCATCAGGTCTAGTCTGCTCACTATGGTTATACAGGTGTGTATGCCCCT
>Ga0255049_10002221_pt1 | contig 10331 bp, 8 predicted proteins | sample JV7_2_3_MG_FD_183615 | JGI IMG/M metagenome (GOLD analysis project Ga0255049, IMG submission 183615) | Seawater microbial communities from Jervis Inlet, British Columbia, Canada - JV7_2_3 | ecosystem: Environmental > Aquatic > Marine > Inlet | place: Canada: British Columbia | collected 2016-10-06
TTCCGATCGACTACAGCGCCGTCGACGTTTTCTTTTCCGAGTTCGCGTCCAACATCAACGAGGGCGGGATGTTCATCGAGACGGACAGCCCCGCCGAGCTGGACGAGGTGGTGCAGCTGCAGATGCGCTTCCCGGAGCTCGATGGGCCCGTGCAGGTCGGCGGTCGCGTCGCCTGGACCAGCGACGGTAAGGACGGAGCCCCGCCAGGCATGGGCATCGAATTCCAGAACCTCACCCCCGAGCTGCGTGAGACCATCAACGAAGTCGTCCGCAAGCTCAGAGCAGAGGGATAAGACTCACCCTGACGGGTCCCGGCCGCGTTGCGCGCGGCCGAACGGTTCCCACCGAGACCTGCAAGCGCCGAAGGCGCGCGCAGCGAAGCGCGAAGCGCTGAGCGGAGTGCCGGCAGCGCGGCTTCGCCGCGCGATACCCGGCTAGAACGGTATGTCGTCGTCGGAGGTGGGCGCGTTGAGCGAGTCGCTGCCGCCGTCGGGGGCACTCGGCTCCGGCAGGTCGGCACCCGTACCTCCCTCGGAGCGCCGTCCCAGCATCTGCATGTTGCGCGCGACGATCTCGGTGGTCCAACGTTTGTTGCCGTCCTTGTCTTCCCACTCGCGCGTCTGAATCCGTCCCTCGACGTAGATCTGCCGGCCCTTAGCCAGATACTCGCCGCAGATCTCGGCCAGCTTTCCCCAGGCCACGATGCGATGCCACTCGGTCTTCTCGTCGCGTCCGCCGTCGCGCTTCGAGAAAGACTCCGTGGTCGCGAGCGTGAAGTTTGCAACCGCCTGGCCGTTGGCCGTGTAGCGAAGTTCGGGATCGCGCCCGAGGTTGCCAATCAGGGTGACCTTGTTCAGACCTGCCATTTGGAATTCCTCCAATGAACTGGGGCGAGAATCTGGGTCAAAGGCTAGCACAGCCCGGCCGTCGGACAGGGGCGCACCTTGCCTTTCGCTCCGGCGTTTCCGATCCTGACGCTCCCCCCCGGACAGAATCCAGGAGAGCCGCGCGCGCGACCCCCGGGTCCCGCCGCGGCTTCTCGAGGAGGACGGGTGACGCTAGATCAGGCACTCGTTCTGGGTGTGTTGCAGGGGGCGACGGAATTTTTGCCCGTTTCCTCCTCCGGTCACCTAGCACTCGCCCAGAGCTGGCTGCCGGGATGGGAGGGGCCGAGGCTTCTCTTCGACGTGGTGGTGCATCTTGGCACGCTGGCCGCGATTGCCCTGATGCTGAGGAGACGCCTGTGGGCGCTGGCACAGGCGGCGCTCTCCTATCTCCCGGGTCGTGCGAGGCCGAATGGCAACAGCGTCGAAAGACGCTGGCTCGCCCTGATCGTCCTGGGCAGCATCCCTACCGTACTCATCGGGCTGGCCCTGCACGATCCGGTCGTGGCCATGCACCTGAAGCCCGCCTCGGTGGGCGTGGCCCTGCTGGTCACCGCGCTCGTGCTGGTCCTCTCGGAGCGCATCGGGAAACGTACGCGAGGAGCGGAGGATCTGGGCGCCACCGATGCCGTGATCATCGGGCTGGCGCAAGGGCTCGGCGTGCTCCCAGGGATCTCCCGCTCGGGCGCCACGATCGCGTCGGCGTTGTGGCGCGACGTGCGCGGCGACGTTGCGGTGGAGTTCTCGCTCTTGCTTTCGGTGCCGGCCGTGCTGGGAGCGTCTCTGTTCGAGATTCACAACAGCGGGCTTGCGACCGTGGGCGCCGAGTTCGTCCCACTCCTGGTGGGATTCGTGGCGGCCTTCGTGGTGGGCGCGGTGTCGATCAAAGCGTTGCAGTGGGTGGTGGCCCAGCACAGGCTGCTGCCTTTTGCGGCATATTGCGCGCTGCTGGGCGCGGGAGCGATCATCCTTGGCTAAGCGGGGCCGGAAGAAGAAGCCGAGTCGCCGCTACGCGCAGAGCGAGCGCTTGCAGCCTGGGCGGCTGGAGGCGGAAGCCGTGGCTCTGGCTCTGTTCGCGGTCGCGGGTTTCGTCGAGCTGGCGCTACTCTCCTACTCACCCGTGGATCCCTGGTGGGGATTCGGTACGCAGGTCGCGAACCGCTGCGGTCCCGTGGGTGCTCTGGTCGCTGCCGGCCTCGCAGGGGCACTCGGATGGGCTGCTCACGTGCTGCCGCTGGCAGCAGCCGTGGTCGCGCTGCGCTACCTACGCGGCCTGCCGGTCCGACCCCGCTGGATTCCCGTCGCGGCCTGGTCGGTCTTCTGGTTGACCCTGGCGGCCAGCTTCGCGGCCTTGCACCAGGCTCTGCCCTCCGTGTTTCCAGCGCATGCGGGTGGCGACCTGGGACACATCGTTGTCGCCGGCCTCAAGGACGCCTTGTACCTCACCGGGACCAGTCTGTTGCTCACGATCACGCTGACCCTGAGCCTGCTCGTCGCGACGGGCATCTCGGCGCGGGATGTGGCGGCGAAAACACGTCGCCTTTCCGGGGCTATCGGCCGCCGGCTCGGCCAGCTTCTCGTCGTGAGCTGGGTGCGTCTGCTGCGGCGTTGGGAACGGCTCATGGCCCCGGCTGCGGAGCCGGGGACCCACCGTGTCGAGCCCCATCGACAAGCCGTACCTCGACGCTCCGTCCTGCGCCGGGAGCAGCCCGCTGAGCCCGAGGTCGTGGAGCACTACGTGACCATCCCGCGCCCGGCGCGCCAGGAGAACCTGCCGTTCGCGGATGAGGGAACGGGCGGGCCCTTCGAGCTGCCCCACGTCGATATGCTCGCGCAGGGCGTACACGACGAAGGGCGCGTGGATCGGGATTTCTTGATCAAGAACTCACAGGTCCTGGAGCGCAAGCTCGCCGACTTCGGGGTGAAGGGGCGCGTCGTCAAAGTGCACCCTGGGCCGGTCATCACGATGTACGAGTTCGAGCCCGCGCCTGGGATCAAGCTCTCGCGCATCGTCAACCTGGCGGATGATCTCGCGCTCGCGCTGCGCGCCATGACGGTTCGCATCGTGGCACCCATTCCGGGCAAGAGCGTCGTGGGGATCGAGGTTCCGAATAGCGAGCGCGAGGTCGTCGTCTTGCGAGATCTGCTCGCTCATCCGAGCTATCACGAGGCCGAGTCCAAGCTTACGATCGCGCTGGGTCAGGACATCTTCGGAAACCCGATCACGATGGACCTCGCAAAGATGCCCCACCTGTTGGTGGCGGGTGCGACGGGCACGGGGAAATCCGTATTTCTGAGTGCGCTTCTGTGCAGCATCTTCTTCAAGGCAACGCCGGACGAAGTGAAGCTCCTGCTCATCGACCCCAAGATGCTCGAGTTCTCAGTATTCCAGGGGGTTCCACATCTCGTCGCGGAGGTGGTGACGAACCCGAAGCGAGCGGCGGCGGCGTTGGTAGGCATCGTCGTAAAAATGGAGGAGCGCTATCGTCTGATGGCGGCGCGCGGGGTTCGGAACATCGCGCAGTACAACCGAGCTGTCCTGAAGGAGCTCGCGCACGGGCGCATCGAGACCGACGATGAGATCGTTCCCAAGCCCTTGCCGTATATCGTCGTGGTCATCGATGAGCTGGCCGATCTCATGATCGTCGCTCAGCGTGACGTCGAGGAGTCCCTGATCCGTCTGGCGCAGATGGCGCGCGCCGCGGGAATTCATCTCGTGCTCGCTACACAGCGTCCGTCAGTGGATGTCCTGACTGGTCTGATCAAGGCGAACTTCCCCGCGCGCATCTCCTTCCAGGTGAGCTCGCGGACCGATTCGCGTACGGTCCTCGACTCAAACGGCGCCGAGCGTCTGCTGGGTGCGGGGGATATGCTCTTTCTACCACCGGGTAGCTCGAAGCTCGAGCGCGTCCACGGACCCTATATTACCGAGAAGGAGGTCGTTGCCTTGACGGAGTTTCTGTCAAAGCAGGGCTCCCCCGCCTTCGACCCCACGATCATTCGCCTCAAGGAAGAGAGCAAAAAGAAAGAAGAGCAGGGCGATGATTATGACGAGCTCTTTAACGCGGCCATGGATGTCGTGGCGACGCACCGAGTCGCGTCTATTTCCTATATCCAGCGTCGGCTCAAGATCGGCTACAATCGCGCAGCACGTCTGATCGAGCAAATGGAAGCGGAGGGGATGGTCGGACCGCAGGAAGGGACCAAGTCGCGCGAGATCTATCTGCGCCCGCCCGATGCGTAGCCGTCGACTTGCGGTTGTCGCGGTCCTGCTTCTCTGCTTGGCGGGCGGGAAGGCTGATCTGGTCGCGGAGATCCTGGGGAAGCTGCAGTCTCGCTACGAGGCGATTCAAGACATTCAGGGTGAGTTCACCCAGACGAGTCTCGTGGCATCTTTGGGTCGAGAGGATGTTTCCAGTGGAAACGTCATCGTGCAGCGACCGGGCCGCATGCTCTGGAAGTACGAAGAGCCGGAAGCCAGAGTGGTGCTGCTCGATCGGGAGACAGTGCAGATTTACACTCCCGGGGATGGGCAGCTCCAGATCGTGCCCATCGCATCGGGCGCGATATCGCCGACCGCGCTCGGCTTCCTGCTGGGAGGGGCCGTGCTGAGGGATGCTTTTCGCGCGTCGCGCATCACTGAATTGGGCCGGGAAGAAATCGGTCTAAAGCTGATACCGCGAGAGGACGCCGGCTTCGAGTACCTGGAGCTGTGGCTGGAACCCTCGAGCTACCAGCTCCGTGAGTCGGTCGTTACGGACCTCTTCGGGAACCGCACGCGTGTGCGATTTCACGGGGTTCGCGAGAATGTGGGCGTGGGGGAAGAGGTTTTCTCAATTACGGTGCCCGAGGACACCGAAGTGATCGATCTTCGGTGACTTGGGGTGGCAAGGTGCCGACACATGCCGTCAATGATCCGACGTTGTGGCGCTGCGAAAGGCGCTGCGCGCCGGAACCCGGGAGCGGCTGGCTGGGGACGCCAGAAGGCCTTGGATTTCAAGGGGTTTCTCTGTGAAATGCATATGTGAGCCAGTTGACACTCAAGGCCGGTTTGGTAACTTCCGCTGGCGGTCTAACTGGGCGTTTTTTCAGGTCTTTTCGGATTTCGGGCGGGCTTTGGCAGCGGCCTCCCGCGGCGCTCCTCCCTGGCGCCCGCTGCCACGGCTGGCCTGTGAGCCGCCGACTCGCAGTGACGCTCCCAGGCTGCGCTCGGAGAAAGAGGGTTTCCGTACGCTTTTCGGAGGGATAGCGAGATGGGTCACCGATCGGTTGCCGCTGGAAGCTGTGCAGGTGGGCACTTGTGCGGCCGCGGCGTAGGGGCCCCGTTTGCGCTTTCGCGCCTTGGTATGTCGATTGCAGAATTCTCGTGGTTGCGGCGGAAGGTGCCGCTGATGTGCGACGAACGGCCGTAGGAAAGGCCGGAGGCGAGGACGGGAAATGAGCGAATCGGGTTCAGGGCGAAGAGGTTTCGTTCGCGATGTCATGAAGCGGATCTCGTCGCAGGGTACTCGCGACGATCTTGAACGTGAGGGCCGGCCGCAGGAAGACGTCGATGAGCTGGAGAGTCTGCGTGACGCACTGCGCATCCTAGGGCCCGATTCGGGGGAGCTCGTGCGCCGGATCGAGCGTCTGCTCATGGAGTACGAGCTCCTGCGCCAGCGCTTCGATCGCGCACGGCAACAGATTTACGATGCAGAGCGTCAAAACGAGAAGCTCGTCAACACCCTGCAGGACGCGAAGCAGCAGATCGACATGCTGAAGGAGGAGGTGGATAAGCTGTGTGCACCTCCGAACACCTATGGCGCGTTCGAGCGGGCCAACAAGGACGGCACCGCCGAGATCAGCGTAGACGGTAAGATGATGCGGGTGAACGTGCATCCCAACGTTCGCGTCGAGGACCTGATGGAGGGCCAGCTCGTGGTCCTGAACGAGGTCTTCAACATCGTTGACGCCTGTGGCTTCGAGCCCCGCGGCGAGGTCGTTCAGGTCTCGGAGGTTCTCGGTGACGGCCGCGTGATCGTGCTCGGTCATGCGGACGAGGAGCGTGTCGTGACCCTGAGCCAGCCGATGCGGCGAGAGAAGCTCAAGGCTGGGGACAATCTCCTGGTCAATACGCGCAACGGATTCGGCGTCGAGAAGCTTCCGAAGTCGACCGTGGACCAGGTCGTGCTGGAGGAAGTTCCCGATGTCACCTACGAGGATATCGGCGGCCTCGGCGATCAGATCGAAGTGCTGCGGGACGCGATCGAGCTGCCATATTTGCATCAGGATGAATTCAAGCGCTACGAGCTCTCGCCGCCGAAGGGCATCTTGCTCTACGGACCGCCAGGTTGCGGTAAGACGATGATCGGCAAGGCGGTTGCGAACAGCCTGGCTCAGCGCATCGCGGAACTGCGCGGTGTTGAGGCCAAGAGCTACTTCCTGAACGTGAAGGGTCCGGAGCTACTGAACAAGTACGTGGGTGAGACGGAGCACAAGATCCGAGAGGTGTTCAAGAACGCTCGAGAGAAGGCCGAGGAGGACGTCCCCGTAGTCATCTTCTTCGACGAGATGGACTCGCTGTTCCGCATGAGAGGATCTGGCATCTCGTCCGACATGGAAGCGACCGTGGTGGCACAGTTCCTCTCCGAGATCGACGGTGTCGAATCGCTGCGCAACGTGATCGTGATCGGTGCCTCGAATCGGCAGGATTTGATCGATCCGGCGGTGCTACGACCGGGACGCCTGGATCTAAAGGTCAAGGTGAACCGACCCGAGCGCGACGGGGCGCGGGAGATCTTCCTCAAGTACCTCACGACGAACCTCCCGTTCAATAAGGAGTGTGAGGACAAGTTCGGCTCCGATCCGCAGAAGATCACCAGGGGGATCGTCGAAGAGGTCATCAATAGCATGTACGCCGAATCCGAGGAGAACAAGTTCCTCGAGGTGACCTACGCCAAGGGCGAGCGCGAGATCTTCTATTTCAAGGATTTCTCGAGCGGTGCAATGATTCGAAACATCGTGGATCGAGCGAAGAAGTCGGCAGTCAAGCGCACAATCATGGAGAACGATACGGGGATCAGGCCCTCGGACGTGCTCGAGGCTGTGCGGGCCGAGTTCAAAGAGAACGAGGACCTTCCGAATACCACGAACCCGGACGATTGGGCTCGTATCTCCGGGCGCAAGGGCGAGCGGATCATCAATGTCCGCACGCTGCTCAGTGGGATCAGTCGATCGGAGCGGTCCATCGAAACCGTGGGAGGATCCGGTCAGTACCTCTAATCGACCCACGCGGGAGCTCTGCGGCGCCTTCTGGGCGGATGTGGGAGCTCGCTAGGGCACGAGGAGACGCGAACCGAGCATATGCCGCTTCCCAAGGTCATCGGCAGCGAGATCGAGTACGGGATCACGGTTCAGAACGATCGCGACTTCGATCCGATTTCGAACTGCGTACTGCTCGTCAATGCGTACGAGGACAATCGGGATGCGCAGATTCTCTGGGACTACGACCAGGAGAATCCTCTCGCGGACGCTCGCGGATTCGATGTGGAGGGCGAGAAGTACACGCCCAACCAGCAGGAGAACATCGCCCGCAACAAGACCCTCAAGAACGGAGCTCGCTTTTACGTGGACCACGCGCATCCCGAGTACTCGACGCCCGAGGTGACCAACGTCCTCGACCTGATCGCGTATGAGCGCGCCGGCGAGCGAGCGCTGGAGATGGCGCGGCGGGCGGCTACCGCCCTGCTACCGACGGGCAACGTGCTGCTGGTGTACAAGAACAATAGCGATCGCAAGGGCAATAGCTACGGGAACCATGAGAATTACCTGGTTGACCGGCGCACGCCTTTCAAGAATATCGTCGAGTACATGACTCCTTTTTTTGCCACACGTCAGATATTCTGCGGGTCGGGCAAGGTCGGAAGCGAAAACCGGGGCAGCCCGTGCGACTACCAAATTAGCCAGCGCTCCGACTTCTTCGAGACGGAAGTGGCTCTAGATACGATGGTCAAGCGTCCGATCATCAACACGCGCGACGAGCCGCACGCCGATCGCGAGAAGTATCGGCGCCTGCACGTGATCGTGGGTGACTCGAATCTATGTGAGGTATCGACCTATCTACGGGTCGGGGTGACCAGTATCGTACTGGGACTCATCGAGGACGGCGGCATCACCAAGAACGTGTCGGTGACGGATCCGGTGCGTGTCATCAAAGAAGTCTCCCACGACATCGATTGCAAGCGGCAGTACCCGATGGAGCGCGGCGGACGGATGACCGCCGTCCAGGTACAGCAGGAATTCCTGGAGATGGCGCTGCGCTACTTCAGCTCGCGAGCGGTGGACCCCGTTATCAAGGACGTTCTGGTCCGCTGGGAGGCGGTGCTCACGCAGCTGGCCGAGGATCCGATGCAGCTCGATCACCAAGTCGACTGGGTGATCAAGCGGAAGCTGATCCAGGATTACATCGCCAAGCGGAAGCTCGACTGGAAGCATCCGCAGGTCCAGATGCTCGACCTGCAGTACCACGATATCCGCCCCGACAAGGGGCTCTACTTCCTGCTCGAGCGCCGTGGGGCCGTGGAGCGTGTCATAGGGGACGAGATGATCGAACGGGCGCTCGGCCAGCCCCCCGTGGACACGCGAGCCTATTTCCGAGGCGAGTGCATCCGCAGGTACTCGGACTCGGTGTTCGGGGTGAACTGGGACTCGATTTCCTTTAACTTGGGGGACGAGCCTATCAAGCGAATCATGATGAACGATCCGCTCAAGGGCACGAAGGGACATGTAGACGCGCTCTTCGAAGCCAGCCCGACAGTGGAGGATCTGGTTCGCAATCTCACTGTGTGAGGACAGGACAATGAGAATTCTAAGACACCCAGATGAAACACTCGCTCAGGTTTGGGGTGCAGCCGACCAGACGAAGAAAAAGAAGAGCGGCGATGGAGGCGGCAACGACGCTGAGCAGGAGGGCGATTCGGGTGGTCAGAAAAAGATCGCCAAACGCGGCGAGGAGCTGAAGGATGAGATGGACTCACTCATCGACGAAATCGATGAGGTGCTGGAAGAGAACGCGGAAGAGTTCGTGAAGAACTACGTGCAAAGGGGAGGCGAGTAGGTCGTGCAGTTCGCTGGCCAATCCTACAGGGGCGCGAGCTTCTTCGAGTTTCTCAGTGCCGACCATGCGGATCTGGTGCCGGACTTTCGGAACGTGGACTGGAGCCAGGTGGAGGTTCCGCATGGGACGACGGTGCTCTCCGTCGTGTACGAGGACGGTGTGCTGATGGCAGGTGATCGGCTAGCGACCGAGGGCTACCAGGTCGCGACTCGCGATATCGACAAGGTGTACAAGGTCGATGGTAACTGCGTGATCGCGATTGCCGGTGCGGCTGGCCCGGCGATCGAAATGGTGCACATGTTTCGTCTGGAGCTCGAGCACTACGAGAAGCTGGAGGGCCAGGGGCTCGCTTTCGAGGGCAAGGCCAATCGGCTCTCGTTCCTCCTGCGCCAGAACCTACCCGCTGCGATGCAGGGCCTGGTGGTAATGCCCATGTTCGCGGGCTACGACCTCGAGAAGAACAAGGGCCGGATCTACAAGTTCGACATAACCGGGGGGCGCTACGCGGAGATGGACTACTATGCGACTGGTTCCGGAGGAAAGGACGCTCGCTCGAGTCTGAAGAAGAGCTTCCGCCACTCCGGGTTTGCACGCAATGCCGTCATCGAGGCGGCGGTGGAGGCGCTGGTGGACGCGGCGGATGAGGACCGTGGCACCGGAGGCTTCGATACGAACCGTGGCATCTACCCGACCTGCATGCTCGCCACGCGTGCGGGCATCGAGGAGGTCTCCGAGAAGGAGATGCTCCAGGCATACGAGCGGGTCACCGAGCGGATGAGAGCGGCTTAACTCCCATGACGGCGCCCTTCTACGTCTCACCCGAGCAGTGGTACCAGGACAAGGCGGAGTACGCCCGCAAGGGCATCGCTCGCGGCAAGCCGATTGTTGCAATCGAGTGTGCCGAGGGGATAGTGACCCTGGGAGAGAACCGCAGTGCGAGCTTACGTAAGATCTCGGAGATCTACGATCGGATCGCGTTCGCGGGTGTCGGGAAGTTCGACGAATATGAGAACCTGCGCAAGGCCGGTATCCGGTACGCGGATATGCGAGGCTATAGCTATTGCCGCGAAGACGTGTCTGCGAAGAGCCTGGCCAACGAGTACTCGACCCTGTTGGCGAGTGTGTTTACGCGCGAGATGAAACCCATGGAGGTGGAGATCCTCGTCGTGGCGGTGGAGGACAAGGACAGTTCGCTCTACCAGATCCTGTACGACGGAAGCGTGACCGACCATGAACACTTCGTATCGATAGGCGGAGACTCGGACCAGCTGCGTTCAGTCCTGCGCGAAGGCTGGAAAGAGAACATGCCGCTGGCGGACGCGGTTCGACTGGGGTGCAAGGCGCTCTCGAGT
>Ga0255049_10002223_pt1 | contig 10330 bp, 12 predicted proteins | sample JV7_2_3_MG_FD_183615 | JGI IMG/M metagenome (GOLD analysis project Ga0255049, IMG submission 183615) | Seawater microbial communities from Jervis Inlet, British Columbia, Canada - JV7_2_3 | ecosystem: Environmental > Aquatic > Marine > Inlet | place: Canada: British Columbia | collected 2016-10-06
TATTTAGAAAAGGGGACGCACTTATTTTCGCCGATCGGCGAAAATAAGTGCGTCCCCTTTTCTAAATAAGTGCGTCCCCTTTTCTTCTTTTCTTTTTTTATTTGATTTTCGATTCCTTGTAAATCACGTGCTTACGCGCGACTGGGTCGAATTTCTTCATTTCCAGTTTGTCGGGCGTCGTGCGCTTGTTCTTGTCGGTGGTGTAGAAGTGTCCAGTGCCGGCACTGGAAACCATCTTGATTTTGTCGCGCATGGTCAAATACCTCCTAAAAGTGCTCGCCCCGTCCACGCATTTCCGCGATGACGGTTTCGATGCCCTTCTTGTCGATGATGCGCATGCCTTTGGCGCACAAACGCAGCTTCACGAAACGCTTCTCGCTGGGTACCCAGAATCGATGGGTGTGCAGGTTCGGCAGGAAGCGCCGACGCGTGCGGTTCTTGGCATGGGAAACGTTGTTACCCGAGATAGGGCGTTTGCCGGTAACTTGACAGACTTTTGACATCGGGCCGGAGACCATTGGCTTGGGAATCGAACTTTATACCAGTGCCTGCGAGTCGTTTCAACAAGGTCTTGGGCGACAGGGCACGGCGGCGCCGGCGTCAGATCCAGCCGCGCTCGGCAAAAGACACGATTTGACCGTCGCCGACAACGAAATGATCCATCAAACGTACGTCGATAAGGGCCATGGCGTCGCGGATTCGAGCGGTGATGGCCCGGTCCGCCTGGCTGGGCTCAGCCACGCCGGAGGGGTGATTGTGGGCGATAATAATGGCGGCGGCGTTGTGGTACAGCCCCCGTTTGGCGATCTCCCGCGGGTACACGCTGGCGCCGTTAACCGTGCCGCGAAACAACTCTTCGAAACAAATGAGGCGGTGGCGGTTGTCCAGAAACAGGCAGGCGAATACCTCGTGCTGGTGGCGCCGCAGGCGCGCCGTCAGGAACCGCCGGGTATCGGCGGGACAACTCAGGGGCGTACCCCGTCGCAGCTTGCACTCGAGATGGCGCCGCCCGAGTTCCAAAGCCCCTTGGAGCGAGGCATAGCAGGCGTCACCGACGCCGGGAGCGCCGCAAAACTCCGCATGGCTGGCCTCCAGGGCCGCGCGCAAATCCCCGAAACGGGCCAACAACATGCGCGCCAGGTCGACCGCGGTATGGCCGGCAACACCGCTACCGACGAAGATGGCGAGTAGCTCGGCATCGGAAAGAGTCTGGGCGCCTCGGGCCAGGAGCTTTTCCCGGGGCCGCTCCACCGCTGGCCAATCCTTGATCCCCATGTCGTCCTCCGTGGCGGATGGGCGGGCTGCTGATACACTGTAAGGTTACAGTCGCAACGGACCGGGCAATATGTCAGATCAGACCAACAAACGGGTGCTGCTGGGTGTTTCAGGGGGCATCGCCGCCTACAAAAGCCCGGACCTGGTGCGGCGTCTGCGTGAGCGCGGACACGAGGTCCGCGTGGTCATGACCCGCGCGGCCCAGGATTTCATCACCCCATTGACCCTCCAGGCGGTGTCGGGCCAGGCGGTGCATACCTCCCTGCTCGATCAGCAGGCGGAGGCCGCCATGGGGCACATCGAGTTGGCGCGCTGGGCGGATGTGGTGCTCATCGCGCCGGCTACGGCCGATATCATGGCCCGATTGGCCCACGGCCTGGCCGGTGATCTGTTAACCACCCTGTGCCTGGCCACCGAAGCCCCCATCGTGCTTGCGCCCGCCATGAATCACCGTATGTGGATCGCGACCGCTACCCAGGCCAACGCCAAAACTCTGCGCGCCCGAGGCATCCGCTTGCTCGGACCCGGTTGCGGCGATCAGGCCTGCGGCGAGGTGGGCGAAGGGCGCATGTTGGAAGCGGCGGAGCTGGCGGCGGAGTTGGACGCCCTGCCGGGCGCCGGCGCCAGAGAAACGGGTCTCGCGGGGCTCGGCGTGTTGATTACCGCAGGCCCCACCCGCGAAGCCATCGATCCGGTACGCTACATCAGTAATCACAGCTCGGGAAAGATGGGCTACGCGGTCGCTTCCGCCGCCCGCGGGGCTGGGGCGTCGGTGATTCTGGTGAGCGGCCCCAGCGACTTGCCGGCACCGCCCGGGGTTGAACGAATTGCGGTAGAAAGCGCCGCCGACATGCGTGATGCGGTGCTATCCCGGGTCAAGGGCTGCGATATCTTCATTGCCGCGGCAGCCGTGGCGGACTATCGGCCGGCGCAGATGGCCGAGCACAAGATCAAGAAGAAAGCCAAGGCTCTGGAAATCGCCCTGGTGCGCAACGTCGACATACTCTCCGAGGTGGCCTCGGGCGACCATCCGCCATTCACCGTCGGCTTTGCGGCCGAAACGGAGAAGCTCGAAATCCACGCCCGCGAAAAACTCACGCGCAAATCTCTGGATATGATCGCGGCCAATCCCGTGGGCGGTGCCGATAGCGGTTTTGGCGTGGATATTAATGCGCTTCGGGTCTTTTGGCGCGACGGTGAGGTCGACCTCGGCGAAGCGTCGAAGACCGTACTCGCGCAGCGGTTGGTGAACCTGATAGTCGAGAGATTTCGTGCAAAGCATCCAGCTTAAGATTCTCGACCAGCGCATCGGTGGCGAGTACCCGCTGCCCGAGTACGCCACCGATGGTTCCGCCGGAATCGACATGCGCGCTTGCCTCGATGAGCCGCTGGAAATAGGCGCCGGCGACACCCACCTGATTCCCACGGGCATCGCCATACATATTGGTGATCCCGCCCTGGCCGCGGTGTTGCTGCCCCGATCCGGCCTTGGACACAAGCACGGCATTGTGCTGGGCAATCTGGTCGGGCTCATCGATGCCGACTACCAGGGCCAGGTGTTCGTCTCTTGCTGGAATCGCGGCAGCCAGTCATTTACCATCCAACCCGGTGAACGCATCGCTCAAATGGTGTTCGTGCCGATAGTGCGTGCTCACTTCGAGGTGGTTGATTCCTTTCAGGAAAGTACCCGCGGGGCCGGTGGCTTTGGTCATTCCGGCCGCGCTTGAGGACGATTGCATTGACAGAGCCCGAATCCACAGCCCAATCCGATGCCGAGGCGGACGCTGAGCCCGACGCCGAGGTCCAGCCGAAGGCCAAAGTAAAGGCCCCGTCGAGACTGCCCCGAGGCGCAGCCACCTCCGCCAGGAAGCGTTGGCGCTTGCCCCTCATTTTGGTGCTGCTTATTTGTGGCCTGACCGCGGGCGCTTTGGTCTTCAACCAAAGTTACACCGCCAAGCTCGAGCAGGAACGCACAGAGGCCATTCAGGCTGCCGCCAGAGCGGCGGCGGCCAGTGTTTCCCGGGAGGTGAGTCGGGAAACCCAAGCGCTCGCCAATCTATTCGACGAGGGGCAGTTGGCGGCGCTGTTGTCGAGCGACGATACCGGCGCGCGCATGAGCAAGCAGGCGGAAATCGCCGCGGCACACGATGCCGTGCTGCTGGCCTGGTTGGTCAAGGCAGGAACCCGCACCCCGGAGTTAACCTCGAAACCACCGCTGGGCTATGCCGCCATCGAAATCTTGAGCGAGTCCGAGACTACCGGTAGGGCGCCGCCCGCCGAAGCCCTGCTTTTCGGCAGCGACGATCAGCATATTTTGACCGTCTGGCGTATCAATGCAGGCGACGCCCTGGTCGGGCACCTGGTGCTGGCGGTGGACGTGTCTTTGTTGCCCGCCATCATGTCCAAGGTCGGCATCCCTGATGGGTATGCCGAGCTGATCCAGTCTACCGGCGGCGGTAAGCCGTTGGTGCTTTCTCGCGGAGGCGATTCGGGCGTGCGTCAGGGGCTCGCGGTGGTGCGAGTCAAAGTCGATGGAACGCCGTGGCGCATCGCTTTCTGGCCGGGCGGTCGTCTGGCGCCGCCGAAGCCACTGATAGATCTTCCCGATTGGGCAATCCCCGCGGCCAGCGGCAGCCTGATTGTGATCATCCTGCTGGTCGTGGTGATTCGCCAGCGCGCCCGCTCGCGGGTTGAGGCCGCCGCCGAGCTGGCGGAACAGGAGCAGAAACTCGAGGCCGCCGCCAAGAGAGCCGCAGCCAAAGCGGCAGCGAGTCCGGCCGTGGCGGCCGCCGACGGCGTCGAAGCGGCCTATGACGGTCTCGGGGAGGCTACCCCCAAAGCCGGTATCGAGGTCGAGGAAGAGGTCGGTGCCATGGATATGCCGGCGGAGATTTTCCGCGCCTACGATATCCGCGGCGTGGTCGAGGAGGGACTTAGCGTCGACGTCGTTCGCCAGATCGGCTGCGCCATCGGCGCCGAAGCCTACGATCGTGGTCAGCAAACCATTGTCGTGGGACGCGATGGTCGCAATTCCGGCCCGGCGTTTCAGGAGGCGCTGACCGCGGGTTTGAGGAGCACGGGGCGCGACGTTATCGATGTCGGCCGGGTGCCCACACCGGTCCTCTATTTCGCCACCCATTATTTGAATACCGGCAGCGGCGTGATGGTCACAGGCAGCCACAACCCGCCGGAGTACAACGGCTTCAAGATCATGCTCGGCGGCGAAACACTGTTCGGCGACGACATTCAGACGCTGCGAAAACGCGCCGAGTCCGGCGATTTCCCCAGCGGTAAAGGAAATCTGCAGAGCATGGATGTGGTTGACGAGTATGTTCGTCGCGTTTGCGAGGATGTGCCCGTGGCATTGGGAAATTCGTTTCGGGTCGTCGTCGACTGCGGCAACGGAGTCGCGGGGGAAGTTGCGCCGAAACTGTTGCGCGCGCTGGGGCACGATGTAGTGGAACTCTTTTGCGAGGTGGACGGCAACTTCCCCAATCATCACCCGGATCCGTCCGATCCTGCCAACCTGACCTATCTGATCGGTACCGTAAAGCAGGAGAGCGCGGATCTCGGATTCGCATTCGACGGCGATGGCGATCGCCTGGGTGTGGTCGATCCCGATGGCAAAATCATCTGGCCCGATATGCAAATGATGTTGTTTGCCAAGGACGTTCTCAGCAGAAATGCGGGCGCCGAAATCGTATTCGACGTCAAGTGTTCCAGCCGATTGGCGAAGGTCATCAAGCAACTCGGCGGAAAGCCCGTCATGTGGCGCACCGGTCACTCCTATATAAAGAACAAGCTCAAGGAGAGTGGCGCGCCGTTGGCCGGCGAGATGAGCGGCCACATATTCTTTCAGGATCGTTGGTACGGATTTGACGACGCCATTTACAGCGCCGCCCGTATGCTCGAGATCCTCATGGCTTTCAAGAAGTCCCCGGCAGAGGTTTTCAGCAGGCTGCCAGCAGGGGAAAGCACACCGGAGCTACGTGTCGACATGAAAGAAGGCGAGCAAGTGCCCTTCGTCGAAAAGCTCGTTGAGGCGGACGGCTTCGCCAACGGAAAACGCACGACCATCGACGGACTGCGGGTGGATTTCTCCGATGGTTGGGGACTCGTGCGCGCTTCCAACACCACCCCGAGCCTGGTGATGCGATTCGAGGGAGACAATAAGGAAGCATTAGCGCGCATTCAGGACGAGTTCAGGAAAGCGGTGACCGACATCGACCCGAATCTGGTGTTGCCGTTTTAAATGGGCGCAGACACGGGCGACAACCTCGGCTTCCAACCTGGAGATCGACAGTTGTGTTCAGTTCATTGATGGTCGGATGCGAGAAATGTCGCTGAATCCAAGCACCGCAACAGAAACGGCGCGTGTGCTCGCCGATGCGTTGCCCTATATCCAGAGATTCTACGGCAAGACTATCGTGTTGAAGTACGGTGGCGCGGCCATGGTGGGCGAGTCGCTGCAAAGCAGCTTCGCCAAGGACGTGGTGCTCATGAAGCTTGTGGGTATGAACCCGGTGGTGGTTCACGGCGGTGGACCGCAAATCGGTGATGTGCTGGCGCGTATCGGCAAAAAATCCGAATTCGTCGACGGCATGCGGGTTACCGATCGCGAGACCATGGATGTGGTTGAAATGGTGCTCGGGGGACTGGTCAACAAGCAGATAGTCAATCTCATCGGCAGCCACGGCGGCCGCGCCGTGGGCCTCACCGGCAAAGACGGTAATCTCATTCGGGCCAAAAAGTTGACTCTGCGTCGCGACAGCCCGGAGCTGAAGGCGCCGGAAATCATCGATATCGGGCACGTCGGTGAGGTTACGCGGATCGACGCAAGCGTGGTCGACATGCTGATGCGGGGAGATTTTATTCCCGTGATCGCACCCATCGGTATGGGAGAGGACGGTCAATCTTACAATATCAATGCCGATCTGGTTGCGGGAAAAGTCGCCGAAACCCTCAATGCAGAAAAACTCATCCTTCTGACTAATACGCCCGGTGTGCTTGACGGTGAGGGAGAGCTACTCACTAACCTCGATGTTGCAGATGTCAGAAAGTATATCTCTGACGGTACTATCAAGGGCGGTATGTTGCCCAAGGTAAATTGCGCATTGGATGCCGTGAACAATGGTGTCCGATCCGCGACTATCTCCGATGGGCGAGTACAACATGCGGTGCTGCTGGAGACATTTACTCGCGAAGGCGTCGGCACGATGATCAGTCGCGAGCGCGCATAGCTATCATGCCTGGTACAAGCAAACCTTCTCGCCGCCAGCAAATTCTCGAAGCCCTGGCGCAGGAGCTGGAAAGCCGACCGGGCGCTCGCATTACGACAGCGCGACTCGCCGACGTAGTGGGCGTATCCGAGGCCGCTCTATACCGTCACTTTCCGAGCAAGGCGAAGATGTTCGAGGCTCTTATCGAGTTTGCCGAGGAATCTGTATTCGGACTGGCTACCCGCATTCTCAGTGAAGAGCCTGACCCCGCGCGGCGCTGCGGGCGCATTCTTACCATGCTTCTTACCTTCTCGGATCGCAATCCAGGGATTACGAGGATTTTACTCGGAGAGGCCCTGGTGGGCGAGCACGAACGACTGCGCGTGCGTGTCTCGCAGTTTTTCGATCGCCTCGAGACTCAGTTGAAGCAGGTCCTGCGCGAAGGCGAGCAAGTCGCCGATCTGCGATTGCCGGCGAGCGTGGCGGCCATCGCAAACTTGCTGATGGCAGTTTCCGAGGGGCGCATGATCCAATTCAGCCGCAGCGGTTTCGAGCATCCGCCCTTGGAATCGTGGGAACAGCAATGGCAAATACTGCGAGCCGGTTTGTTTTCCCGGACCGGCAACTGATGATCGTGCCAGGAAGGAACTAATGGCCGGCAGGAGCATCACCAGCACTCAGGAACTGAATATTGACGGCGATACCGTCGGATATACGTTGCATCGTGTCGTCGGCCGCAAGCACGTGCATTTGGTAGTGGATGAAGAAGCCAGACTACAGGTGAGGGCGCCGTGGCGTTTCTCTCAGGAAAGCGCAGCCGAGCTCGTCATCGAAAATCTGCTCTGGGTGCGGGATGCCCTGGATCGGGCCATGCGCACGCGCGTCGAGCGCGCGCCGCTCATTTCCGGCGCACGTTTGCCATTGCTCGATGAGGAATTGCGCTTGGAGTTGCGGGTTGCCGCGCAGATGGATCTACTGACTTCCACGGACCGTGGCCGCATCACACGCAAAGTGCGCGATGCTCTCGGCAGCCGGGACGGGTGGATCGCGCGCCGAGGCGGCGTTCTTCAAGTGGTATCCCTGTCCCTTACCAACACCGCGCCGCGCTCCCTGGTCGAAGCCTGGTATCGACGTGAAGCTGGCCGATGTCTGTCGGTGCGCATGGCGCCCTACGGGCGAGTACTCGGTGTGGAACCTAAGCGCATCAGCATTCGTGCGCAGCGCACCCGTTGGGGGAGCTGCTCATCTCAGGGCACAATTTGTTTGAACTGGCGCCTGATGCTGCTGCCCTCGGATCTCTGCGACTATATTCTGGTCCACGAACTCTGCCATTTGCGGCACTTGGACCACTCGGCAAAGTTCTGGGCGTTGGTGGAGCGTGTGATTCCGGACTATGCGGAACGCGAAAATCGACTCGAGGTCATTCAGGGAAACCTGGCCTTATAGCGCGCGATTTCTAGTTCGCTTTCTTTGTGATTCCCTTGAGCTCCCGGTAGCGATCCAGATCTTCAGTGAATTGGGCCGCGAGCGTCGCTTTCTGCAAACGGCGATTCTTGATAAAGCTATGGCGATCCTTCAGCTGTTGTCCCACTTTGGCGATCCTGTCTTTGATCTCCGGCGTAACCGGTTTTCCGCTGCGCTCAAATTTCGCCGCCTGGGCTCGTAGCAGCTTCAGCGAATGCTCGAGTTGCATGAGAATCTTTTCGGTGTGCCCAATGCGGATGTCGATGGCGGCCACCTGACCCTCATGGGCAATGGCAAGTTCTTGTTCGGTAGTAAATGTGCTGAGCAGGACGCGGTCCTTGGATTTGCGTGCGCGAATCCTGCGCACTTCTTCCGCGCGTATGGCCGCCGCGCGCGCGTCTTCCTCGCGCTGAATGCGCAGTTCTTCCTTCGATAAAGCGCGGTTGGTCTTGCTGACCGTAACGCCCATCTCGGTCACTTCCTGATGACCCTTCTGCGCGAACTCCGGCGGTACGGCATTGCCGCACTCGCGTACGCCTTCGCTGTTGGTCCAGCATTTGATTCCGGCCGCTGCTGGCAACGGCAGCAACGCGGCCAGGAAGACCGCAATAGCGCAGGGCATTAACACAGCTCTGGGACGATTCATTGCATTATTCCTGCCGAATTTGGCAATCAGTTCGCTAGCGCCCGGACAGCGAGCCGCCCTCGTGTGTGGTTCGCTCGAGCCAATAGTCGCATTATAGAGGATCGCAAATTCCGGGCAGAGCGCTACCATCGGGTTTTGCGACTTCACGCACATTTCGCCACCCGGGCCGGGCGCTAATTCAGGTACCGTAGCGTTCCCGATAGGCGCTCAGCCGCTGCAGCTCATCTTTCATTTCGGCATTATTTGCCAAAAACTCAACGAGATCCTCCAGGCGGATAATGCTGACCACCCGCAGTGCGAACTCCTCCTCGATCTCCTGGATCGCCGACAGGCGCCCGTTTCCCCGTTCCTGGCGGTCCAGGGAGATGGCCGCCGCCACGGGGACGGCGCCCGCAGCGCGAATTATTGCGACGGATTCCCGGGTAGAGGTTCCGGCCGAGATCACGTCGTCGACCATCACGACCCGCCCGCTGAGGGTCGCGCCAACGGTGATGCCTCCTTCGCCGTGGTCTTTGGCCTCCTTGCGGTTGAAACAATAGGGCAGGTCCCGCCCATGCTCGTCATTGAGCGCCATGGCGACAGCGGCCACCAGGGGAATGCCTTTATAGGCGGGCCCGTAGAGCATATCGAAGTCGAGATCCGATGCTGTGATTGCCTGCGCGTAAAAGCGCGCCAGGCGCGCCAGGCTGCCGCCACTATTGAACAGGCCGCTATTGAAAAAGTACGGGCTCGTGCGCCCGGACTTCAGGACAAACTCGCCGAATCGCAGCACACCGTGTTGCAGAGCGAAGCGGATGAATTCCTGTTGATACGGGGCCATGGGAATTCCTGGTGGCGGGCGGGGCCAGCCTGGGCACGATGTTAGTGGGCGCCGGCATCGATTGGTAGCCGATCCCGGCTATTTCCAGCACTGCCCCCAGGTACTACCATTGTCAGCGCTCATGCGCATCATCACCCTCAATTGCAACGGTATTCGCGCGGCGGCCCGCAAAGGGTTGTTCGAATGGCTGCCGCAGCAAGACGCCGACGTCATCTGTCTGCAGGAGGTGCGTGCCCCCGCGGAAGTGGTCTCCGATGCCGCTTTCCAGGTTCCTGGATACAGTTCTCACCACCTTTGCGCCGAGCGCAAGGGCTACAGCGGGGTCGCACTGTTCAGCCGGCGCCCGCCTGACGACGTCGTCGAGGGCCTGGGTTGGGAGGATCTGGATCCGGAGGCCCGCTATCTGGAGGCCCGCTATCCGGGGCTCAGCGTCATATCCCTCTATATTCCGTCGGGGTCGTCGAAGGATGAACGTCAGCAAGTAAAGATGAGCTTCTTGGACAGATTCTCAGCTCACTTGAAGGGCTTGCGGCGTAAACGCCGGGAGTATGTGGTGTGCGGGGACTGGAATATCGCGCACAAGCAGATCGATCTGAAGAACTGGCGGGCGAACCGGAAGAATTCGGGATTTTTGCCGGAAGAACGCGCCTGGATGGACCAGTTGTTCGGCCCCACCGGGTTTGTCGACGCCTTCCGGGTCGTTAACGAGGAGCCGGATCAATACACCTGGTGGTCAAACCGCGGGCAGGCCTGGGCGAAGAATGTAGGTTGGCGTTTGGACTACCAGGTGGTGACGCCGAAACTCAAAGACAGCGTCAAGAGGGCCAGAATATACACCGCAGAACGCTTTTCCGACCACGCCCCGTTGATCGTGGACTACGAAACTGAATTGTAATCCCGGTTGTC
>Ga0255049_10002225_pt1 | contig 10325 bp, 6 predicted proteins | sample JV7_2_3_MG_FD_183615 | JGI IMG/M metagenome (GOLD analysis project Ga0255049, IMG submission 183615) | Seawater microbial communities from Jervis Inlet, British Columbia, Canada - JV7_2_3 | ecosystem: Environmental > Aquatic > Marine > Inlet | place: Canada: British Columbia | collected 2016-10-06
TGGTTTCTCCAAAGGAGACACACATTAAGCTTGGGTAGGCGGCAATCTTCGGCCACAAGCGGACGCTGGGATCTATAAAATAAATTCGCCCTCTTGATATCCGGAAAAACGAGATGTCGAGGGTGTTATACTACGCGACCCAGCTCCCCGTGTTTAGGAGGTTTGACATGATTAACCTGGAAAACATCAAGCTTGCGGCGGAAAGGAACAGGAAAGCCGTGGAACTTAAACCCTCACTCGCCCGTGGCACCGAGATAGCCAGAGCACAGTTGAGAGAGGATATGCACTTCGATATCGACGTGGACGGCGTCAAGATTACCGCCGAAGTGCCAATGAAATATGGTGGCAACGGCATGACTCCCGGATCGAGCGCGCATGCAATGTCGTCGTTGATCTGTTGCTTGCTGGTTGGATACCTGATCGAGTTCGCCAAGAGAGACATTCCCATCTCAGGTCTCGGGATAGAAGTACAGGCCGACTCCGACTCCGCAGTAAAACACGAGTACACCGACGTACGATATATTGTAACTGTGGAAAGCGATGCACCTGAAGAGGAAATCCAGCGTGCCATAGAAGATAATGACGCGACCAGTTTCGGATTGGCAGTGTTCCAGCAGCCTGTTAAGGCCCGTCGCGAAGTCCGAGTAACTGCGGCTGCAAATTAACCAACACTGTCCTCGCCAATGAGCAGCCAAAAAATCAAGAGAAAGTTGGCTGCCATCCTTTACGCGGACGTAGCGGAATATAGCCGCTTAACCGGCGAGGATGAGGATGGCACCCACCTGCTTCTTTGTGATTACCTCGACTTTATTAGTGCCTGTGTTTCTGAACACCATGGCTCTGTTGTGCATTATGCGGGTGATGCAGTGCTTGCGGACTTTGGTACCGTAACTGATTCCCTGAAGTGCGCGACACATATTCAGGACGAACTCCAGATACGTAATACCGAATTGCCCGACGCGGGTAAAGTCCAGTTCCGCATTGGCGTAAACCTCGGAGAAGTGATCCAGGATCGAGGAGAAATATATGGAGATGGCGTCAACGTGGCGGCACGGTTGGAGAGCCTGGCCGAGCCCGGAGGGATATGTATTTCGGACGCGGTGCGTTCGGCGGCTGGAAAAAAGATAGCGTTAGACTACGAGTTTATTGGCGAACGCGAGGTTAAGAATATCGCGGAACCAGTACGGGCTTATCGAATTCGAAGAGATGGGGAGCAAACCGAGAGTTTAGACGATAAGGCTGGATCGACTGAACAGGCTACGATCGAGCTCGATAGCGGCAGCGAGCGGCAAAAACCTTCTCTTGCAGTCGTGCCCTTCGCGTGCATGTCCGAAGACCGGACACTTGAATACCTGGCAGATGGTCTTACCGAAGATCTTACAACGCTGCTTGCTCGAGTTCCCGGTTTCTTCGTTATTTCATGCGGCTCCGCTTTCGCTTATAAGGACAAACGTGTCGATTCTCGGCAACTTGCAAAGGAGCTTGGGGTGAGATATGTGGTCGAGGGTAGTCTGCGACCAGCCGGCCAGATGATCCGAGTATCGGCCCAGTTGGTTGACGCGGCAACCCACGCTCATCTTTGGGCTGAGCGTTTCGACCGGTCTTCCGACCAATTGCTCGAACTCCACGATGAAATCACTCAAGCAATTGTATCGCGCATCGAGCCCGAACTTGCCCGCGCTGAGCAGACGCGCCTGCGGCGTCGTCACCCCAGTAATCTGGACGCCTGGGAGCTTTATCATCAAGCCCATAGCAAATTGAGTCTTAATGGATGGGGTAAGGAAACTTTTGAAGAATCAATTCACCTGCTGCGCGAAGCAATATCGCTCGATCCAGATTTCGCGCTTGCGCACGCATATTTGTCTCTATTGTTAGCCGTTAGTCACATGTTTCAACTATCAATAGAGTCGCCTCCGTTAGACGAACAGGCTATCGACGAAGCGGAAAAAGCAATCGGCCTCGATAGCCACGATTCCTCGGTACTCGGCTACGTCGGTTGTGCACTCGCCGATATCGGGCATACTCGCCGCGCGCTGGAACTGCTCAACCAGGCGGTTGAGTACGATCCGTCTAATGCCCAGGCATGGGCCGCATTAGGTGTCGCACAAATACGGGGCCGCAAGGTCCACCAAGGTGTCGAAAGCCTTAGGCACGGGATCGCCATCAGCCCCCTGGATACGCGATTGGCATATTGGGGCACTATTCTTGCCAATGCACTGTTTCGGTTGGGTGAAACTCAACAGGCTCTTGAAGAGGCACAAAACGCCTGCCGTCGTCACGATCGATTCTCGAACTCTCGCGTTGTTTTGGCGATGATTCTTCTAAAAGAAAACCGCGAGCAGGAAGCGATAGCCGCGATCGAGGAGGCGAAACGGCTTGACCCCGACCTATGCGCGGATAATGTTAGGGGATTAATCGGTCGGCGTGGCGCGAACTTATTACAGGAAGCAGGCTTACTTTCATAGAGGGGCGATCATGAACAAAGACGCAAGAATTCGAGAGGCGCAAAATCGTTATATAAAGGTTTTAAATCGGCAGCCACAACTGGCGCAAAATACCTACAAGGGAACCGCGACCATCGAGGATGGTTTCATTTGCAATTTTACGCAGGGTGAGCAAAGCATCGTTATGGATGTGTCAAAGGTCGTGGGTGGCGACGACACGGGTCCGACACCGGGTTTCCTCTCTCGCGCCAGCATCGCCGGATGCGTGTCCATGGGAATCAAGCAAGCGGCTGTGAAAGAGGGTCTTGTTATCGATTCGGTTAGCGTTGACATCGAGATGGACTTCGCCGAAGGGGCGTCATTGGGTTTCGGTGAGGATTCGGCAGCACCGCTAGAAACCAGGTTTTTCATTCGAATTGATACGGATTCTCCCGAATCGGAAGTGGTCGCGTTAGTCGACAGGGCACTTGAAAAAGATACATTTTTCCTTGCGCTTCGAGATGCTCAAAGCGTCAAGATTAACATTAACGTAATTGATTAATGCCATTCGAATTGATCTGATTTTCGAGTATTAAAGTAACCAGGCCAGTGACTGCTTCACGCCCTGAGGTATTCAGTCAAGCAGATTCAGTCATTTTTTGCCTCGTGACTAAGGGTGATCCGCGTCGCTCTAGTACTTTCAAGTATCGAGATTCATCGTAGGCAACACCCGTCTGCCAACAACGGTAAAGAATACGTATCCATTTAAAAGCCAACGACCTGACCGCAGCCTGGTAGGTAGCTCCCTTGTCTCGTTGTTGTCGATAGTAGATGCCCGCCCAGTAAGATTTGTTGATGGTTTGTGCCGCCCATTCGACAAAGGTCTGACGCATAAACGTGGGGCATTGCAATCGCCAGTGCACCCAGTGCTTCTGCCCGCTGCGTTCGGTTACCGGTGCAACGCCTGAGAGCTTCTGGACATCGCCAGCACTGGAAAAGCGCTCGCGCTGTTCCCCGAAGGCGACCATCAACCGAGGTGTGAGTGACGGGCCCGCTCCAGGCAGTGGCTGGAACAACACATAATCGGGATGCTGAGACGCCAGCTTCGCGATTTCATCATCGAACTGATCGATGGCCCTGAGCATTAACTCCAACTGTTCGACCAGTACCAAAACCTGCATCCGATAAGGCAAGATCACCGCTTCATCCAAGGTGAGTGGGCTTGCCGCATGGATCGCCTGGCGACGACTTTTGACAACCTCTTCACGGTACATGTGGTGTTCGTGGAAGAAGCGCTTGAGTGTGTTGGCACGCGTACGTTTGGCTTGCGCCAGTGTCGGCCAGCGTTTAACAAACGCACAGAATAACGGTGTATCGATGTGGTCAAACCACTCCAGCACCTGCGGATAATACTGCTTTAGTGCACTACGTAGCCGATTGGTGATCCGGATCCGCTCGCTCACCAGGCACCGGCGTTGCTCCACCATCGTCGCCAGCGCACGCATCTGAGTGCTTTGTGGCCTCAGTACCTTGAAGTGTTCCGGGTGACGCAGCAACATGTCTACCGCCAGTTCCGCATCGGTCGGGTCGTTCTTGGCTCGACTGGGCTGGAATGCTTCTCGGTACTTGGCCAGGGAGCCCGGGTTAACGGGAAAGATGTCGATAAAGTCATACTTCTGCAAGGCCGAGACAATCGGACCTTTACTCAGCTCTACTGCCACCGCAATAGTACCCCCGTATCGTCGATGTAAATCCTTCAGCCAAACATCAATCGCTTCGGCGCGGTGGCGAATAACTGCAAACTCACGTTCATCTGAGAACTTCGACTGAATACAAACATCGTGTTTCGAGTCTGCCCAATCAATACCGACATAAACACTGTAGCCGACTGCCTCTTGCTCATTCATGACCTTTCCCCAGTATGTTAAATTGAAGTAGTGGGGCATGCAGCCTGAGATCTTCGAAGCCAATATAGGTGAGCCGGTGCTACGGCGAGCCCTGAGTATTCGTTATCGATCTCAAGCGCACCTGCTGACTCGAAACCAAAGCGGTGAACATCACGTGTTAGGGTCGGTTTATTCGTAGTCAGCAGGTGCATGTCCCGCGCTCACTGACAGCTACCTGTCAGCTATTACCAGTATCGTCGAGAACGGGTGTGAGTATCTATATTGGTCGGTAGAAGACACTAAGAAATCAATAGTGAGTGTCTGCTTTCACGACAACTGAGATCAACTAGTATCGGGTTTGGATGGGGGAAATTCCTTAACACGGCTCCCAGCCACATCTCGAACAACGGAGTCCAGCTAATTCCCGAGTGTTGCCTTGAGTTCGCGACGACGCGCATGTAAAACTGGTTCGGTGTAGCCATTGGCAACTTCTCGACCCTTGAACACCAGCTCGAGCGCGGCCTGAAAAGCGATACTCTTATCGAAATCCGGCGCCATGTTGCGATACAGTGGATCGTTCGCATTCTGCCGATCAACGATTTCAGCCATTTTTTCAAATACGCTTCTTACCTGGTCCGCATCGGTGATGCCATGATGTAACCAGTTGGCAATATGCTGACTCGAAATGCGCAGGGTTGCGCGGTCTTCCATCAAGTCGGTGTCGCTAATATCTGGCACCTTGGAACAACCGACGCCCTGATCGATCCAGCGAACTACGTATCCCAAAATCCCCTGGGCATTGTTTTCCAGCTCCATGATGAGCTCACTCTGCTTGACCTTGCGTTCACCCAGCAGCGGAATAGTTAAAATGTCATCCAGACTGGCACGCATGCACTGCGCCAGGTGCTGCTGGCGTGTCGCTACGTTAACGTGATGGTAGTGCATCGCATGCAGGCATGCGGCAACCGGAGATGGCACCCAGGCGGTATTGGCGCCGGCGCGCGGGTGCGCAATCTTCTGCTGCATCATCGCACGCATGTTGTCCGGCGCCGCCCACATGCCCTTGCCGATCTGGGCATGCCCGGGCAACCCGGCACCGAGTCCGACGTCAACGTTCCAGTCCTCGTAGGCCAACAACCAGGTAGAAGTCTTGATCTCGTTCTTAGGCGTCATTGCGCCGGCTTCCATGCTGGTATGAATTTCATCACCGGTACGATCCAGGAAACCGGTATTGATGAAGATCACCCGCTCGCTCGCGGCACGAATGCATTCCTTGAGATTGACCGTGGTGCGACGCTCTTCATCCATGATGCCGATTTTTAAGGTTTTGGGGTCCAGCCCTAACGCCTGTTCCACCATTTCAAACAGTTTGATCGCCGCTCCGACTTCTTCGGGTCCGTGGAATTTGGGTTTTACGATATAAACACCGCCTTTACGACTGTTTTTAAACGGCCCGTTACCGAGCAGATCATGTTTTGCAGCGAGCGCGGTGACCATCGCATCGAGAAAAGTTTCCGGAATTTCCTCGCCATTGCAGGTTACCGCATCGGTATACATATGCGGGCCGACATGGCGCACCAGCATCAGGCTGCGGCCAGGCAAGGTAACAGTAGAACCATCCGGGCCAATGTATTCGGGATCCGGGTTCAGGCTACGCTCGATAGTTTCCTTGGCGCGCTCGACTTCGGCCGTAAGATCACCTTTCATCAACCCGAACCAGTTGCGGTAAACCCGGACCTTATCCTCGGCGTCGACCGCCGACACCGAATCCTCGCAATCCATGATCGTCGTGACCGCAGATTCGAGGTTGATGTCATAGATGTTGGCGAGATCGCCCTGCCCGATGAAGTATCCTTCGCCGATCAACAGCTCGATATGCAGATCATTGTGGCGTAATAGCACGGCGCTCGGTTGCTCGGGATCGCCGCGATAACCGACAAAACATTCGCGCCAGCCGAGTTCGGTTTCTTTGCCGTCACCCATAACCACGATCAATTTCCCGGATACAACCTTGTAACGCACCGCGTAGGCATGGCTACCGGTCGCCAGCGGCACCGACTGGTCAAGAAAATCGCGCGCAAAACGGATGACCTGTTGGCCTCTGACCGGATTATATTTTGCAGTCTTCTTGCAACCCTCGACCTCGAGAATAATATCGGTACCGTAAAGTGCGTCGTAGAGGCTATACCAGCGCGCATTGGCGGCGTTGAGCGCGTAGCGCGCATTGTCCACCGGCACCACCAACTGCGGGCCTGCGATGACGGCAATCTCGTCGTCTACTTTATCGGTCGTAACCTGGAACGAATCCGACTCGGGAACCAGGTAGCCAATCTCCTGCAGTAAAGCCTTGTACTGATCACGCTGGACCGGTCCCGGATTCTTTTTGTGCCAGTCGTCAATCTGGTTTTGCAATTGATCACGTTTTTGCAGCAAATCCGCATTCCCCGGACCCAGATCGGCCACGATTTCGGCCAATGATTGCCAGAAAGACGGGGATTCAATCCCCGTGTCAACCGAAATTTCCTCGACCAGGTCATAAAGTCCCTGGTCAACGCTGAGCCCACTGATATCTACGCGATCGCCCATAAAAAATGTTCCGTTTTCTCGTTTTTAAAAATCGCCTAACGGCGTCGAATCGTCGAGTATATATAGCTGTCAGGACAAAACTAGGACCTGATCGGTAATATTGAAAATTTATATGGATAGCTTTAACCAGAACAGATCTGCAATTGGCAACTGGCGCCTGAATTAGGATAAGATTCAGATTACTGCCGCACAGGCATAAATCCCCGGTTAATTCAGGTATTTCTATGAAAGCGATTACGCTACGCGAATTTGGTGGCCCCGAAATGATGGAATTGAGCGAGGTTGAAAAACCCTCGCCTGCTGACGGCCAGATACTGATCAAGGTCATGAATTCGTCGGTCAATCGGCCCGACATCATCCAGCGCGAGGGAAATTACCCTCCGCCACCGGGAGATTCCGAAATTCTCGGGCTCGAAGTTGCCGGCGTGGTTGAATCGAATGGTGATAACGCGACACGCTTTAAGCCAGGTGACCGCGTGGTGGCGCTGGTCGGCGGCGGTGGCTATGCCGAGTATGCGCTGGCGCGCGAAGACCACTCGATGTCGATTCCTGGCTCGATAAGCTTCGAACAAGCCGCCTGTATCTGTGAAACCTATATTACCGCTTACCTGAACCTGTTTATGCTCGCCGAGCTGCAAGGCAAGCAATCAGTTTTGATTCATGGCGGCGGTGGTGGCGTCGCGACTGCAGCGATTCAACTGTGTAAAGCACTGACCCCTGAAACCGAAGTTTTTGTCACTGCATCGAGCGCAAAGCTTAAGCGTGTCGCAGAGCAAGGTGCCGACCACGTGATCGATTATCGCGAACAGGAATTTGCTGACGAGATCAGGCACCTCACCGACAAACGCGGCGTCGACGTCATCCTCGATCACATCGGGGCAAAATACCTGGAGTCCAATATGAAATCCCTCGCGCTCGCCGGCACCTTGATGTTGATTGGCGTCATGGGGGGCATCAAGGCCGAGCTAAACCTCGCGACCATGATGGTAAAACGCCAACGCATTATTGGTTCAGTGCTGCGCTCTCGGCCAGTTGCTGAAAAGGCCTCGATCATCCGTCAATTCGAATCGAACGTAATGTCGCTATTCGCTGAGGGTAAGATCGAACCCCTGATCGATGCCCGCTATCCGCTTAAGGATGCCGCCGAGGCCCACAAGCTGATGGAACAGGGCGGCCATTTCGGCAAAATCATCCTGTCAAACCAGGACTAACTATGCTGCTTCGAGCTTGATCGCGCAGAACTTGAATTCCGGGATTTTGCCGAATGGATCGAGTGCCTCGTTGGTCAACAGATTTGCCGCTGCCTCGTGGTAGCAGAACGGGATAAACACTTCACCCTGCTTTAATGCGCCATCGGGTCGTGCATAGGCGCGTATCTCGCCGCGTCGTGTCCTGGCAATGATTTCAGCACCGGGCTCGACCCCGAGACTTTCCAGATCCTGTCCGTTAACATAAATTACCGGCACCGGTTCGATCGCATCGAGTATTGCCGTGCGCCGGGTCATAGAACCGGTATGCCAATGTTCAAGCTGCCGTCCGGTAATCAGAATCAGCGGGAATTCCTCATCCGGCTGTTCATCCGCCGGGATCGACTTTGCCGCGACCAGTTTTGCCTTGCCATTTCCGGTCGGGAAGTCATCGACGAAGACAACGCCCTGACCCGGATCACTCTCGTCAGCACAGGGGTAGGTCACCGAAGAAGCCTGGTTCAGGCGCTCCCAGGTGATTCCGGTAATACTCGGCATCGCCTGGCGCATTTCGTCATAGACTTCGGAAACATGGTTATAGTCCCAGTCGAGGCCTAACCCCAAGCCGATATCACGAATAATCCAAAGATCCTGGCGTGCTTCGCCGGGCAGCGGTACCGCCGCTTTCCCCAGTTGTACGCGCCGGTCGGTATTCGACACGGTGCCGTCTTTCTCGGCCCAGCCGGAAGCCGGCAACACCACATCGGCAAAGGCCGTGGTTTCGGTCAGGAACATGTCCTGCACCACCAGGTGGTCGAGTGCGGCTAGTGCTGCGCGTGCATGGTTCAGGTTCGGGTCCGACATTGCCGGGTTTTCACCCATGACGTACATGCCCTTGATCTGGCCTTCGAGTATCGCGTGCATGATTTCGACCACGGTCAGGCCCGGCTTGTCGTCGAGCTCCGCATCCCAGTACTTCGAAAAGCGCGCGTGCGCCTCGCGGTTGTCGACCCGCTGGTAATCCGGGAACATCATCGGGATCAATCCTGCGTCGGACGCGCCCTGTACGTTATTCTGTCCGCGCAACGGGTGCAAACCGGTGCCGGGACGACCAATCTGCCCGGTAATCATCGACAGCGCAATCAGGCAGCGCGAATTATCGGTGCCGTGAATATGCTGTGAAATACCCATCCCCCAGAAAATCATCGACCCTTTCGAAGTTGCAAACAGACGTGCGACTTCGCGTAATGTTGCTGCGTCGATACCGGTGACCGATTCCATTTTCTCGGGGCTGTAATCGGCGGCATTGGCTTTTAGCTCCTCGTAGTCTGTGGTGCGCTCGTTGATGAATTTTTCGTCGGTCAGACCTTCTTCGATGATTACGTGCAGCATCGAGTTCAACAATGACACATCGGTCGATGCGTTGAATTGCAGGTGGTGAGTTGCGTTGCGCGAAATTTGGGTTTTACGCGGGTCCAGCAAGATCAACTTCTTGCCGTCGCGGATGGCATTTTTCATGAAGGTCGCCGCGACCGGGTGATTGGTCGTTGGATTCGAGCCGATTACCATGAACACTTCGGCGTGCTTGACGTCCTCGACCTGGTTCGAAACTGCGCCGGAACCGATACCTTCAAGCAATGCCGCAACGCTGGAAGCATGGCACAGGCGGGTACAGTGGTCGACGTTGTTGGTGCCGAAACCGACTCGCACCAGCTTCTGGAACAAATAAGCCTCTTCGTTTGAACCCTTGGCCGAGCCGAAACCGGCGAGACCGGCGCCACCGAGTTCTTCTTTTATCTGTTTTAATCCGCCCGCGGCGAGTTGCATCGCTTCTTCCCAGCTTGCTTCACGGAACATCTTCGATGGATCGGCAGGATCGAAGTATTCGTTCAGACCCTTCGGCACGCCCTGTTTGCGGATCAGTGGTTTGAGCAGGCGTTGCGGATGATTGACATAGTCAAAACCGTAACGACCCTTAACGCAGAGGCGGCTGAAGTTAGCCGGGCCATCGCGCCCTTCGACGCGCGCAATCTTGTCATCTTTAACGTGATAGGTGAGTAGACAGCCAACGCCGCAGTAAGGGCACACAGAATCCACCTGGCGATCAGCTTCTACCAGGTGGCCCCCAGTTGCATCACTAAGCGCTCCGGTGGGACAGGCGGCAACACATTCACCACAGGCCACGCACGAAGAATCGCCCATCGGGTCGCCAATATCGAACACGGTCTCGGCAAAATGTCCGC
>Ga0255049_10002226_pt1 | contig 10323 bp, 5 predicted proteins | sample JV7_2_3_MG_FD_183615 | JGI IMG/M metagenome (GOLD analysis project Ga0255049, IMG submission 183615) | Seawater microbial communities from Jervis Inlet, British Columbia, Canada - JV7_2_3 | ecosystem: Environmental > Aquatic > Marine > Inlet | place: Canada: British Columbia | collected 2016-10-06
ACAGGACCCCCGGGCGGTCGAGAGCCGTGAAACGCAGATAATACTCCCCTTCGAGATCCTCCCGGCGTCGCAGAGGCAGCTCCCGCAGCACCGGCGTTCCCAGCGGTGGAACGCGACGTTTCACCCCTCGCCGGCAGGCACGGGCAAGCTCCATCAGATCTCCTACGACGGCGCTGGCGGTGGGCAGAGGCCCGGCGCCGGCGCCGTAGTAGAGTGTCGGCCCCGACATCCGCCCGCGCACCTCGACCGCGTTCATCGCACCGCCCACGCGACCGAGCACGCTGTTTTGCGGAACCATCGTCGGGTGGACCCAGGCTTCGACCCCGCCATCCCGCTCCTTGGCCACGGCGAGCAGCTTGATGCGGAAGCCGACACGGCTCGCGTACTCGATATCGAGAGGGGTGATACGTTCGATCCCTTCGGTAGGGATCGCTTCGGGCGTCACGCGGATGCCAAATGCGAGTCCGAGCAGGATGGCGAGCTTGTGGGCCGAGTCCATCCCGTTCACATCAAAGGTCGGATCCGCTTCGGCAAAGCCCAGATCCTGAGCCCGCTTCAGGCACGACTCATACGCGTCTCCGTGCTCCTCCATCTCGGACAAGATGAAGTTACAGGTCCCATTCACGATCCCATACACGGACTCGAGACGATCCGCGCACAGCCCCTCGCGCAGAGCCCGCAGTACGGGGATCGTACCGCCCACGCTGGCCTCGAAAGCGATGTCGGCCTCCTGCGCCTCGGCAACAGCATAGATCTCCTGGCCATGCTGCGCGAGCAGCGCCTTGTTCGCGGTCACCACGCTTTTCCCCGCCTGCAGGGCCCCGAGTACCACGGAGCGCGCCACACCGGTGCCACCGATCAGCTCGATGACGATATCGATATCCGGATCGTCGACGATCTCGTGCCAATCGCTCGTCAGTGCGTAGCGCTCGAGCGAGAGGCCACGATCCCGCTCCAGCTCGATGTCCGCGATCCGCGCGAGCCGCAGCGGAAAGCCCAGCCGCTCGTCGATGCTCGCGCTCTGCTCCTGGAGCAGGCGTACCGCTCCCGTCCCGATGGTCCCCAGGCCGATCAGCCCTACCCGCACACCCCGCTCAGCCATGTCTCAGGAATCTCCGTATGCTGCGCACGGCTTGACGCACACGATGTGTGTTCTCGACCAGCGCGAAGCGCACGTAGCCCTCGCCCGAGGGTCCGAATCCCACCCCCGGAGATACGGCAACCCTCGCTTGCTCGAGCAGGAGCTTCGAGAACTCGAGCGACCCCCTCTCCCGAAACGGCTCGGGAATCGGAGCCCACACGAACATGGTCGCCTGGGGCTTCTCGATCTTCCAGCTCGGATCCGGCAACGCCAGACCGTCGATGAGCGCGTCGCGTCTGCGCTGATAGTGATCCACGGCGTCGCTGACGCAATCCTGGGGTCCGTCCAGCGCCACGATGGCAGCGATCTGGATGGGCTGGAACACGCCATAGTCGAGGTAGCTCTTGACCCGCGCCAGGGCCCCAACCATCTCGGCGTTCCCGGCAGCGAAGCCCACCCGCCAGCCCGCCATCGCGTGCGACTTGGAGAGCGAGGTGAACTCGATGGCTACTTCACGGGCACCCGGTACCTGAAGCACGCTGGGCGGCTGGTATCCGTCGAAGCAGATCTCGGCATACGCTAGATCGTGCACGAGCACGATTTCCTGTTCCCGACAGAACTCCACGAGCCGGGTCATGAAAGCGAGATCGACGGAGGCCGTGGTCGGATTGTGCGGGAACGAGGCGATCAAGAGCTTCGGACGCGGCCAGGCCAGCTGAACCGCTTGCTGAAGTCGTTCGATCAGGTCTTCGAGGGGGTGCAGTGGAACGAGCTTCAGGTCTCCGCCCGCGATGACCACCGAGAAGCTATGGATCGGGTAGCAGGGATCCGGGCACAAGACCGTGTCCCCACGCGAGATCAGGGCGAGCACGAAGTGGCTCAAGCCCTCCTTGGCACCAATGGTGGAGATGATCTCGGTCTCGGGATCGAGCTCGATGTCGTAGAGCCGTCTGTACCAGCGTGACATCGCGCGCCGGAGGTTCGGTAGCCCGCGCGAAGACGAATAGCGGTGGTTGCGCGGATCCCGCGACACCTGAACCAGCTTGTCGACGATGTGTGGAGCCGTCGGCAGGTCCGGGTTACCGAAGCCCATGTCGATCACGTCCTCGCCAGCGCGCCGGGCTTCGAGCTTCAGCTCATTCACGATGCTGAGCACGTAGGGCGGAAGCCTGTCCACCTTATCGAAGCGACTCATGCGAGCCCCCTCACGCTCTCGAGCGCCTCGAGTGCGGCATCGGCATGGAAGGAGCTGCGCACGAGCGATCCACTGGCCACGTTCAGAAAGCCCAGCTTCTCGGCCTCGCCGCGGAGCTCTTCGAACTCCCACGGCTCCAGGTAACGCTGAACGGGAAGATGCCGGAGTGTCGGCCGCAGATACTGGCCCATGGTCACGGCATCCACAGAAGAAGCGCGCAGGCAGCTCAGGACCTCGATTACCTCTTCGCGTGATTCTCCGAGGCCCAGCATCAAACCCGACTTGCTGACGATGCGCTGCGCGCGCTGCTTAACGCGAGCGAGAAGCTCCAGCGAGCGCGAGAAATCGGCTCCCGGACGAACCTCCCGATACAGGCGCGGCACGGTCTCCACATTGTGGTTGTACACGTCCGGCCTGGCGTCGACAACGCAGTCGATGGGTGTGGAGTCTCCCCGGAAGTCGGGTGTAAGAACCTCTATCGTCGTAGCGGGCGAAGCGGCGCGCACGCACGCGATACTGCGAGCGAACTGCTCCGAGCCCTGATCGGGCAGATCGTCCCTGTTAACACTGGTCAACACGACGTGTCTCAGCTCCAGTTCTCGCACTGCATCGGCTACTTGCTGCGGCTCCTGCGAATCTACCGGCCTCCCGCGTCCCGTAGCCACATTACAGAAGCGACACGCGCGGGTGCAGACATCTCCGAGCAACATGAACGTCACCGTGCCGCATCCAAAGCAGTGGGTCAGATTGGGGCAGCGAGCCTCCTCGCACACCGAGTGAAGCCCCCGGCGTCGCAGCATGCGTCGCATGCGCTCCACCGTCTCGCTGCGGGGGGCCGTGGAGCGGCAGTGCGCTGGGAGTCGCTGGGGACGCGCCGGGGCCACAACCCGGAGCCATTTCAGGTTGGGCGGTGTCATCTAAGTGCGCGAGGATATTCGAGGAACTCGATCCCCGCAAACCGGGCCCGAGGCACCCTCAGGCCACCCCGCTGAAGTCCAGGCGCCGACCCCAGCGGCGCTCGATACCGGCCCGCAGCTCGCGATGTTGCGCCAGCCCCGGATCGCGCGCAAGCAGGCGCACGGCGGCCTCGCGCGCCACGGGCAGCAGATCGCCGTGACGCACGAGGTCCGCCAGGCGCAGCTCCGGCAGGTGGCCGGCCTGGCGGGTGCCGAGCCACTCGCCAGCACCGCGAATCCGCAGGTCCTCCTCCGCGATGTCGAAGCCACTCTGGCTGGCCTCGAGGATGGCCAGCCTGCGTCCCGCGTCTTCGGTCTGGGGGTCACCGATCAGGATCGCCACTCCGCGGCGCAGCCCGCGACCCACGCGCCCCCGCAGCTGATGCAGCTGCGCCAGGCCGAAGCGCTCGGCGTGCTGAACCACCAGCAAGGTGGCGTTGGGGACATCGACCCCGACCTCGATCACGGTCGTGCTTACCAGCACCTGAACCTGGCCCTTGGAGAAGAGCTCCATCACCCGAGTGCGCTCGGCCGCATCGACGCGTCCGTGCAAAAGCGCGACACGCGCGTCGGGTAGGGCTCGCCGCAGTCGCCCGAAGCCCCGCGTCGCATCCTTGAGGTCCTGGTTCTCGGACTCCTCGACCAGCGGATAGACGACGAACACCTGCTCCCCGCGCTTGAGCGTGCGCCACACGTCGCCCAGCACCTGGGCGCCGGCGCTGGGCGGGACGACACGTGTCTCAACCGGCATGCGCCCCGGTGGCCGCTCACGCAACACGGAGTGGTCCAGATCGGCGAACAGCGTGAACGCGAGCGTGCGCGGAATCGGTGTCGCGGTCATCACCAGCACGTGCGGGTGCTCGCCCTTCTGGCCGAGCTCGCGACGCTGCTGAACACCAAAGCGATGCTGCTCATCGATTACCGCAAGCCGCAGCCGGGGCAGATTCACCGATCCGCTCAAGAGCGCGTGGGTTCCGACAACGACCGCCACTTCCCCCAGCGCCAGAAGGCGCAGGAGCGAGCGCCGCTCCCGTGCCGGTGTGCTACCCGTGAGGAGCGCCACGCGCAGACCCAGGGGACTCGCCAGCGCACGGAAGGTCTCGAAATGTTGCTCGGCCAGAATCTCGGTGGGCGCCAGCAAGGCCGTCAGCCCATCGGAGGCGTGAGCGGCCACCGCGCCCAGCAGGGCCAGCACGGTCTTCCCGGTTCCCACATCCCCCACGAGCAGACGATTCATGGGATGCGGTCGCGCGAGGTCGGCCGCGATCTCGGACCAGACACGCTTCTGGTCCGCGGTGAGCTCGAAGGGAAGGCCAGCCAGCGCGCGACGTACCGACGGATGATCGACCGCCAGGGGCTTGCTGGAACGTCGCACGCGCGCAGCGCGCCGCAGCTCGAGACCCGCCTGTAGTAGAAACAGCTCCTCCGCCACCAGACGGATGTGATACGGCGTGCGGCGCGCGCGTAGCTCATCGGGATCGAGATCGGGGCTCGGTAGGTGCACCTGACGCAGGGACTCCCCCACTTCCGGCAGCTCGAGCTCGGCCACAGTGTCCTCGGGCAGGTATGCATCGACGAGGTCGGATGCGTAGCGCAGGGCCGACTCGATCACTCGACGCAGCGTGCGTGGGGGAATGCCTTCCACGGCGGAGTACACCGGCACGATGCGGGGGAGCTCGTCGACCGGGGTGTCCTCGCGCAGCACCTCGATTTCCGGGTGATGCAGCTCCTTCGCGTAGCGATAGCGGCGCACGTCCCCGGCAACCAGCAAGCGCACCCCGGGCTTGATACGGTCTTCGAAGTGAGCGATCCCGCGGAACCACTTCAGCTGCACGGTGCCTGTCCCGTCGGTCACGACCACCTGAAAAATGCGCCGCCCGCTGCGCAGGGGAACCACGCCGGCGCGTGTGACGGTTCCCTTGAAGCACGCGGGATGTCCGACCTGAACCTCCGCGATCGACATCAGCTCGCGGCGGTCCTCGTAGGAACGAGGCAAGAAGAACAGCAGATCCTCAACGCTGTGGATCTCCTTGCGGACCAGCGCGGCCGCCATCTTAGGGCCTACCCCGGGGATCCTCTCCGTGGGCTGACGCAGCACCTGCGGAGGAAAATCTTCCTCGAGCAAGGCGCCGAGTCGCTGGAACACGGGCTCCTCGACCTTCGGGGGCCAGTCCCCCACCTCGATGCGTCGCAGCGCCGCCTCCACGCTGCTCCTTGCCGCGGCCGGGATGTCCAGGCCGCGGGGCCGCTCGAGTGCCTCGAGCAGGGTCTGGCGCAGCCCCGGCGCCCGTTTGAGTTCCTCTTCAGCGTGCTGAGTCGCGAAGAGAAAGGGGCCGCGTATCGCCTGAACAGCGCTGCGAAAGCGCGACATACCTCAGGCCGGATGCAGATCTTGGAGCGCGATCGGCTCGATATCACCGGCGCGCTGCGCGCGGACGGCCTCGGCCACGGCGCGCGCACCGGCGACGGTGGTGAAATACGGGACGCCGTGCTCCAGCGCCGCACGTCGCATGGCCACCGAGTCACGTATCGCCTTGGGATCTCCGGTTCGGGTCGTGGCGATCACGAGATCCACCTCGCGTCGCCTCAGCCGCTCCGCGGTGTTGTCTGAGCCTTCGGCAACCTTGTCCACCCCTTCCACCCGGATGCCGCGCTCGCGCAGGAAAGTACCGGTGCCGTGAGTCGCCAGGATGCGGAAACCAAGATCGGCGAGCGCGCGGATCGGCTCGACGATCCTCGCCTTGTCTTCGTCACGTACGGAGACCAGCAAGGTGCCCGCGTCTGGCAGCTCCATGCCCGCCGCACGCTGCGCCTTCGCGTAGGCACGTCCGAAAACCCGGTCGATACCCATGACCTCTCCGGTGCTCTTCATCTCCGGACCCAGCAGGGTATCGACACCCGGGAATTTCACGAAGGGGAAGACCGCCTCCTTGACGGAGATGTGCGCGGGCTCCAGCTCGCTCGTAAAGCCCAGCTCCTCCAGCGACTTGCCGGCCATCACCCGCGCCGCCAGCTGAGCCAGAGGCTGACCGATCGCCTTGGATACGAAGGGTACGGTGCGCGATGCGCGCGGATTCACCTCGAGAACGAAGACCTGATCGCCCGCGACCGCGAACTGCACGTTCATCAGCCCACGCACGCCGAGCTCGAGGGCCAGCGCACGCGTGGCTTGCCGGATCTCTTCGATGATGTAGCGCGGCAAGCTGTACGGGGGCAGCGAGCAGGCGGAGTCGCCTGAGTGCACCCCCGCCTCCTCGATATGCTCCATGATGCCCCCGATGACCGCGAGGCGGCCATCGCAGATGGCATCCACATCCACCTCGATCGCATTGGCCAGGAAACGGTCGATCAGAACCGGGTGCTCGGGACTCACGCTGACCGCATTGCGCATATAGGTATCGAGATCGCTCGCGCCGTGCACGATCTGCATCGCGCGCCCCCCCAACACGTAGGAAGGTCGCACCAGAACCGGATAGCCGATCTTCTCCGCTAGGCCGCGCGCCTGCTCGACACTGCGAGCCGTGCCGTTCAGTGGCTGCCGCAGGCCGAGCTTCACCAACAGGTCTACGAAGCGTTCGCGATCCTCGGCGCGATCGATGGCATCCGGGGTGGTCCCGAGGATCGGCACGCCAGCCCGCTCCAGCGGCACGGCCAGGCGCAGGGGGGTCTGACCGCCGAACTGCACGATCACGCCCAGCGGCTGCTCACACTCGACGATGGCCAGGACGTCCTCCAGCGTGAGCGGCTCGAAGTAGAGCCGGTCCGACGTGTCATAGTCGGTCGAGACCGTCTCCGGATTGCAGTTGACCATGATCGTCTCAAAACCGTCCTGGATCAGACCCATCACGCCGTGCACACAGCAGTAGTCGAACTCGATGCCCTGGCCGATGCGGTTCGGACCACCCCCCAGGATCATGACCTTGGGACGTTCGCTCGGCCCTGCCTCGCACTCCTGCTCGTAGGTCGAGTAGAGGTAAGGGGTGTGCGCCTCAAACTCCGCTCCGCACGTATCCACGCGTTTAAACACAGGACTGATCCGCTCGGAGCGGCGACGCTCGCGGATCTGGTCCTCGGAGGAGCTACTGAGCGCTGCCAGGCGACGATCCGAGAAGCCATTGCGTTTGGCCGCGCGCAGATCTCCCGTCTCGCGGAAGCGTGTCTCGTCCTGCACGATCTCGCGCACGTGGTAGAGGAACCAGGGATCGATGTGGCTCAGACCGGCGACCTCGTCGATCGTCCAGCCACGCCGGAAGGCTTCGCCCACGCGCCAGAGCCGGTCCGGTCGCGGCACGCGTAGCGCCTCGCGGATTTCCTCGTCTGAGCCGCCCCGGTCCTCGAAGCCATAGCTATCGATTTCGAGCGAACGAATGCCCTTCTGCAGCGATTCGCGGAAGGTGCGTCCGATCGACATGACCTCACCCACCGACTTCATCTGGACGCCGAGTTGGTTGTCGGCGCCCGGAAACTTCTCGAACGCGAAACGCGGAATCTTGGTGACCACGTAGTCGATGGTAGGCTCGAAGCTGGCGGGCGTCTCCCGTGTGATGTCGTTCGGGATCTCATCGAGCGTGTAGCCAATGGCGAGCTTGGCGGCGATCTTGGCAATCGGAAACCCAGTCGCCTTGCTCGCCAGGGCCGAGCTGCGCGAGACACGTGGGTTCATCTCGATGATGATCATCTCACCGGTATCGGGGTGCACCGCGAACTGGATGTTCGACCCACCGGTATCGACACCGACCTTGCGGATGACATCGATCGCGGCGTCGCGCATGCGCTGGTATTCCTTGTCGGTGAGGGTTTGCGCCGGCGCAATGGTGATCGAGTCGCCGGTGTGCACCCCCATCGGATCGAAATTCTCGATCGAGCAGATGATGACCACATTATCCGCGCGGTCTCGCATGACCTCGAGCTCGAACTCCTTCCAGCCCACGACCGATTGCTCGACGAGCGCCTCGCTGCGCGGAGACTGGCGCAAGCCCCACTCGAGCAGCTCGAGGAACTCCTGCTCGCTCTGCGCCATGCTTCCCCCGGAACCTCCCAGCGTGAAGCTTGGGCGAATGATCGCGGGCAGCCCGATCTCGGGCAGCGCGGCTCGGCCTTCCTCAACGCTGCGGACGTAGCTCGAGCGCGGGAGGCTGAGCCCGATTTCCTGCATGGCCTGGCGAAAGCGTAAGCGATCCTCGGCCACCAGAATCGCTTCGAGATTCGCCCCGATCAGCTCGATCCCGAGCCGCTCGAGAGTCCCGTCCTCTGCCAGCGCAACCGCCAGATTCAAGGCCGTCTGGCCACCCAGAGTGGGGAGCAGCGCATCCGGCATCTCCCGCTCCATGATTCGCTTCAGTGTGTCGGGCGTGAGCGGCTCGATATAGGTACGATCGGCGAAGCCCGGGTCGGTCATGATCGTGGCCGGGTTGGAGTTCACGAGCACGACCTCGATGCCCTCTTCACGCAGCGCCTTGCACGCCTGGGTTCCCGAGTAGTCGAACTCGCAGGCCTGGCCGATCACGATCGGGCCCGCGCCGATCAGCAGGATCTTCCGCAGGTCCTCGCGCTTAGGCACTCTGCGCCTCGATCAGCTCCCGGAACACCGAGAACAGGTAGGCGGTGTCGTGCGGACCCGGCGACGCCTCGGGATGGTACTGCACCGAGAAAATCGGCAGCCGGCGGTGGCGCAGGCCCTCAACGGTGCCATCGTTCAAGTTGAGGTGCGTGATCTCCACGTCCGCGTTCTGCTTCAGCGCATCCGCGTCCAGCGCGAACCCGTGGTTCTCGGACGCGATCATCACCCGTCCCGTCGCCGTGTCCTGGGCCGGCTGGTTCGCACCGTGGTGCCCAAAGCGCAGCTTTTTCGTGGTGCCACCGAGCGCGAGGCCCAGGATCTGGTGCCCCAGGCAGATTCCGAAGATCGGTCGCTGACCGACGAGCTCGCGCACGGTAGAGATCGCGTACCCAACCGCCGCGGGATCGCCCGGCCCGTTGGAGAGGAAAATCCCGTCCGGCTCGAGCGCCAGCGCGTCCTCGGCCGTGGTGGAGGCCGGCACTACGGTCACCTCGAACCCGGCGTTCACCAGATCGCGCAGGATGTGTTGTTTGATGCCGAAGTCGTAGGCCACTACGTGTCCGCAGGCCGCGTGTTCCGGAGCCTCCGACCAGAGGCGCCCCTGCGTCCAGCGGTAGGGCTCGCGGCAGGTCACCTCATCGACCAGATTGCGTCCCGCCATCGAGGGCAGCGCGGCCGCCCGCGCGCATAGCTCCTCGGCAGACGCTTTTCTATGTACAAGCACGCCATTCATCGCTCCCGTCATGCGCAGGCGCCGGACCAGAGCTCGGGTATCGATGCCCGAGATCCCGGGGATCCCGTGTCGCTGCAGATAGGCCTGCAGAGACTCTCGGCTGCGCCACGAAGAGGGAAAGTCGACGTGGTCTCGCACCACGAAGCCGCGCAAGAATATGCCCCGCGATTCCTCGTCCTCCGGATTGGTCCCGACATTGCCGATCTCGGGGTAGGTCATGCAAACGATCTGTCCAGCGTACGAAGGATCGGTGAGGATCTCCTGGTAGCCGGTCATACCGGTATGAAAGACGACCTCGCCCTCGCCTTCCGCGCGCGCACCGAAGGCCTCGCCCCAGAACACGGTTCCATCGGCCAGTGCCAGGTACGCGCTCGTCTGAGAAGAGCTCACGGGCTCTCGTCTCCGTCGGCCACGTACACGAGCTTTCCCTGGACGTAGGTCTGTACAGCCAGGCCGCGGAGCTCGTGGCCCAAGAAAGCCGAGTTCTTCGAGCGCGAGACAAGCGCTCCAGGCTCCACCTTCCAGACGCGCTCGGGATCGATCAGGACGAGATCGGCCGGCGCTCCCAGCTCGAGCGTACCGGCGCGCAGTCCGAGCACACGGGCGGGCCGGGTGGAAAGGCTGCTAATCGCGTCCAGCGGCGTGAGACGCTCCTGCCGCACCAGCTCGAGTGTCAGCGGGAGCGCGGTTTCCAGCCCGATCACGCCAAAGGGAGCCCTCGAGAACTCCACGTCCTTCTCGAAAGCCGCGTGCGGCGCGTGATCCGTCGCCACGCAATCGAGCGTGCCGTCCACGAGG
>Ga0255049_10002229_pt1 | contig 10308 bp, 9 predicted proteins | sample JV7_2_3_MG_FD_183615 | JGI IMG/M metagenome (GOLD analysis project Ga0255049, IMG submission 183615) | Seawater microbial communities from Jervis Inlet, British Columbia, Canada - JV7_2_3 | ecosystem: Environmental > Aquatic > Marine > Inlet | place: Canada: British Columbia | collected 2016-10-06
CTCCTTGCTGCTATCGTTGTGACTCGCCGTGAAGCGGGGCTTTTCCATCGATTGAAACTGACCGAGCTTGCCGAAAGACTGGTATGCCGCGAGCAGCTTTTCATTTTTGAAATCCGCTCGCGCGCTCGGCGACAACGGGGTCAAGGCACAGCTCACACACTCCGAACGGGTGCAGCTTGCTGGTGATACTGCGCGGTAATAACCGCGCACTCAGCGCAAACGAACCGGGATAAGGTTACCTACTCAATCGGTGGAGGTGTTGGCGGCGAAAATTTCGGATTGGATACCGAAGTGATGAATATAGTAACGCTCGCCATCGGACGCGAGATGTATCTTGATAACCCCCGGGCCGGATTCGAATTGCAGCGGGACCTGGTACGCTACTACCTCGATTTCACCCAGTTGATCGCTGGCCTCGGATCGATTTCCCAGGTATTCAGGGGTTCCGATAGACTCCAGTCGGCCGAGTTTGCTGAACAATCGAAATATAGTCTGCCCTTCGTCGGAGTCGAATTCAATCTGCGCCTGCGGCGTCAATAGTGGTTTAAGTTGCGAGTACTGCCAGCTGGTCAGTTTTGGCAGAGCTGATCCCAGGTAGGGCACGACAGTCTCGTCATAGCGATCGGCCTTGATGCCATACCATAACGAATAAACCACCAGCCCGGCGATCAGAAAACCAAAAAACATCAGGCTACGTTTCAGCATCAAGGGCATTACCTGTCTATCGTCTGTCTAGCCCGGGGTTATTGCGTCAGCGACTTCAGCCGCGCTGGAAAATTCGACATCGCCTACCAGACGGGTCGTTCCATCCTCGTTTTCGATACGATTGATCCCGACATCAATGACCGTGGCACCCGGCTTGATCCAGTCGCCCTTGACCATTTCAGGTCGCCCTACCGCGGCCACCAGGATATCGGCCTGACGACACTCGCCTGGAAGATCCAGGGTGCGTGAATGGGCGATAGTAACAGTACAGCTTTCTTTCAGCAGCAACGCGGCCATCGGCTTGCCGACAATGTTGGAACGCCCGACGATAATCGCCTTTTTACCGGACAAATCTCCCAGGTGATCCTTGAGCATCATCAACGAACCCAAAGGAGTGCAAGGTACGATTCCTTCAGCGCCGATAGACAGGCGCCCGACATTGGAGAGATGAAAGCCATCAACGTCTTTATCGACCGAAATCGAGTTGATCACCGCTTCTTCTTCGATATGGCCGGGTAGCGGCAGTTGTACCAGGATGCCATGTACATCAAAATCGTTGTTCAATTTATCGATCAGGGCGAGTAAATCGTCCTGGCTGGTATTCTCATCAAGCTTGTGCTCGTAGGAATTCATACCCGCTTCCTGGGTTTGCCTGCCCTTGCTGCGCACGTAAACATGGCTCGCCGGATCTTCACCTACGAGTACCACCGCCAATCCCGGGGGCAATGAATAATTCTGCTTTAAAATTCCAACCTTGCGCGCGATTTCGCCGCGCAGGTTAGTCGAGAATGCCTTACCGTCGGTTATTGTCGCCAATACCGTACCCCTACCCAAACTTTCATATTAAACATCGTATAAATAAATACAGATGTTAGCCATAAAAAAGCCCCGCCAAATCACAGCGGGGCTTCTGTCAACACCCGGTAATTAAGGGAATTCCGGATCTTCCTTATCGATGCTTTTTAGCAGTGTATCCTTGCCACCCCACTTTTCGACATCTTTCTTGTGATCTTCGTTTTCTATTTTGGATTGCTTGACATGCCACCACAACCAAAATATTACGCCGGCGATTGCCAGGAATGTTTCAGAACCGACAAACGGGTACACCGCGCCTATTTCTGAAATATTACCTGCCCAGTTTTCAAAATTTCCAGTAGACATAAAATGTCCTCCTCTCGTGAACCAACCCAGGCGATCAAACCGGGGTCGGTGGATTTACGGATTTAATTCGAATTCAAATATTCGCGTTCCGCGTCGATTATCGCCTGTTCATCATTGATTTCGGAAACGCGCGCACTGATGTCCAGGCCCAGAATTTCGACCTCGGGTGGTACCCGCAGCATGTCAAATTTCTTCAACAATGAAGCGAATACAAACCCGGGCAAGAAACCGAGCAACCCAAACATGATCAAGGCTCCCACGAACTGCCCCAGGGGATTAACCGTTGCATATTCCGGATTTGGCGAGGATGGATATCCCCACAGCATGAAGCCAGCTACCACCACGCCGATAAACCCGGCGTAGCCGTGAACCGCAACCGCGCCGACTGCGTCGTCGATCTTGAACCTGCGCTCCACCCAGAAGTGCAACTTGTAGATGACGGGTATGGTGGCCGCCGCGATGAACATGGCCTGGATCGGGTGGTACAGGTCGTTGCCGGCAGATGCCGCGATAATCCCCGCGAGACCACTCGAGTAAGTCCAGAACGGATCGCCCTTGGATACGACGTATCCCGCCATCAGACCGCCCGACAGCGACATCAGGAAGTTGAAGGTGATACCGGACAGGGTGGTCGGCGCCAGGTAGATATTAGTGGCCGAGTAGAACACGCCGTCACCCGCCTGGATATCCCACATCGGAATATTACAGGCGACGTAAAATCCCCAGAAACCGGTATAAATCAGGAACAGCCCGATCGTGACCAGCCAGGGATTACGCGGGTTGATGTTCCTCGGCGTACCGTCGGCAGAGAACTTTCCGATACGCGCACCCAACGGAATCAAAACCCCGAGCGCGAAACCACCGGCAATCGCGTGGATGACGCCGGATGCATAAGCATCGTGATAGCCCAGTAACTGTACCATCCAGCCTTCGGCGTGCCAGCCCCAGGCAGCATCGATAATCCAGAAAACTGAACCGATTAACACCGCCAGAATCCAGAATCCACTGGACTTGATACGCTCGATAACGGAACCGGAAACGATCGATGCCGCGGTCCAGGAAAATAGCAGGAATGCCGCCCAGAAAACGCCGTTGATACGCTCCCAGCCATTGAACTCCCCTGCCCCCATGTGCACACCCATCGCTTCGCTGTTTACCACCGCATGCGATGCTTCGACCAGACCACCGGTAATCCACGGGCCATTGGGAAATGCGAAATAAATCCACCAGCCAAAGAAGAAAAACGTGACCGTTACCAAAGGTATGATCATGGTGTTTTTCATTAACGTGTGCATGTGGTTTTTGTGCCGGGAGGCACCCACCTCATACATACAAAAGCCGACGTGTATCAAGAACATGATCACTACGGTTAACCAGTAATAAAACTCGGTGAATATGATCCCGAGCGCCGTTAGCTCATTATCCATCTTCTTAACTCCTCTCTATAATTATTCGTATGGTTTATAATTGTATTATCAAACGCCACCCTCCCAAGCAGTGTCTGACCGAATCATAACCAATCTAAATACCATTGGCTATGACCTTAGTTTTATTGGTTCATTTTTGGTACCTCCCCAATAATTCCTACTCCTGAAACTTGAATACGTGGCCGTTTATGCGACGCTACAATTGACCTCCACCCAGGTGATAGATCCTGTGCTTCACCGTGTAGCGCTAGTCATATTGCCTGTATAAAACACCGGTAATACCACATTTCCTCACGGGTTATTCGCATTTCGTCGAGACTACTGGAAGCCCGAACACCTGTCAACTGATGTGAATTTAAGTTTCTCTACAGGAAATAAAACATTCAAATTTGACCCGGAATATGACCGAAAATCAACTGCAGAGCGATTTCTCCAAATCAACAAGTACCTGAGTGCCCGGTATCTAAACCCGCGAATCGAAGCTACGGAAACCTATGTTTAATCGTCACCAGTCCTGCTATCAGCAGGACCAGAAATATCAGACTACGTCGTATGATCAAGGACATATGCGGGCTAGCTGCAATCTGAAACGCGGCGAATCTATCATGTTTACCGGTCTATACATAACTCGCTCAGAGGCAGCCCAGGCTTATGCGGGCACTTCGAGGCCGTTGAGGCGGCAGGCTTGCTGCAAGGTGTTGTGTAACAGGCAGGCGATGGTCATCGGCCCTACCCCGCCCGGCACCGGTGTAATCGCGCCGGCCACCTCGGCCGCGGAATCAAATTCGACATCGCCCACCAGCCGGGTCGTACCATCTTCTTTTTCGATACGATTGATACCCACGTCGATCACCGTGGCGCCCGGCTTGATCCAGTCACCCTTGACCATTTCTGGACGGCCTACGGCGGCTACCAGGATGTCAGCCTGGCGACATTCCCCGGGAAGGTCGCGGGTACGTGAATGCGCAATGGTAACAGTACAGCTCTCTTTCAACAGCAACGACGCCATCGGTTTACCGACGATATTGGAACGGCCCACGACGATCGCCTTCAAGCCGCTCAAGTCACCCAGCTGATCCTTGAGCATCATCAGCGAACCCAGTGGGGTACAGGGGACGATGCCTTCGGCGCCGATCGAAAGACGGCCAACATTGGAGAGATGGAAGCCATCGACATCCTTATCCACCGAAATCGAATTGATGACCGCTTCTTCGTCGATATGCCCGGGGAGTGGCAACTGCACCAGGATGCCGTGAACATCCGGGTCGTTGTTGAGCTGATCGATCAGCGCCAGCAAGTCTTCCTGACGGGTACTGGCATCGAGTTTGTGTTCGTAGGAATTCATTCCCGCTTCCACGGTTTGTTTGCCCTTGCTGCGCACGTACACCTGGCTGGCGGGATCCTCGCCGACCAGCACCACGGCCAGGCCCGGCGTGATCGAGTGCGCCTGTTTTAAAATCGCGACCTGGCGCGCTAATTTGTCGCGCAGGTTTGCCGAATATGCCTTGCCGTCAATAATCGTGGCCATTTCAAATACTCCCAACAATGTGATAAGCGGCCAGCTGCTTTTCCCCGGAGTTCGGGCAGACCTGGCCAATGAACGATATTTTACAATTAACCATCACTCGTAACAGCGATAATACGACATCTATTTAACTCGCCGACATCACCGGACCGCGATAACTACCGCCTTGAAGCGGGATGGTTTCCAGTAAGCGCATGCTCGACTATTCCGGCTTAACCAGGGTCAGCGCAAAGGCGCCGTCATTGTCCTGATTCGACCTGACACTGAACACCGCGGTTTGCGGGGATAACCTGGAGTCCAGACCGTGAAATGCGACTTCGTATGGCGCAATTCGAGGTAATCAACAATCGCGTCCCTGTGGGCAAATATCAGTACCGTCAGTAATCCGGAACCGATCAGCCTGAAGTAGCGAAGAACTCTCTAAGATCGTTCCGGTAAAAGTTTCAGTCAATCCCGCGCTCAGCCACCATGCGAAAAATGTCTGATTCAGTCACCATGCCGACAAGCCTGCCGACGGAATTAACCACCGGGACCCCGCCGAACTTGTTATCCAGCATCATGTTCGCAGCCCTGTTAACCGAATCGTCCTCGCAAATCGTCATGACCGGTGATGTCATAATTTCCTTTATAGTGAGCTTGACCAACAGATAGTTCAGCTCCCAGACACTCAGGGATGTGGCATCAGATGGCGAAGCTTGCTGAATATCGGAAAGCGTCACTATACCCATCAGTTTGTCACCTTTCACGACTGGGAGCCGCCTTATATTATTCATGATCATCGCTTGATGAGCTTCCGGCAATACCGTATCTGGAGAAATTGACTTCGTCTCTTTGGTCATAATTTCTTTTACCAGTAACTGTGTCATATCTAATACCTATAGGTTTGTACGCTGATCGAATCTAGCCCGCATATCTCACCAGGATGGCGGAGCAGGAAAAAATGCCTGGTATCCTATAATCCCAAATAAGTCCGGCGAACATTATCATCCTCTTTCAAGTGATCAGCCGGCCCTTCAAGAGCGATATTACCTGTCTCTAAAACGTATCCGTAATCTGCCAGCGCAAGTGCCAGGCGAGCATTCTGCTCAACCAGGATAATAGTCCTGCCATGGGCATGAATCTCCTTGATAATATGTGCAATCTCCTGACACATGATCGGAGATAACCCCAGTGAAGGTTCATCCATAAGTATAAGCCTTGGACTGGACATAAGCGCTCTGCCCATTGCAACCATTTGCTGCTCACCACCACTCATTGTTCCGGCAGCCTGGTTAATGCGCTCTTTTAGACGGGGAAAGTGCGAAAAGACGACCTCGAAGTTATTCGCCAACTCCTGGGAGTCATTCCTTAAATAAGCTCCCATTTCAAGGTTTTCCTTTACACTCATCTGTGGAAATACACGGCGGCCTTCAGGAACATGCGCAATGCCTATGCCCGTAATCTCCTCAGGCGCAAGTTCAGCTATTGAATTCCCCTCAAACAGCACCTCGCCTGCAGAGGGCCTGACCAGGCCAGATATCATTCTTAAAGTCGTACTCTTACCTGCGCCATTTGCGCCAATCAAAGTGATAACATCACCCTCTGGCACTTTTATCGATATATCTCGAGTGGCTTCCACTTTGCCATAATTGACAGCAGTATTTTTGAGTTCAAGCAACAATTTCGTCTGCTCCCAGGTAAGCTTCGATCACTTTTTTATTATGGATAATTTCTTCTGGTAATCCTTCTGCCAGCTTTTCTCCGAAATCCAGCACTGTTATTTTATCGCAAAGATTCATGACAGTTTTCATATCATGCTCCACCAGTAAAATCGTAATCCCCCAGTCATCTCGGATCTTCTTGACATGATCAACCATGACCGCTTTTTCACCAGAATTCATTCCGGCAACAGGCTCGTCGAGCATTAACAATTCAGGCTCGGTTGCCAATGCCATCGCAACTCCCAATACGCGTTGATGGCCATGTGACAGGTTGGCTGCCAGATTATCCTGCTCATGTTCCAGGCCCAGAAAATCAATAATCTCTTTCGCTCTTTCCAGATTTCCCGCTTCGGCTGCATTGTTATGTCTGAATATTGCATTCAACAAGGAAACATCGGCATTGAGGTGTCGAGCGATGACTATATTTTCAAGGACCGTGAAGTCAGGAAAAAGTGCTGCTCTTTGAAAAGTACGCACCACACCCAGCCTGGCTATTTTACTGGAATGCAATCCGGAAATAACTTTCCCTTTAAACTCGACTGTGCCTGAAGATGGCGCATAAAAACCACTAACCACATTAAAAAATGTTGTCTTCCCGGCACCATTCGGCCCTATTACACCACGGATCTCCCCTTCCTCAACCTCAAGGTCAATCATGTGATTCGCCTGCAGACCACCAAAGCTTTTCGATAACTTTTTTACCGAGAAAAAGGACACCTCAACTGACCTCCTTTTTAGCAAAGAATCCGCTAAAAAAAGATTTAAGACGAGGTATTAGTGTTTCCAGCCCACCGGGCAAATACACCAGGAATACAATGAGTATCAGGCCAAACAGCAACGGTCGCCATTCTTCCAATGGCCGTGCCAGCTCGAAAACAAGTGACATTGAAACAACACCAATCAAAGGTCCCCAAAATGTTTTCACGCCGCCCACGACAACCCAGATAATCAGATATACCATTTCCACCATTTCAAAATTATGAGGGTCTATGGAGCCGATCAGATATGCCAGCAAAGAGCCTGCGATACCTGCAAAAAATCCGGCAACACAGAAAACCATAATACGCGCCCGGGTGACATTGATTCCGATACTTTCACATAATTCACTATCCGCATAAATCGCCTTCCAGGAATTCCCAATTCTTGAACTATCGATCCGGTACAGGAGCACGAGCACTAAAACAGTAAAAATCAGGGTAAAAAAATAAAAGTTAGTGGAATCCCAAAAATCAATGAAATACCAGTCTCCCGATTGCCCGATTTCCAACTTGGGGATACCATTTATGCCACGAGCACCACCGAAGGGATTATGAAATTTCAACCAGACGTGACGAACAAACTCACCTAATGCAAAAGAAGCTATAAAAAACGCGAACCCGATGGTTCTTGACAGTGGCACCGCTAACAGGAGACTGACCCCGACAGTTATCATCGCAGCCAGAGGCATCGCCATGTAAAACGGTACGCCAAACTTTTTAGCGAGTATTCCGGTCGCGTAAGCACCTACGCCCATCAATATATAGTGACACAGCGTCCAGTCTCCGGTGGTTGTCATCAAGCGGTAACTCTGCGCCAGAATTACGTTGATCAGAAAGATGGTTAATAATTCAAGCCTGTAAGCAGAAACAATTTGTGGCGCCGCACACATAAAAACGACAATGGCGCCTATTAGCAACCAAAATTGTATGGGAAATTTAGGGCTAGACTTTAACATTACCTAGTAATCCTGTTGGTTTAACAATCAAAACAACGGCCATAAAAAGAACCCCTACCATTGTGGCGGTTACCGAGTCATACAATGTAGAGACAAAGGTGTGAATAAAACCCAGGATAAATGCCGCCAGTACGGCACCTTCAATACTGGCCATGCCGCCAACTATGACAACAATAAACGCGGTGACGGCATAAACGTGCCCCATATAAGGAGTAACCGGTATGATAGGCGCCATCAGCGCACCTCCAACCCCGGCAAATCCGCCAGAAAGAAACATTGCCAGCATGGTCATCTTGTTGATACTGATACCCTGTAGTACCGCGGCTTCAGTATCCTGGGCGCAGGCTCTAAGCGCCTTTCCGGCTTTGATTTTTTTCAAAAAGAACCATAACCCCCCAACCATGATAAAGGTCGCGGGAATAATGGCCAGACGTTGCCAACTGATAGCAGCGCCAAGAATTTCAGCACTTCCTTTATAAGGAACGGGCACCGATCGCATCAATCCGACACCCCATTGCTGCCCCACCAGTACCTGCATAATAAAACCTGCCCCTGCAGTTGCCATGAAACCGGCAAGAACATTACCTCTGGTTGGCCTGAAAATGGCCCGTTCAAACAGAACCCCGAGCATCGCAACAATGGGAAATGCGGCGATCACGGCAATAAAAAATGGCAGGCCTGCCAGTGAATATAAAACATAAACAACATAAGCGCCCGCCATGAATAGTTCGCCATGAGCAAAGTTAGCCATTTGCATAACGCCAAACGCCAATGCCAAACCCACAGCCACCATAGCGTAAATCGAACCCAGTACGAGTGCATTCGCGAATGATTGAATTAATGTCTCAAATTCCATAATGGCCAGACCCTAACCAGACGATTGTATAATTATTCTATTTAGTAAAAATTCGGAAAGAGAGGGACGATATCGGGGCGTGAATCCATCTACGCCCCGATATCTCTCGATAAATCTAAATTGATCTACCGTTGATCAAACATCAGTCCTTTCGAACGGACATGCGCAATGATCTTTTCTTTACGCGATTCAAACCATTCATAGAAATCAAGTACCTTCTGAACACGTTTTACACCATCGCGATGCTCATTAATTGGAACCGGTGTGGCAATCATGTTGTCGATACCCCACATTTCGGCGCCCGTGAATTTACCCGCGCCTAGCAGTGTGTCTATTGAATCAGCCTTTCTTAAAGCGGCGACTACCTTGTCTGCATCAAACGAGCAGGCCAACTGAACACCCTGAGCCCAGACTTCCAACATGATTACATGATCCCAGTCGATACCGGTAATCCCGCGCTTGACATCATCTGGCCCACCAGGACCGTAGCGCTTCATCCACCCTTCATAAAATTGTTGTTGCGCAGAACCCTTGTCCCACCACGGATCATCAAATAACGGGAAACTATCAACCGCGCCTTCCAGATACTCTTTCGGGACCTTTGTCAGAATTGACTCTGAATCCAGGTAGTTGGCCGAGATGCCTCCTTTATAACCCTGCACGGAAAGCTGCTCGATAATACTGACAACAAAATCGGGATACGACAGGTTCAAGCTCACGACATCAGGCTTGGTTGCCAGAACTGCAGTTACGATTGGAGCAAAGTCAACGGTATCCAGTGAATAGTGCTCGTCATAAACGACGTCCCAGCCATCAACCATCGCAGCGCCTACTTCCCATGCCTGCGAAACGAGACCGATAGTGTCGTCCTGAGACAGAACCGCCCAACGCTTTTGATCAGGGTTTCTCTGCTTGTGATATAGCGGCCTCATCATGTCGATGCGCGGAGTTACATCCCCACCAGCGATAAGATAAGGCCGGTCGGGTTTGATATCACCGGAAATCAAACTCGCATATACAACTTTTTTATGCGTCAAAAAAGGGTGGGTTGCATCAGCTGGGTTACCACCTATCGCGCTGATAAATTTCACGTCGTGTTCAAGCACTAGCTGCTTGGCGCCTTGAAGCGCTTTTGAACCAGTCGCCTCATCATCAAATGACACCATGTTCAATTTGTGGCGCTTACCACACACATCGAGACCGCCCTCAGCATTCCCTCG
>Ga0255049_10002230_pt1 | contig 10305 bp, 8 predicted proteins | sample JV7_2_3_MG_FD_183615 | JGI IMG/M metagenome (GOLD analysis project Ga0255049, IMG submission 183615) | Seawater microbial communities from Jervis Inlet, British Columbia, Canada - JV7_2_3 | ecosystem: Environmental > Aquatic > Marine > Inlet | place: Canada: British Columbia | collected 2016-10-06
ACGGGATTGCCGGTGAAGGAACCCGTTGCAGCTGCGACAGCCCCGAACAGAAGCCCGAGCAGCCACAGGCTGGTGTTCATTGAGAGTATCCCGTTGAGGGAGAGCTTCATTTCGAAGGGATCGTTCATCGCCGCAAGCACCAGTGCGATCGTGATGGGTATGACGCTCAGCGCGAGGGTGCTCGCGGCGAGCTTCGAGAGAATGATTCGCGTGCGAGAGATCGGAGCGGACAGCAGCATGTCCATCGTATTGTCGTGCTCCTCCGTTGAAGTGATGGCGACTCCGAGGCTGACGCCGAATCCGATGATGAGGATCGGTGCAATGAACGAATACAGCTGGCCTGAGAGGTATCCCGCACCAGTTGTGAATGTGAGCACGTCGATCCCGAACGCTGACATCATGGCTGGTGGCATTTCTTCGAGCAGTTCGGCCATGGCGTCTGAGTCCCGAATGAACGGGTAGAAGGCGACCAACCAGATCGCGAGGAGTCCAGCACCGATTCCCCAACCGAGAATCTGCCGGCTGGCGTCGTGGAGCGTCTTGGTGAGGACGCTACGTAGCATTGGTCGAGTCCTCAGAGTAGAACGAGAGGAACACGTCTTCGAGATCGTGGGCCCGTGTTGAGATCGATAGGACCTCGGCGCCTGCAGCCATCTTGATCACGGAGTCGACCGAACCTTCAACGGTGAGCACCAGCGTGTCACCACCGTTCCGCGTATCCACTTCCGCCACCGAGTCGAGCGTTCCATAGGTACCGGGATCGACAAGACCGGCGAATCGAATGGTCACGGTTGCCTTGCTCATCCCCTTGAACGCTTCAACGGAGTCGACCGTGATGAGGTGCTGATCGCGCACGATTCCCACGCGGTCAGCCAGTCGCTCGACCTCAGGGAGCACATGGGAAGAAAGGAACACTGTTCGACCGGCATCTCTGACCTCTTCGAGCACCGTTTGAAATTCCTGTTGCATGAGCGGATCGAGCCCGGAAGTTGGTTCATCGAGGATCAACAGGTCAGGGTCGTGCATGAGAGCATTGACGAGGCCAACCTTCTGGCGGTTCCCCGTCGAGTAGTCCTTGATTGGACGGTCGAGATCGAGATCGAAACGCTCGGCGAGGTCAGCAACTCGTGCCGTTGTGTCAGTGTTGCGGAGATTGGAGAAGTAGAGAAGGGACTCGCGTGCGGTCATTCGGTCGTACATGGCGAGATCGCCGGGGAGGTAGCCGGTTCGTCCGCGGATCTCGACGCTGTCCTTGACGATGTCAAGCCCGAAGATGGACGCTGAGCCGCTCGTCGGCATCAGGAAGTTGAGAAGCGTTCGAATGGTGGTCGACTTTCCAGACCCGTTCGGCCCAAGGAACCCGAAGATCTCGCCCTCGCGAACCTCGAGGTCGAGGTCGATGATCCCAGGCGACTCTCCGTAGAGCTTTGTCAAACCGCTGGTTTCGATAACAGGCATGGGTCTCCATTGTCGATGCGCGAACATTAGACGCGTGGGTGTTCGGTAGTCTCACCGACCATGGCATCAGAATCACGAAGGCTCATTCTCCTCGCCCTGACGGCGAACGCGTTGATCGCGGTCACGAAGTTCGTCGCGGCTGGAGTCTCGGGCAGCACCGCCATGCTTGCTGAAGCCGTCCATTCTGTCGCTGACACGGGGAATCAGCTGTTTCTCCTGCGCGGCGACGCCGTGTCGAGGTACAGAGCCGACGTGACGCATCCCTTCGGACGTGGCAAGGCGATGTACTTCTGGTCTTTCATGGTGGCGGTTGTTCTGTTCGTTGGTGGTGCGGTGCTCTCGATCGTCAACGGATGGGAGCGGATCCAGAATCCTCACGGCCACGAGGGTGATGGACTTGTCTTCTCGCTTGTTGTCCTCGCTATAGCGGCCGCGTTCGAGATATTCCTCGCCCTGATACCGGCACTCAAACAGTTCAATCGACTTCGAGGTACGAAGTCGTCGTGGCGGATGATCAAGGAGTCGAAGGACTCTGCGCTCATCATCGTGATATTCGAGGACACCGCTGCAGTCATCGGACTTGTCATTGCGGCCGCTGGATTGATTCTCACTGACCTCACTGGCACGGCTGTATGGGACGGACTTGCGTCGATCCTGATCGGTGTCGTCCTTGGCGTCGTCGCCATGGTGATTGCGCGGGAGATGAGTGCGCTCCTCATCGGCGAAGCCGCTGGTAGGGAGGACCGGACTGCGATTCGTGTAGCGATCCTCGGAGTCGAGGAAGTGCATCATGTCGAGCGGCTGCTCACCATGCAGATGGCACCGCATGAGATTCTGGTCACAGCAGATGTCGCATTCGATGACAAGGCAGACGAGGTAGCTGCGATCGAGAAGGTCGAATCGATGATCAGGACGGCGTGTCCCGAAGCGGGCAAGATCTTCATTGAACCGGTAGCCAGATGATCGGAGAGGCTTCAGCCCCAGGTTCATCTGGCAATCTCGGGCCGGGGTTCGATTCGCTCGCACTCGCGATTGCTCTCCGTTGCACCGCAACTGCTGAGCCTTCCGACACGATGACCATTTCCGAGCACGGCTCAACGAGCAGGCTTGACACCGATGACATGATCTACAGAGCCGTTGAGATGGCGGTCGACCGGCCGATGCACGTCACGCTGTCCAATGAGATCCCTCGGGCTCGTGGCCTCGGGTCATCAGGTGCTGTCACGGCATCAGTCGCGGCAGCCGCGATGAAGTCCATTGGTGATGACGGCGGGAGGGCCAAGGTCTTCAGGATTTCGAATGAACTCGAAGGTCACGCAGACAACCCTGCGGCCTCGGTATTCGGCGGCTTCGTCGCTGCGACCGCCACCGGAATCAAGCAGATGAAGCTTCACGACTCCCTCAAACTCGTCGCTGGGATACCTGATGCGAAGCTGCGTACGTCGGATGCCCGCATGGTCCTTCCTGACTCCGTACCCCTCGACACGGTTGCCAGAACCATCTCAAGGCTCTCGTTCCTCATATCCGGCCTGGCTGACGGCGACCTCGATGCGCTGCAGCAGGCAGGTGGGGATGAGATCCATGAGGGCCCCCGCGCAGATCTCTCTCCGGTGTCTGGTGAGTTGATGGAAGCTGCGAGAAGCGCAGGTGCAGCCCATGTGTGCTGGTCGGGCGCCGGACCGACGGTTCTTGCCTTCACGACAACGGCCTCCAGGGGACGCGTGATCGGTGCCATGGGTGGCGTGCTCGGGATGAATGGCGAAGTGCTTGCGCTCAGACCCGACTACGAAGGCCTCATCTGAAGCTGATTGACTTCAAAGTGAAGCTGATTGACTTCAAAGCCCGCATGACCGTCCCGACGGTGTGTCGATACGCATCAAGATCGAGGCCGTACGGATCCTCAATTGCCCTCGGATGATCCAGGAGCCTGATATCGGTCACTGGGAGATCGGGGAATCGGCGCGATACAGCGACCAGATGGTGCCCCTCCATCCCGAAGACGAGATCCGGTTGATCGCAGTCCCTGAGCGCGGTCGAGCGATGGGTCGATAGATCGATCCCAAGTTCGGCCGCTGCTTCGCACATCGTTGATGTGGCGCCGTCGCCCGTCATCGCGTGCGTGCCAGCGCTGGTGAACGCCACGCCAGGGGTCTCGGAGAGGGATTCAGCTGCGGCCTGAGCAAAGGCCGATCGGCAGATGTTGCCTGTGCAGACGAACAGAACTCGAGTGGTCAACCTGTCCGTCTCCCTCTACTTGCTTGGATCAGGTGTTTGCGGCGTACTTGGCAGCGGACTCCGCGAAGGCGGAGAAGAGATCATGGGAGTCACCGTGATCGCGAACTCCGAGATACTCCGGATGCCACTGCACCGAGATCAGCGGCCAGTCGGCGTCTTCATGTTCAAGTGCCTCAACCGTGCCGTCGGGAGCGGAGGCGACGACCTTGAGACCCTTGCCCAGATGCTCGACGGCTTGATGGTGGATCGAGTTGATGCCGTGGAGGCCACTTCCAATGATCTTTGCAATGCGAGAGCCGTCCTCGATCAATGCCTCTGCATGCGGCTCGTAGGCACCCTCGCCGACGATGTCGTGTCCGTGTGCGCCAGCGTGGCTCGGCAGGTCCTGGATCAAGGTGCCACCGAACGCAACGTTGAGTACTTGGTTGCCGCGACAGATTGCCAACGTCGGCATTTTGCGTTCGTACGCCTTGCGCATGAGTGTGAGCTCGAATTCGTCCCGCTCGTGGTCCACCATTTGCACGGCGTCGTCTCGTTCTGCGCCGTACCGTTCCGGAGCGATATCCCCGCCGCCGGTGAATACCAAGCCGTCGATGCGGTCGAGGACACCGTCAAGGAGGCTGTTCTCTACAGGAAGGATGAGGATCGGGACGCCACCACCGCGGAGTACCGAGTCGGAGTAGGTGTGAAAGACGAGGTAGGCAAGGATGTCATTCATGGCGGAGGGGACGTTCTTTGACCGCGCGGTGATGCCGATGATCGGATGCATCTGGCGATGATACAGACTGCTGACGGGTCTACGAGCGTCATCAATCCCTAAATCTGCCTATGCTTCCCACAGCGCGGCCCGCTCGGCGGAAGTTCCGTGCTACCACGCCCCGATTTCACAAACGAGGATCAACCTGCATGGGTTCTGTAGTCAAGAAGCGTCGCAAGAAGATGAGCAAGCATAAGTACCGCAAGCGTCTCAAAGCGAATCGCCACAAGCGTAAGAACAAGTAGTTCAACGCCAGTAGATCATGCAGACGGCCCCCACATCGTGGGGGCTCTCTGCATTTCTGACCACGGCAAGGGTTTCTGGCCTCGGTAAGGTGACCGAACTGTGAGGTACCCGGGAGCAACGTAGCCATGGCGCTTTCTGACCAGAGACCACTGTTTGACGTGCCAGACGAGGTCGCGTACTTCAACGCGGCGTACTTCGGGCCGCGGCTCAAGAGTGTGACCGCGGCGGGAGAGGCTGCACTCGGCCTCACCGGAGAGCCATGGAATGTCGGCCCTCCGGAGTTCTTTGAACCGGTCGAGCGGCTGCGTGCAACGGTCGGCAGTCTCTTTGGTGACTCAGCGGAAGGGGTTGCGCTGATACCTGCCATTTCGTACGGCATCGGTGTTGCCGCGAACAACCTTCCTGTGGGAACGGGACGCGCGGTCGTCGTGCTCGATGAGCAGTTCCCTGCCAACGTGTATCCGTGGCGCACAAAGGTGGAGCGCGAAGGTGGCGGCATCATCACGGTGCAGCGCTCTCCAGAGGGCTGGACCGCTGGCATTCTCGATGCGATTGACGATCGCACGGCTGTGGTCGCGGTTCCCAACTGCCATTGGACAGACGGAAGTCGCGTGGATCTCGTCACTGTCTCGAAGGCTGCGCGTGAAGTTGGGGCGGCTCTTGTGATCGACGCAAGCCAGTCGTTCGGCGCGATGCCCCTCGACGTGACAGCGGTGCAACCAGACTTCGTTGCGACCGTGGGATACAAGTGGCAGCTCGGCTTCTATGGCCTTGGATACCTCTGGGTCGCGGAGGAGCACCGAATCGGACTGCCGCTCGAGGAGGGCTGGATCGCCCGCAAGGGTGCGGACGATTTTGCTGGCCTCGTCGACTACACGGATACGTATGAGTCCGGCGCTCGCAGGTTCGACATGGGTGAGCGTTCGAACTTCATCGGCGTTGCCATGGCGAACGCCGCGGTCGATCAGATCACCGAATGGGGAATCGCCGACGTTGCGTCGTCGCTGGCAGGAGTCACGGAGACGATCGCGCAAGGAGCGTCGGAACTGGGGTGGGTAGCTGCTCACGCGAGTGAACGTTCACCCCACCTCATCGGAATCAGACACCCAGACGGTCTGCCGGACGGGCTCACCGAAGGTTTCGGCAGAGCGAATGTGTCGGTGAGCGTTCGTGGCGACTCAGTCCGGATAGCGCCGCACCTGCACACCACCAACGCCGATGTCGAGCGCCTGCTCGAGGTGCTCAGACCTCGTTGAGCGCGTGGTCGAGATCGGTGAGGAGATCATCGATATCTTCGATGCCAGTTGAGTATCGGATGAGACCTTCGGGGATTCCGAGTGCCGCACGCTCCTCGGCTGTGCATTCGACGTGACTCGTTGTGGATGGGGGACCAACAATCGTCTCGACGGAACCAAGATTTGCTGCGGAGTGAGCGAAGCGAAGCTTCGACAGGAAGGTCTTCACCAATCCAAGGTCGTCTCCGATGCTGAAGCTCAGCATTCCACCGAATCCGCGCATCTGACGAGCGGCGACTTCGTGGTGCAGGTGGGTTGGCAGGCCGGGGTAGTTGACACTCGTGACCTTTGGGTGGGCGACGAGGAACTCGGCGACGCGTTGCGCGCTCGTGTTCTGTCTCTGGATGCGTAGGTCGAGTGTCTTCATGCCGCGCAACAGGAGATACGCGGCCATGGGATGCAACGTTGCCCCGTTGATCTCCCTGTAGTGGAAGATCTTCTCGACGAGTGGCTTCTGCCCGACGACGACACCTCCGAGTGCATCGGCGTGCCCGCCGAGGAACTTTGTGGCGCTGTGCACGACCAGATCGGCACCGAAGGAGATCGGATTCTGGTTGATGGGTGTGGCGAACGTGTTGTCCACGATGACGGTTGCACCCTGGGCGTGACCGGCTGCAATCAACCGGTCGAGATCGAGAATCTTCAACGTAGGATTCGTAGGCGTCTCCAGGTACAGGAGGTCGCACCCTCTTCCGATCGCGGACTCAATCGCTTCGAAGTCTGTGGTGTCGCACAACTCGACTTCGACACCGAGTGCGGGGAGGAATTCGGTGAACACGACGCTCGTCCCACCGTACGTGTCCTTGACGCTCACGACGCGGCTCTCACGTCCAGCGAGCGTATGCAGTGTGTTTGATATTGCCGCCATGCCGGTTGAAGCAGATGTCGCAGCCTCAGCGCCCTCGAGCAGACGGGCCTTCTCCTCAAAAACTGCGACCGTCGGATTCGTGTTGCGCGAGTAGATATGGCCCTCGGCCTTGCCGAGAGCGACGTCCGTCCACTCGTCGAGGTCGTCGTAGCCGAACGAAACGCTGTGGACAACCGGGACTTGCGTTGCTCCATCGACGAGATATCTGTCCTCGCCTCCCCATACCGAGGTCGTACCGAGGGAGGGAGTGCGGTCGTCGCTCATGGACGGACCTATCCGTTGCCTTCGAGGAACTCGTGGATCTCGTCGACAAGCGACTGTGTGCTGTCAGGGTCGATGACAGGCATCGTCTTGTCATCCCTGTCCCTTCGGCCACCGTCGAGCGAACCGAGGAGAGGTTCGTTGTACGACTCGATCTCTTCGAGGAATTCCGAGACATCCGAGCCGGCATCTTCGAGTGCATCATCCACCCTCTGGGTGTACTCGGCATCGACGGCAATGAGTTCGGAGGTGTCAATATGGAGGTTTGTGATGTCGGAGATCTTCTCGATGATCGCGAGTACGGCCTTTGGGTACGGGTTGCCACCGAGATATGGAGGCGTCGGCGCCCAGATACTCAGGGCGGGTGTACCTGACTCGATGAGCGCTCCGTGGACCACTCCAACCATGCCGGTTGATCCCTCGTAGTCTGCGGAATCGAGACCATGACGAATGAGGCTCACCGTGTTCTGTCCCACGCCTGAGAGTCGGACGGGCTCTGTGTGGCTCACGGCACCAACGTATGCGCCGATGAGAAGAGCCTCTTCGACGCCGACCTCTGCGAGAACCTCAGCGACGCCGAGAGCGACGGATTTCCAGTGAAAGTTCGGCTCGGGGCCAGACACCACGACGAGGTCGCGCGTATCCTCTGGTCGCTTCAGGGCGGTGAACCGGATGGTGGGCCAACGGAGCGACTGCGTAACGCCGTCGCCGATCGTGATCGTTGGTCGCTGCTGTTGGAAGTCGTACAGGGAGTCGGATTCCATCTCGGCGAAGACGACTGCTTCCTCATGCGCATCGACCACGAAATCCGCAGAGGTCGAGGCAACATCGCAGGCGTCGTTCCACCCTCCGAACGCGATAATCGCGACGGGGTCCCGCAGCTCGGGGTGGTGATGGCGTCTCAACAGTTCCATGGCGGGAGGGTACAGAGGCCCAAGCGTTGCTTTCTCCCGATCTTGTCTTCGGTTTCGCGGCCTTCGGTCTGACGGCAACTGATCGTCACCGCAAGCGAGCACCGTCGGCTACCTTTCGGGCAGATTGACAACCCACGATCAGGACTCCGAGGCGGCTACCGACGGCACACTGCGCCGATCCCTTGGGCTGTACGCAGTTCTGACGATCTCCATAGGAGCGATGGTCGGGTCTGGCATATTCGTGTTGCCGGGACTGGCGTTCAAGATCGCCGGACCGGCAGTCGTTCTCGCATTCTTCCTTGCAGGAATCGTCGTGCTCCCTGCCGCGCTTTCCAAGGCGGAGATGGCAACCGCGATGCCAGAGGCAGGTGGCACGTATCTGTATATCGACAAGGCGATGGGACCCCTTCTCGGCACGATCGCAGGCTTCGGTGTGTGGTTCTCGCTCGTGTTCAAGGCGTCCTTCGCACTCGTGGGCCTCTCTGCGTACCTCGAATACTTCGTTGAGCATCCGGAGCGTCCGGTCGCTGCTGGTATCGCTCTGCTGCTGATTGCCATCAACCTCGTTGGCATCAAACAGACGGCCCGCTTCCAGATAGCTCTGGTAACGGGAGTCATCCTTGTGCTGATCGGATTCGTCGCTGTCGGCGTTCCGAGCATCGATCAGAGCAGTTTCGAACCGCTCATGCCCCATGGCTTCAAGGGCCTCATGTCAGCTGCAGCGGTCGTCTTCGTCTCATATGCGGGAGTGACGAAGGTGGCTTCGATCGCTGGTGAGGTACGGCAACCAGGGAGGAACATTCCCACCGGTATGTTGATTTCTGTCGGCTTCATGATGCTCCTGTATCCGGCGATAGTGGCAGTAATCGTTGGAACTTCGCCTGCAGACGAGTTGTCCCACACTGAGACACCGATGACCCTTGCGGCACAGAACTTCCTCGGTGAGTGGGGTGTCGCAGTCGTTGCGGGCGTCGCTGTCATTGCCTTGATCTCCATGGCGAACGCTGGCCTGATCGCCTCTTCGAGGTACCCGTTCGCGATGGCGAACCATTCTCTTGCACCTCGTGTGCTTTCGAAAATCGGCAAGAGATCCGGTGCCCCCGTTGCTGGCATTCTGGTGACCGGTGTGGTGCTGGTGCTTCTGGTATTGTTTGTCCCACTCCTCGAGTTGGCGAAACTCGCATCCGCATTCCAACTGGTCGTGTTCGCGCTGGTCAATCTCGCTCTCATCGCGTTCCGAGAGGCGCATCTGGATTGGTACCGCCCCGAGTTCAAGTCTCCGATGTATCCGGTTCCGCAGGTGTTCGGCATTGTGGCGGCGCTGCTGCTGCTCACCCAGATGGGAATTCTCCCGATCGTCGGGGCAACACTCTTTGTGGTCGTCGGAGTCGGCTGGTACCGCGTGTTCGGGCGGACCCGCGCCGTCAAGGAATCTGCTGCACGGGATGCGCTCCGGCTCAGGGAGGACGCGAGGCTCATCCAGAGCAGTGCAGATTCGATCGCGACGGGTGGTCGGAACCACGTCCTTGTACTGATTCGCAGGCCGACTCGACTGAGCCGACAGCGCACCCTCTTCCGACTGGCGATGCGGCTCACAGCCGCTGATGGCGGTCGCATCCATGTGATCAACTTCGATGCGAGAACCCGGCGCCTGATTCCAACCCAGGAGGACCTCGATCGCGCTGCTGCGCTGGGTATCACGGTGACGACCCAGCAATACACGGATGAGGACCGCAGGGGAATGGTCCATTCGTTTGTCGAGCGCGAGGGTGTTGACCTGTTCATCGCCGACCTTCCCCAGGAGCTCAGGGCAACGCGACACATCATCAGAGATCTGCATTGGCTCCAGCAGCACGTCTCGTGTGATTCGGTCTTCCTCCGAAACCGCTCGGTCGACGAGATCGATCGCATCGTCGTCCTTGGAACCGGTGGTCCATACGATCCGGTGAAGATTGAGATGGCGGATCACATCGCACGCTACGAACACGGGTCGATCCGTTTTGTGCATCTGACACCGCCGGACGCTCCGCCTGAGCAGGCGGCGTCGATCCATGAGTACCACGAGCAACTCGGTGAGCATCTAACCGTTCCATGGGATGACCGTGTCGCGCCAACCGAGCATCTCGTTGAGACGTTGACGGAGCTATCTCGGGGTGCAAGCCTGGTGATCCTCGGCGCGCCATCGCACCGATTCCATCTCGTGACCGACCTCGCCGATCGGATCGCCGAGTCCGTGGACTGTCCAGCGCTTCTCGTGCACACGCCGACCCT
>Ga0255049_10002234_pt1 | contig 10292 bp, 8 predicted proteins | sample JV7_2_3_MG_FD_183615 | JGI IMG/M metagenome (GOLD analysis project Ga0255049, IMG submission 183615) | Seawater microbial communities from Jervis Inlet, British Columbia, Canada - JV7_2_3 | ecosystem: Environmental > Aquatic > Marine > Inlet | place: Canada: British Columbia | collected 2016-10-06
CTCGTTGTTCCTTGCATTGAACAAAATGGGCTCCCGTCGCGGCGATCTGGCAAGTGTTAACAGGCCCTAGTCGTTGGTCGCTGTCCCCGCCGTGATCAGGAAAGGCAATGTCTTCTGCACGGTCTCACCACTGATCGCGTCGACGACGTCGATCTCGAGCAGGTATCCGCCCTCGTCGAGGCCATCCGGCAATACGGCTTCCACCAGCATCGTCGTGGCATCTGACTGCGGGTCGTACGACCGGCCCACCAGCTTGATCTGGCTGACCTCGTGCCCGGTGCCAAACTGGTCGATCGCGCGGGCAGTAACCGTAGTCTGCGCCTCACCGGTAAACGGATGCCGGCCCAGATTGTGGGCGACCAGCATGAAGTGGCAACTGCCGCCGCTCTCGCTGAGCGTGTACACCTGCGGAGTGAGTTCCTGGTCGTCGAGCGTGAAGGGGTAGGCCACCGGGCCTCCCTGGCGGTGCGCCGGAGGCGCCGAGGCGTCGAGCCCGCGCATGAGCAGCCCCGGGTGATCCCAGTCGAGCGCCACCGGCCCACTCACCACGACGCCGGTAGCGTTGTGATACCCCGGCACGTCGACCTGCATCGTCCGCGTACTCAACAGACCCGCCGCGGTGTCGCGCACCAAGACCCTGACTTTGTGCTCGCCGGGCGGTGCCCACAGCAGGTCGTAGTAGCGGAACGGAAGCCCGTCGAGTCGGCCCACCATGCGGTTCATGTCGAGCTTCACACGGCGGCTGAACAAGTCGCGCATCTGATCGTTCTCATCCATCACATAGCCGAGGAGGTCAAGCTCCGTGACGCTGTCGCCGCGAATCGTTGCCAACTCCTGCAATTGCTGGAAGGGGATCTCGACGACAACGGCAAGGCGATTCACCCGTCGATCGCCGGCGAACGGCATCGCCCGCACGTCGAACGTCATGTTCTCTTCTTCGATGCCCTTGCTGATGTACTCCGCCAGTTGCAGCTGGCGCTGCGGCTCGTCCATGTCAGCGTAGGCAGGCGGCGGCGCGAACCGGCGGGGCGCCGCGGTAACCCTGACCCCCGGCTTGCGAACCGACACGTCGAGTTCTACGACCGGAGGATCGTCGGCGCTTTTGCGATACGCCAGCACATAGTAGCGACTCGTCGCCTCGGCCAGGTCCGCCAGAAACGGGGTCAGGTCGTTCGTGTTCCACGCGATCGAGCCGTTGGTGCCATCGGCGATGTAGGACAGCGCCTGTCTGCCACTCTGGGTCGTCCGAAACGTATCGTCGCCGGCGTCGTTGCCGAGCCCACCGACATCGAAGGCGTGGAACACCGTATCCGAGGATTGCAGGCTCTTCATCGCCTGCTCCAGGCTTTGGCGCAGGTCGGCGCTGCCGAAGCGCGACTCCGTGTTGATGTTGTAGGACTGCCCCGACTGGAGCAGCGTGGCATCGTCCGAGAGCTCGTCGAGCGATTCACCGGACAGGACGCTGTCGGCAAACCCCGACGAGAACAGCAGGACGTGCTTGCGACCGCGAGTCGCCGTCAGCAGATCGCCCAGTCCGATGAGCTGATCGACGTAGTTGATCGCTTCTTCGCGATAGCGGCGGAAGTCCGCTCGCTCGATATCGAGGTAACCGGTGAGCAGTGTCTGTTCGACGATCGCGCTGAGCGCTGCGCGGGGGGCGTTCGTCGAGACATCGGGCACGGCCGCGGCCGCCGTTCCGGACCCGGCCAGGGCCCTGCCGGGGCCACCCGTAAAGCCGAACAGTTCCCCGACCGGCTGAACCGCGAAGCCGACCGGATCCACGATGAACTGCGCCCGGTTGAGCCCGAATCCCCGAATCGCTTCCGTTGCCTGGCCACGGTCCGCCGTAAACGGCGACACCAACTGCAGTCCACCGGCCGTTGAATAGGTGGCGACGGCGATCAGATCCTTGGGATGGACGTGGTTCTGGACGAAGTCCAGGGCCGCTTCCTGCCCACGTAACACGCCCTGCTTGGTGGTGAAGCTGAAGTCGAAGAAGATCAGGAACTGGCGCCAGCCGCCCGCCGGGATGAAGCGATCTTCCTCTTCCTCCGGCTGGACCTGCCGCAGATCGACTTCATAGACCACGCTGATGTCACGCACCCGTCCGTCGACTCGCAGGACGAAGTCCTCGCGCGTCAGGTTGGGCATGTGGTCGCCGCGCGCATCCTCGAGCGCCACCTGTAGCTGGACCACTTCGACGGTGGTCCGGAACTGCGGTCGTTCCTGCGCGCCGCTCGCCAAGGGCGTTGCGAGCAACAACATCAGCGCCGCCACCGCGATCTTACCCGCGGGCCGCTTCGACCCGTATGCAAACGACATTGAAACCTCCCTGGAGTCCCCGGGCGCCGACATCACGGCCCTGAGTCAGGGGGGGAGCGGTGGGACAGCGCCGGGGGGTTTCTCGCCTTGAAGTGGCCAGAGTCTAGCGCACGCGCCATGGCCAAAAGTAGTGTCGTCGTAAGTCAGCCGACGTCGGGTTGGCAACCCAACGGGGTTCGGGGGGTTCGCTCACGACCCGTCCTCGCCCGCGAGTCCGAGTTTGCGGAGTTGCTCGGGGGGGCAACCGCGCCACGAATTGCGGTAGCGATTCCCCCTGTACTCCAGGTCTTCGATCCCGACCTTGCTCGTCCAGAACCCCGTGGCCGTCAGGTCCCGGAAGGCATTGAAGAACGCCGCGCCGTGCGACATCGCCTCCGGCGCGCGCCCGGGCCAGGCAAGGTCATCGAGGAGTTGCTCGCGTTCGTCCACGGCACAGTCGACCCAAATCCGGCCGCAACGCTCGGTGGCCTCGAGGTCGAGCCAGGCGAGCCCGCCACGCATCGGCAGCCGGCCCTCGGGGCGGTCGATCATCATGAAATCGATGAACTCGGGAACTCCCGCGTCGGTGGCCGAGCCCGAGCGCGCATCCGCGGGCAGGATCATGTCGGCAAGGAGCCGCACGGCGCGGTATTCGGGGGCCGTGAAGAAGCGTGGCCCGCCCGCCTGCGCACCGTTTCGAGCGATCTCGCGCAGCGCCATTGCCTCCACCGGCGTGATCGCGAGCGCCGTGGACACTCCCGCCAGCATGCGGATCGCCGCGCGCCGGTCGACGCTCATCCCAGCTCTCCTTTGTTGGCCAGCTCAGCGATGTACTCGCTCGTCCGCATCGCCAGCGCCAGAATGGTCCAGGTCGGATTCTTGTTCGGCTGCGATACGAACGGTCCGGCGTCGGCAACGAACAGGTTCTTCACGTCGTGTGCCTGGCAGTTCGAGTTGAGCACCGAGGTGCCAGGCGAACTGCCCATGCGCGTCACGCCGAGTTCGTGGATGATCACCCCGCCCGCCGCGATGCCGTAGTCATCGTCCGGTCCGGGCATCGGCCAGAGCGGCTCGCCACCCATGACGTCGATGATTTCGCGGAAGGTCTCCTGCATGTGCCGGACCTGGCGGATCTCATGATCGGTCCATTGGAAGTGAAAGCGTAGAACCGGAATCCCCCAACGGTCGACGACGGCAGGGTCGAGTTCGCAGTAGCTGTTCGCGTTGGGGATCATCTCGCCGCGCCCCGAGAAGCCTACCGTCGCCCCGTAATAGCTGCGATACATCTGCTTGAGATCCTTGCCGTAGCCGCCACCGCCGGGGTAGTTCTGAATGCCACCCATGAAACCGTACCCGGGCATGCCGCGGCCGCCCCAGATCTCGATGTGGTAACCGCGCGGGAAATCCAGCTTGCCGTTGTCCAGCCACCAGGGCATGTACAGGTGCCCGCCACCCGCGCCGTCCTCGTTGTGAGGGATGCCATCGCGCATCGAGGGGATGAACCCCATCACGTCGGTGCCGGTGGTGTCGGTGAGATACCTGCCAACGGTGCCGCTGGAGTTGGCAAGCCCGTCGGGAAAGAGGCTCGACTTCGAATTCAATAGCAGCCGCGCCGACTCGCAAGCGCTCGCCGCCAGGACCACGGCCTTGGCGCGCACATGCTCCTCGGCACCCGTGCCCGTATCGACGTAGGACACTCCACTTGCGAGGCCGCGCTCATCGACCGTGACCTCGCGGGCCATCGCCCCGGTGATGATTTCCAGACGCCCCGTGGCCCGGGCCGGCGGCAACAACACCGAGGGCGTGGAGAAATTCGCGCCAGTGCCGCAATCGCGTCCACACTGACCGCAGTAATGGCACGCTGGCCGGCCGCTCAGCGGCCTGGTCAGGATCGAGAGTCGTGACGGTATGCAGGTGATATCGAGCTGGTCGGCGGCCCGCTTGATGGCGAGTTCCCAGCAGCGCGGCTGCGGCGGTGGCATGAAGATCCCGTCAGGGTCGTTGGGCAGTCCCTCCACGGATCCAAAGAGGCCGACGAGGCGATCGACCTTGTCGTAGTACGGCGCGATGTCGTCGTAGCCGATGGGCCAGTCGTCGCCCAGACCGTCGACGCTACGAGCGCGGAAGTCGTCGGGGCCGAAACGCAACGAAATGCGGCCCCAGTGATTCGTTCGGCCACCGAGTTGGCGCACGCGGAACCAGCGAAAGGCCTCGTCCTCGGCAACCGTGTAGGGCTCGCCGTCGAGCGACCAGCCACCGAGTCCGGCGTGAAACTCGCCGAACTGGCGCTCGGGCGTCGCCGCGCCGCGGCGCGGCGATTCGTACGGCCACTTCATCATCGCCGCGTCCTTCTGCGCATCCCAGTTCGGGCCCGCCTCCAGAAGCATCACCGTGGCACCGGCCTCGGTCAGCACCTTCGCCGCCATGCCGCCACCTGCTCCCGAGCCGATGACGCAGACGTCATACTGCGTTCGCGGGCTTCGCACCTGTGGGGTCCCACTCATGGAGGGCCGCTCATACGTCGCAAAGTCGCACGGCCGCTGCCAGCGAGCCCATCGGATCGTCGCTGCGCGGGATGAACTCGTGGGCAAGATAGCCCTCGAAGCCGGTGGCCAGGATCTCGCGAACGATCGCCGGGTAGAAGAGTTCCTGGGTCTCGTCGATCTCGGCCCGGCCCGGCACTCCGCCCGTGTGGTAGTGGGCGAAGAACTGGTGGTTCTCGCGGATCGTCCGGATGACATCGCCTTCCATGATCTGCATGTGGTAGACGTCGTAGAGGAGCTTCACCCGCTCTGAACCCACGGCCTGAACGATCTCGACACCCCACGCCGTGGTATCGCCGATGTAGCCGATGTGATCGACCTTCGAGTTGAGCATCTCGATGACGATCGTAACGCCGTGGTCCTCGGCGATAAGCGCGCACTCGCGCAGGCAAGCGATGCTGTTGCGCAGCGCGTCGGCCCGTCGCATGCCGCCCACCTGATTGCCGAAGAACGTGATGACGCTGGGGATCTCCGCGGCGGCCGCCTTCGGGATGTTCTTCTGAAACCCGTCGATGATGGCCTCGTGGTTGCGCGGATCGTTGATGCCGCGCCTGATCGTGCCGGCATTCGGCATGCCGACGGAGACCGCCAGGCCGTGGTCCCTCGCCACCGGCCACTCGTCGATCTCGAGAAGATCGATCGCGGGCATGCCGAGGCCTGCCACCGCCGCGCAAAGCTCCTCGATCGGCATGCTCGAGTAGCACCAGCGGGCCACCGACTGGCGCAACCGTCCCCGGCTCACGCCGGACGTCACCCCCTCGGCCGTGGATGTCGTAGCCCCGACCAGCGCCGCCGCCCCCAATCCCTGGATTGCTTCTCTGCGGTTCATGCTTGCTCCGTGATGGTTACCCGGGCTGCTCAGAAGTCGATCGCGGTGCCGATGTTCTTCTCGCTGGCTTTGCGCGCCACATAGTACGCCGACGCCAGATCCTGGACTACGAGACCCAGCGACTTGTACAGCGTGATGTCCTCGGGACCGGTACGGCCGCGGACGCGACCGAGCGCCACCTCACCGATTTCTCCGAGAATATGGCTCTCATCGATGGCCCCCTCGTCACGGGCCATCTGAAACTCGCCCGCCTGGGCGATCGCGCCCTCGCGCAGATCGACGAACATGCGCGACCGCGCCACCGCACTCGTGTCCAGTTCACGCAGCCCGGGGAAGCTGGTGCCGACGGCGTTGATGTGCTGCCCTGCTTCGAGCCAGTCACCCGCCAGAATCGGCTCGGGCGACCCGGTGACCGTACAGATCACATCCGCACCCGCCACCGACTCGCGAGCATCGGTCAGGGGCCGGATCTCCACCCCGAACCTGGACCCCATTTCATCGGCGAACGTCTGGGCCCGCGAGGCGTCACGGCCCCAAATCCGGATGTCGCCAAAGTCGCGGACGCAGAGCATCGACTCGAGATGCTGTCTCCCCTGGGCGCCATAGCCCATGATCGTCAGTGTCGTCGCGTCCTCGCGCGCCAATAGACGCGTTGCCAGGGCGCTCGCGGCGGCCGTTCTGATCGCCGTGATCTCGGCCGCGTCCACAACGGCCACCGGCCGACCGTGCCCGCTCTCGAAGAGCACCACCACACCATTGTGGCTGTGCATCCCGGCGGCGAAGTTCTTTTCGAAGACGGCCACGAGCTTCATGCCGAACACCTCGGGCTCCGCCATGTACCCCGGCATCCAGCCGAGCATGCCTTCGACCGGTAAGTCCATCTTGGCGCGCAACGGCATCACCGCATCGCCGCTCGAGGCGGCGCGCATGGCGCCATCCATGAGTTCGATGCACTCGGCCATGGGCAAGAGCTCGATCACCTGATCCGCTCCGATCACGCGAAGTTGCATGCGAGGCTCCTCGGGCAGGTTGGCTGCCCTTGTGCGTTATGGTGCAGACCGCTGGCACTACCGATTCGCACGTCGACTGCTCTGGCACGAATCCGATGACGCAGCCCCAACCTCATTTCGTGTTCATGATCCTGCACGAGCATCCGTACGGGCGCGAGATGCTGGCGCAATTGCTCGCGGCCGGACTGCGGCCGCAGCTGGTCCTCGAAGAGGATAGCGAGATCGGGGCCGTCGAGCGGCAGAAGTTCCTCGAGCGGATCCGGGGGCAGCCGGTAAACCGTTCGGTCGCATCCCAGGCGGGCGACCACGGGATACCGATCGTGAGCGTCCCGGTGCACGACGACGAACACAGCCTGGCGGTCGTCCAGGAGGCCGAGCCCGACCTGATCGTCCTGGGAGGCACGCGCATCATCCGCGGCAACCTCCTCGAGTTCCCGCGCGACGGCGTGCTCAACGCGCACCCCGGCCTGCTGCCGGAATGCCGCGGCTCGGCATCGCCGGCCTGGTCCGTCTATCACGACATCCAGATCGGCAGTAGCTGCCATTTCTGCACGCCGGCGATCGACGAGGGTGATCTGGTCGGCCGGCGCACGGTCTCGGTGCATCGCGGCGCGCGTTACGAGGATCTCTGTTATCGCACGCTGGTGATGGCCGGAACGCTGATGACACAGGCGGTGCGGGCGTACGCCGACGGTCGCCTCGCCGCGCTGCGACGGCCGCAAGGCCCGAGCCCGAATCCGACGTTCAGGAACATGCCGGACGGACTCCTCGCGGTCGTGCGGCAGAAGCTCCGGGATCAGACCTACGCCCACTACGTCGACTGATCGGTTCCGGCGGTGAGTCTCGCTACGGTTAGCTCCACCACCGTGTTAGTTTGCGACGCTTCCTCGTCGACCGCCGTGGGCGGCGATACGAAAGGAGGCTGCCCGTTGAATCGTCGTGATGCCATTCGGCGCCTGGCGGCGACATCGGCGCTCGGCGCGTTGCCGTTCGAGACCTTGCTGGAGATCGGCCGCGAGGCCCGCGCGGCCACGCCGGCGACCTCGTTCCGAACTCTGAGTGCGCACCAGTCTTCGACACTGCGCCAGGCCGCCGAGGTGATCCTGCCGCGCACCGAGACACCTGGCGCCACGGACGCGAAGGTGACCGAGTTCATCGATATGCTCCTCACCGATTGGATGGACGCCGAGGAACGCGATGCCGTCGTCGCCGCGATCGACGAAGTCGACCGACGAGCGGGTGTCGATCAGGGCGCGCTCTTCGTCGACTGCGCCCCGGAACAGCAACTGGCGCTGATGACCATCATGGATGCGGAGGTCACCGAGTTGCTCGGGCACGACCGGGCCGCGCCCGCCGACGAGTACGTCGAGGACCCTGACGACCGCCCGGCCGCTTCGGCGCCGGAGCACCCCTTCTATCAACTCAAGCGACTCACCTTGCTGGGCTACTTCACCTCCGAGCCCGGCATGACCGAAACGCTCCGGTGGAACCCGTTCCCGGGCCGCTGGGAGCCGTGCGTCAACATCGGAGAGCCCTCGTGATCGCGCGTCGCCCGGAAAGGCAGGCTGGCGGGGCGCGTAAGATCTACGACGCCATCGTTGTCGGTACCGGCATCACTGGCGGGTGGGCCGCCAAGGAGCTCACGGAAGCCGGTCTCGACACGCTCGTTCTCGAGGCGGGTCCGATGATCGTGCCGGAGCGCGACTACGTCGAACACGTACCGCCCTACGAGCAGCCCTTCCGCGGCCTCCGGGACCGGCGCCGCCAGCGCGGTCGTCAGAAGGTGCAGAGCCGCTGCTACGCGTGCGACGAGCTGGGCGAGAAGTTCTTCGTCGACGATGTCGAGAACCCCTACACGACGCCCGATGACAAACCGTTCGATTGGATTCGTGGTCGGCAGGTGGGCGGCAAGTCGATCATGTGGGCGCGGCAGAGCTACCGTCTGTCCGACCTGGATTTCGGCGCCGCTGAACGCGACGGCATCGGCATCGATTGGCCGTTGCGCTACGCCGATCTCGCTCCCTGGTACGACCATGTCGAGAGCTTCGCCGGCATCAGCGGCCAGGCCGAGGGGCTAGGTCAGCTACCCGACGGCCGGTTCCTGCCCGCCATGCCGCTCAACTGCGTGGAGGAACACGCACGGGGTGCGATCGCGGAACGCTGGGGCGGCGAACGTGTGCTCACTCCAGGCCGCACGGCGGTACTCACACAGGCGCACAACGGCCGCGCCGCGTGTCACTACTGCGGACCCTGTCACCGCGGGTGCATCACGCGTTCGTACTTCTCCAGCCTCAACGCCACGCTCCCCGCAGCCGCAGCCACCGGCAACATGACACTGCGCCCGAACAGCGTAGTCCGGCAGGTGGACTGGGCCGACGGGAAGGCCACGGGCGTCACGGTGATCGATCGCGAGAGCCACTACGTCGTCGAGTTCCGCGCCCGCGTCGTGATCGTGGCTGCATCGACTCTGGAATCCGCCCGTATCCTTCTGAACTCGGCCAATGCAGAGTTCACCGAAGGGCTCGGCAACTCGAGCGGCGCGTTGGGTCGCTACCTGATGGATCACACGATGAGCGTGGGGGCGGCCGGCACGTTTGACGGCTGGGCCGATCGCAGTTACTTCGGCCGCCGGCCCAACGGCGCGTACATAGCCCGCTTCCGCAACGTCGCCGACCAGCATCCTGACTTCGTGCGCGGGTATGGCTATCAGAGCAGCGCCTACCGTCCCGACTGGAACCGGGGGACGAGCGCGCCGGGCTTCGGTGCGGAGTTCAAGGAACGCATGGCACGTCCGGGCGGCTGGCGGATGTCGATCGGCGCCTGGGGCGAGTGCCTCCCTTACGCCGACAACCGTGCCGAGATCGACCCCGCCGTGGTGGATGCGTGGGGCATTCCCGCGCTCCGCATCAGCATGCACTGGCGCGAGAACGAGCTCGTCATGCAGCAGGATGCCGCCGAGCAGGCCGCGGAGATGCTCGAGGCGGCCGGCGCCCGCAACATCGAGATGCGGACGGTCGGCACTCCGCCGGGGCTGTGCATCCACGAGATGGGCACCGCGCGCATGGGACGTGACCCGAAGACGTCGGTTCTGAACGGATTCAACCAAAGCTGGGATGTGCCGAACCTGTTCGTCGTCGACGGCGCCGCGATGACGACCTCGGCCTGCCAGAACCCGTCGCTGACGTACATGGCGCTCACCGCCCGTGCCTGCGATCACATCGTCGGCCGATTGAAGCGGTTCGAGCTGTAGGGAGCGATGCCGGAGCTGCCGGACAAGGATGGACCTGGATGAGCGACGCCCTCGCCGCCCCGCGGCACATCTGAAGGCTCTTCCGTCGTGCCTCGGTGACATCGGGGCGCGGGCAGGCTAAAATGCGATGTTTGGGTCCTTTTAAATCGCCGAGCTTGCCGCTCGCGAGGGAGGAAGCGATGAAGGCCCACGAGTGCCGACTGGCCGCCGCGTGCGCCGTCGTCCTGCTGACAGTTGGCGTCGTTGCGCTCACACCGTCCGAAGCCGACGGAGCCGCCGCGAGCTACTTCGGCTGGGTGACCAATTCGAAGGGCGGCACCGTCAGCGTCATCGACCTGGACACCTACGAGGTCGTTGCG
>Ga0255049_10002235_pt1 | contig 10291 bp, 9 predicted proteins | sample JV7_2_3_MG_FD_183615 | JGI IMG/M metagenome (GOLD analysis project Ga0255049, IMG submission 183615) | Seawater microbial communities from Jervis Inlet, British Columbia, Canada - JV7_2_3 | ecosystem: Environmental > Aquatic > Marine > Inlet | place: Canada: British Columbia | collected 2016-10-06
GAAAACAGACGGTGCGCGTACCGGCATCGTTTTTGGTGCGACGTCCGGTGTTATAACGACGACCGGACTGCTGACGGGCCTTTATGCAGGTACCGGGTCAGTCACTGCGGTGTTGGGAGGAATCCTCGTCATCGCGGTTGCCGACGCGATGTCTGACGCGCTTGGCATTCATCTCGCCGAAGAAGCAGATCCGGCTGCAACGACGAGTCACATCTGGGCCGCAACCATCTCCACGTTTTTCGCAAAGTTCCTGTTCGCGAGCAGTTTCGCGGTCCCGTTGTTGCTATTGCCGCTGCGGACCGCCGTGATCGCGTCAATAGCCTGGGGCATGAGCGTTATCGTAGTTCTCAGCTATTTTTTGGCCAGAACGAACAAGGAACGACCCATCCCCATAATCGCTGAGCATCTGGGAATAGCGATTCTCGTTGTACTATTGTCACACCTGATCGGTGCGTGGGTCGGCAGGACCTTCGGGTAACGCGACGGAAATAACGTATGACTGATTCGAGCGAGTATGTTGGCTGGCGAAAACTGCGGGAGTTTGCGGACGTTGACCTGACGAAGTCGTTCATCCTGTCGTGGCATGTTGAAGTCGAAACACTCATGATCGATGTCGATTTGTTTTTGCAACCGGCGCATCCGTTTTATGAGAAGCCGCGGCCAAGAGAGAAAGTATGCATTCGGCCGGCCATCATCGAGTTTCCGTTCTGCGTGTCCATCAAACCTGATCGTGGCGCGGCCGAGGGAACGCTTGAAGCGATTGCGGCGCAGCTGGACATCGGCGCCATTGAAGGATTGCGACGCTTTAGCGATGGGCCGTACGAGATTCGCGGCGATTTCGGTATGGTAAGGATTGACGCAGAACGACCCATTTTGAAGCTTCGCGGGCCATAACATAGGAATCACAACAAGGGATCCACACATGGCACTAATGATTGATCACCCCTGTGTACAGCACAAGCTCGCGATCATTCGTGATATTGAGACCGGGCACAAACGCTTTCGCGAACTTGCGACAGAAATCACAAAGTTCCTTTGCTACGAAGCGCTAAAGAACATCGAAACGCGGGAAGTCACTGTGCAAACACCCGTCGCTGAAGCGGTTTGTCGCAAAATCGACAAGGATCTCGTGGTCGTACCGATATTGCGTGCCGGGGTCGGTATGCTCGAGGGCATCCTCGAGCTGATTCCGACGGCCAGGGTTGGCTTCGTCGGCCTGTATCGTGACGAGGAAACCAAACAGCCGGTTACCTATTACGAGCGTTTCCCTCCGCAGATCAAGGGCGGTACGTGCATCATAGTCGATCCGATGCTGGCGACCGGGGGCTCAACGGTTGCGGCAATCGAACACCTTAAGAAAAACGGTGCGGCAAACATCGTCGTAGTTTGTATCGTGACCTGCCCGGAGGGCGTCGAGCTCGTCGAGGCGGCGTACCCTGATGTCAAGATTTATGCGGCAGCAATCGACGACCATTTGAACGAGAACAAATATATTGTTCCCGGACTTGGCGACGCCGGCGACCGGCTTTTCGGGACGAGCCACTAACTCTCCCGACATGCGAGGAGTATGATGGCCGAGTTACAGACAAGGCCTAAAGCGGCTATCGATGTGGACGAGAAAGTATTGCAACGATTGATTGACGGTTCAGTGAACCGTATGCGTAAGGCCTACAAGACGAAATAAGCTATGAGCGACACAATCATAACTTCTACCCTCGATGGCAATCTGCTGGTTGTCGAAACCAGCGACGGCACGACGACCTATGACTCGAAGTTCCTGGTCGCTGCGCTGCTGATCTTCATCGCACGGGGCAGCGGACAGATCGAGCCGGCAGAAACGGCGAAGATGCTGGAGCTCATCGAAGCTCAATTCAAGCTGCAGGGCTCCGAATCACTGGAGCTGCTGACTCGTGCGATGAGCGAAATGGCGGAGCGCCCGGACCTGGGCGCCTCACTCGCGACGCTTGGCAGCACTCTTTCGGATCAGGAAAAAGAAGACATTGCGCTGATGGCCCTAAAGGTCATCGCCGCGGATGGACGGCGCGAGGTCGCCGAAATGGAACAATTCAGTACCGCAGTGCAAGCCGCCGGAATCTCACCAGAGATTGTGCATCGCGCATTCGATCGCTACTTCGCCGAGACGATGCCCGGCAGTTAGTTCGCGCCGGGCTTACAAAGGGGTCCTGAATGCAGGCGACTATCCGCAATTTTCTGAGAATGGAATCCGCGGCCGGCATCGTCCTGATGGCTGCGGCAGTTCTCGCCTTAATCGTCGCCAACTCTCCACTGCGGGCGTACTACGGGCTGTTTCTTGACGTGCCGGTTGAAATCAGGATCGGCGCCCTGCACATCGCCAAGCCATTAATCCTCTGGGTGAACGATGGCTTGATGGCAATCTTTTTCTTTCTCATCGGCCTTGAGCTCAAACGGGAGATCATTGAGGGAGAGTTGTCCAATCCTTCAAACATATTGATGCCGGCGCTTGGAGCCGTTGGCGGTATCGTCGTGCCTGTCGCCATCTATATCTGGTTCAATAGCGGCGATCCGGCCGGCATGATGGGCTGGGCAATTCCAGCGGCGACCGATATTGCATTCGCACTCGGCATTTTGATGTTATTGGGTACGCGGGTACCCGTTTCGCTGAAGGTCTTTCTCGTCTCTCTCGCGATTTTCGATGACCTTGGTGCCATCGTAATCGTCGCCTTGTTTTTTACGAGTGACCTGTCTTTGCTGGCGCTGACCGTGGCTGCCAGTTGCCTGGCCGTGCTTGCATTATTGGCCTGGTGCCGTGTTGTCGCGATTTCTCCGTATGTACTCGTCGGCGTGATCATGTGGACCGCGGTACTCAAGTCCGGTGTGCACGCAACACTGGCAGGAGTGGCACTTGCCGCATTTATTCCGATGCGCGATGCCAGCAACCCTGGCCACTCACCACTGAGAGAGCTCGAACACGATTTGCATCACGTTGTTGCGTTTGGTGTATTGCCGCTTTTCGCATTTGCCAACGCCGGCGTGTCGTTCGCTGGCGTGGGGGTTGCTGATCTCCTGCATCCCATACCGCTTGGTATCGCGGCGGGCCTGTTTGTTGGTAAGCAAGTCGGAATATTCACGTTTTGCGCTCTCGCCATCAAGCTGGGACTCGCGAGATTGCCCGAGGGCGCGGGGTGGGGCGGACTCTACGGCGTTTCGATACTTGCGGGCGTCGGATTCACAATGAGTCTGTTTATTGGCGGACTGGCGTTCGAAAATATTGTGCTCGACCCGGACATCATATTCGACGAACGACTGGGCATTATTCTGGGTTCAGTATTATCTGGCGTCGTTGGCTTTCTGGTGTTGAACAAGTTTTTGCCGCGCGCCGAGTAGTCATGAGTGTCAGTCTGGAGATTGATGGTTGGCGTCTTGCGCGTTCGACCGAAGACGATTTCGATGAGCTCATGACGTGGTTCGACGACGAACATGCGGTCAACGCCTGGGGCGGGCCGAAATTCCGTTTTCCCTTCGATCGTCGGACATTTCTGGAAGACAGTCACTGGCCTGATATGGCGACATTTTGTTTGTATAACGAGAACAACGTCATGTGTGCATTCGGGCAATTTTATGAGCGCGGCAGTCGAATCAATCTCGCTCGCTTGATTGCACACCCGCATATGCGCGGGCAGGGCATCGGCAGGCGCCTGGTTACTATGTTAATGACGATTAGCGCGGACCTGCTCGATTTGGACTAGTATTCGCTGTTTGTTTACCGAGACAATACGCCGGCGCTCGAGTGTTATCGATCGCTGGGATTTATGGAACACGACTTCCCACCGGACGAGAGAATGGCAGACGTGTGTTACTACCTGACACGACCGGTTGTACGACCGGGGTAGATGTATGACTACAAGGTATTGGAGAAAATCATGACAATTGAATTGACGTATCTCACCTGGGTGGCCGCTTTAACCGGCGTCATCTGGATGCCGTATATCCTGAACACGATAATCGTACGCGGACTCATGGACGCGGTGGGTTACCCGACCGATCCACCGCCCCTGTCGCCTTGGGCGACCAAGATGAAAGCAGCGCATTACAATGCTGTGGAGAATCTCGTCGTCTTCGCGGCGCTGGTTCTTGTCGCGAGTGCCGCGGGGATCAGCAACGACGTTACTGTGATGGCCTGCAAGGTTTATTTCTGGGCGAGAGTAGTGCATGTGGTGTCATACACGCTGGCAGTGCCGTTCTTGCGAACAGTGGCTTTTACTGTCGGCTTCGCCTGCCAGGCCGCGCTAGTCCTACAACTGGTATGACCCCCTAAGCGACTCGAGCTCGCCCCAGCGCTCGACGCGGCCTTCGAGGTCCGCTTCGGCGCCGGCGAGTTCCCGTAAGGCCTCTTGCACAACATTCTGTTCGGATGCGTAAAAATCCGGGGCTGCAATGGTCTGCTGCAAGGTCGCTATCGTTGACTCGAGTGATTCAATCTCGGCCGGCAACTGGTCGAGTTCTCGTTGATCGTTGTAGCTGAGCTTGTTTGGTTTTTTTTGTTGCTTGCGTGCGGCGGCGCGCAGGCGACGCGCTTCGACGGACCCGGGATTGTCGCGCTCCGTAAGCTCGTGGCCTTGCCGCAGCCAGTCTGCATAACCGCCGACGTATTCCCGAACCTTTCCATCTTCTTCGAACACGACCGTACTCGTGACGACATTATCGAGGAATTCGCGATCATGGCTCACGACGATAAGCGTGCCCGTGTACTCAATAAGCTTTTGCTCAAGCACCTCGAGCGTCTGGATATCTAGATCATTGGTCGGCTCGTCAAGCACCAGCAAGTTGGCAGGCCGTGTAAACAGCTTGGCCAGAATCACTCGATTGCGCTCACCGCCCGACAACGACTTGACCGGAGTCATCGATCGCTTGGGCGTAAACAGGAATCCGGTCAAATAACCAACGATGTGCCGGTCCTTGCCATTGAGCTTGATGTAGGTGCGTCCCTCGCCAACGTTGTAGGCAACCGATTTTTCGAGATCAAGCGTCTGCCGGAGCTGATCGAAGTATCCGACCTCAAGGTTGGTGCCGTGCTTGATCGTGCCAGCTTGAGGCTCGATCTGGCCGAGCAGCAGGCGCAGCAGCGTTGTCTTGCCAACGCCGTTGTTGCCGATCAAGCCGATGCGGTCGCCGCGAATAATCTTGATTGAAAAACTGTCGATGAGCGGTTCGTCATAGCGATAACTGATATTTTTCGCACGTATCACCTTGCGGCCCGACTGCTCGGCCTCTTCAATATGAATCCGCGCGCTCGATTCGCGTGAAATCCGCTGCGAGCGCTCCTCGCGCATCTTGACGAGTTCCCTCGAGCGACCTTCATTGCGGGTGCGGCGTGCTTTGATGCCCTGTCGGATCCAGATTTCTTCCTGTTCAAGTTTTTTATCAAATTTCGAGTTGGCGACATCTTCGTCTTCGAGTGCTTTCTCTTTACGACGCAGGAAGTTTTCGTAGTCGCCGGGCCAGCTTGTGAGTTTGCCGCGATCGATTTCCACAATGCGGGTCGCGATACGTTGCAAAAATGCGCGGTCATGCGTAATGAAAATAACGGCACCCGGGTAACTGTAAATACGGTCCTCGAGCCATCGTATGGTCGCGATGTCGAGGTGGTTGGTCGGTTCATCGAGCAACAACAAGTCGGGCTTTTGCACTAAAGCTTTGGCGAGCGCCACGCGCCGCCGCCAACCCCCGGACAATTCGTTCATCATCTTGTCGGCGGGCAGGTTGAGCTCGGTGATCGTTGTCTCGATGCGCTGCTCGATATGCCAGCCGTCGCGGGCATCGATGCGCGCGTGCAGTGTCTCGAGGTCTTTCAAACCCTGCTTGTCGAGCGTCAGGCTGGACTGTCGCTCGTATTCGCGGATCAGGGTCTCGATTTCGACGAGGCCGGAGCGAACGACGTCGCTAACAAGCAGGTTCATCGCCTCGGGCAGGTTTTGTGCGAGCTGGCTGATCACCAGGTGCGACTTTTTCGTGACGTCGCCCTTGTCGAATTCTATTTCCCCGTTGATCAACTTAAGCGTGGTCGACTTACCTGCGCCATTGCGGCCGATCAGGCATACGCGCTCGCCCGGCTCGATCGAGAAATCAGCCTCGGTGAGTATTTTTTGTTCGCCGAAATCCAGCGATACCTGATCGAAACGAAGTAATGACATAAGCTCATAGGATACATTGACCAGTACGAGATTGTGGTCGCCGCATTACCATACAAAGCAGGGAAATCCTATGAGTGACGATCGTCTAATTGATATTGAGATGAAGCTGGCGCATCAGGAGCAGACGCTCATTGAACTTAATGACGCATTAGCAAAACAACAGGAATCCATCATGACGCTTGAGCAGTTGTGCGCTTCAATGGCAGAGCGCGTTCGCTCAATGGGCGATGCGCAATCGTCGGAGCCACCCGGGGACGAGCGGCCGCCGCATTACTGAAAATAACCCTGAAACCGCCTGAGTTGCGTTGAAGTATAGTGTCGATCAGGCCAATACGGAGGCAAGGACATGTCATCGAGTATCAGGCTACTGCTTTTGCTACTGCTGCCCATGGCAGCGCATCCCGCCGATGTGTATGTACCGGACGACCTGCAGGACTGGCAGGCGTGGGTGCTGCAGGATATGGATTACCGTGAGTGCCCCTTCTATTTCAATCAGGGTGCCGTCGAGCGCAGCGAATACGTCTGCGCCTGGCCTGGCGCCTTTGATATCAATGTCGACCAGGACAGTGGCAGCTTCGTGCAGGAATGGACTGTGTATGGCGATATTGTGTGGGTCCAATTGCCGGGTGGTACGTCGTACTGGCCGGATGCCGTAAGGGCGAACGGGTCATCGATAGCCGTCATCGAGCGTAGCGGAAGGCCAAGCGTCCGATTAAGTCCTGGCACCTGGCGCATCACTGGCGACTTCGAATGGGATGAGCGACCGGGCTTGCTCCCGATACCGGCACTTAGTGGGCTATTGTCGCTAACGGTCAATGGCGAGCGTATCGCGCAGCCCGAAATCGACGGCAACGGCGTATTTCTTGGAGAGCGTGAGCGCGAGGCTCTGGCGCGTGATGCCGTAACGGTACAGGTTTACCGACTGGTCGCGGACGCCGTGCCGACGCGTCTCGAGACGACACTTCAAATAGACGTTTCGGGTAGCGTGCGCGAGGAACTGTTCGGCCCGATTCTTCCGGAAGGATTCATTCCCGTGAAGATTCAAAGCGCCTTGCCGGCCAAGCTTGAATCCGACGGGCAACTGCGTGTACAGGTTCGTCCAGGACGCTGGCAGGTGTCTCTTACTGCGCGCGCCGCCGATGTCCTGAATTCGATTACATTGCCCGACGCGGAAACGACGCTGCCGGACGATGAGATCTGGAGTTATCAGTCCGACGACAAACTGCGTGTCACGGCGGCTGAAGGTTTGCCGCCGGTCGACCCATCGCGCGTGCAGGTCCCCGGGCAATGGCAACAACTTCCGGCGTATCGCATTAACAAGGGTGAATCGTTTGAGATCACCGAGCGCAGTCGTGGCATTGTGGCGGCGGATAACGACCTCAGATTGAACAGGGAGATGTGGTTGGATTTTGCGGGCGGTGGTTTCGTCGTTGAGGACTACGTTAGTGGCACCATGCGGACCGACTGGCGATTGGACATGCAGCCGCCGTTTGCGCTCAAGAGCGCGACCGAAAGCGATGAGAGCTTGCTCATCACGAACGGCGAGGGTGAGGGTTACGCCGGGATCGAGCTACGGCGATCAGATCTCGACGTCACGGCTTTGGCACGCAGCGAGACGCGGTCTTCCATGCCCGTTACGGGCTGGGATGCGCGTTTCACGGATGTCGATACGATGCTGTACCTGCCGCCCGGCCACAAACTGCTTACAGCGCCCGGCGCGGATACAGCGAATGGGAGTTGGTCCGGGCAATGGGAGTTACTCGATTTTTTCCTCGTGCTGATTATCACAATCGCAGCATGGAAGTTGTTCGGTCGTACGTCCGGCATTATTGCCTTGCTTGCCCTCGTGCTGAGTTACCACGAGATCAATGCGCCGGTATGGCTGTGGCTCAATCTTCTAGTTGCCATCGCATTGTTACGTGTTGCGCCTGTTGGAAAATTACGGAGCTCGGTGAGCGCCTATCTCGCGGCCAGTGTCTTGTTCCTGGTCATGGCACTTGTGCCATTTGTCGCGGATCAACTCCGAGTTGCGATTTACCCGCAGCTTGAATCGCAATACGCTGTTTACGATTATTCACGTGGACGAATCGCCGGCCTCGGCGTCATCAGTAGGTCTCCGATGAGCAAGGTAGCCGCGGACCAGGCATTCGAAATGGACGACGACGAACGCAAACGCGGAGAGATGCAGGATCGGATAGCGTCGGCGGAAAGCCCGGCGCGTGCGCTCGAGGAAATTACGGTTATGGCCAACAAGCCATCGTACTCGTCGGCAAATTTCGCGCGCTACGCCCCGAATGCGATCGTGCAGGCCGGACCCGGCATTCCCTCCTGGCAGTGGAACGCATATCGCCTGAGCTGGAATGGCCCGGTTGATGCCGACCAGTCATTGCGGCTCGTCATAATGCCGCGATGGGCAGTTACGATCGTGCGCTTCTTTGAAGTGATAATGCTCTTGCTGTTTACAGCTGTGCTGGCCGGCGAAATTCTCAAACGTCGCTGGACGCTGCCAGGTGGACTATCTATCGGGCGAAGTGCGGCAGGCGCTGCTGCGGCCGTCTTCCTGAGCATCTCACTACTGGCGAGCCCGCCTGCCGATGCGCAGGTTCCGGACGCGGAGATTCTCACGGAGCTTCAATCACGACTCCTGCGTGCGCCGGACTGTGTTCCGCGTTGCGCCGAGATTTTGTCGGCAACGGTCGATATCGGAACCGATATCGTGAGTATGCAACTCACGATCAATGCGATTGAAAATGTCGCAATTCCGCTGCCGGGAGCGACCCGTGGTTGGCGACCCAACACGGTCATGATCGATGGAACGTCTGGAGCACAGGTATTACGTCGCGCGAATCAAAATTTTTGGCTGCACGTAACGCCAGGACAACACCGGGTTGTACTGCGCGGATCGGCGGCAGACGTTGATAGCCTGGAGATTTCATTTCCGACGCCGCCGCGCGTAATTGAGGCGAGCGGCGACGGCTGGTTTATCGCGGGCATCAAGGATCGAAGACTATTGTCCGGCTCCTTACAGCTGACACGCCTGCAGTCCGAGGACGGTGATGATGGCGCGCCGCGCTGGGAGAGCAGCCGCTTTCCGCCGTTCGTGTATGTGTATAGAACCGTGGAACTGGGACTGGACTGGCGCGTAACGACATCGGTAACGCGCATTGCGCCCGTTCAAGGCGCATTGACACTCGAATTGCCACTGGTCGCAGGCGAGACAGTTGTTACCGAAGACATGAGCGTCAACGACGGGCACATTCTTGTATCGATGAATCCACAACAGTCGACGGTCAGTTGGCAATCCAACATCCCGCGGACGTCGCCACTTGAGCTCACTGCGGAGAGCGGTGTGGCGTGGACAGAAACCTGGTTCATCGGAGTTGGTACCGTTTGGCATGCCGAATTCAGCGGCGTACCGGAGAGTGAGTCTGGCAATAGTGGCTCGAGCGTGCGCATGGCGGAATTCCATCCGCGTGGTGGTGAAACGCTAACGATCGCAGCGAGTCGACCGGATGCGGCTGAAGGATCAACGCTGGCGTTCGATTCGGTCAACGTACGAGTCGAGCAGGGCGCTCGTTCGAATACCACGACGATGAATCTGAACTATCGCAGCACGAGCGGCGCGCAGCATGTCATCCAGTTGCCCGAGGATGCTGACGTCACCATGGTGAGCATCGATGGCGATATCGAACCATTTAGAGCTGAGGGTGGTGAGCTGACAGTGCCCATTCTGCCGGGTGAACACGCGATCTCTGTGACGTGGCGCGAGGACGGCGACATAGGCGCCCGCACGCAGATGCCAGCCGTGGATATCGGTGCGCCGGCCAGTAACATCACGATGAATATGTCCCTACCGCAAAATCGCTGGTTACTGGCGACGAGCGGTCCGCGGCTGGGTCCGGCCGTGTTGTACTGGTCTGAACTGGCTGTACTCATTTTGCTCGCGTGGATTCTGGGCCGTATCGAGTGGACACCATTGCGTACGCACCACTGGCTGCTGCTGGGGCTCGGCTTCAGCACATTTAACTGGCCGGTTCTCGGTTTTGTCGCGGCCTGGATTTTGCTCGTTGGCGCGCGTGACAAATGGCGTCCTGATGTATCGTGGTGGCGGTTCAATG
>Ga0255049_10002236_pt1 | contig 10288 bp, 6 predicted proteins | sample JV7_2_3_MG_FD_183615 | JGI IMG/M metagenome (GOLD analysis project Ga0255049, IMG submission 183615) | Seawater microbial communities from Jervis Inlet, British Columbia, Canada - JV7_2_3 | ecosystem: Environmental > Aquatic > Marine > Inlet | place: Canada: British Columbia | collected 2016-10-06
TCATATGCCGTTCGCCAGTCTCTTCCGGGGCTGGCCCTGTACCGAGTCTCCAAGGTGGCTCTTGACGCGCTTATTGAGGGATGGCGCATGGAGCACCCGGACGTCGACTTCACGCGGGTGGTGCTGGGCAACACCGAGGGTACCGAGTTCGCGCAGGCCTGGGGCCCAGAGCGAACCGAGGCCGCTACGAAGATATGGGTCGAGCGAGGGCTGTTCCCGGCGCCCAATATGATGCGACTCGAGGCGGCTGCCGAGGCGATCCTCTCCGTTCTGGCCATCCGGGGGTACGTCGACGACATCGCGGTCTTGCCGCGAACGCGCGATGCGGCCGCCGGGTCCTAAATCGCGCCAATAGGGGTGGCGCGGACGCGCGGGTCGCGACTCAGTCGAGTGGATCGCACGGTTCGGTGGCGCCGCCGGCGATCTCGAACGGGCGGTCGGCGTCACACAGGTTGCCGGGCCCCTCGCAGAAGTTCTCGACCTGGCCTCCCGGTCGCAGGAAGTTAGTGAGCTGAACGATCCCCGCGGGGATACGTCGGCGCGCACCGTGCGGATCACAGACGCTGCTCGGCACCAGGTTCTTCAGCGGCGGGATGAATGGCTCGTGAAGCGGGTTGAAGAGATCGAATGAGCCGGCGTCGTATACGACCATGGCCGAGTCCACCGGGCCGACGAGATCGGGCATCTCCTGAAGACCCTGCTGGATCGAGCCCTCCAGGTTCGGCAGTCCGAGCGTGCGCGCCGCGATCTCCGTACAGATGTTCGGCACCTGTTTGTCGAGCCATGCGGGCAGCATGAGGATGCGCTTTGGCGCGCCGCTTCCCGGTAGAGGGTCACTCGTGATGTGGTAGGCGTAACCAGCGGCCTCCGCGCTTACGAAGAGCTCGCTCTGCAACGCGAGCATCAGTGCGCTCTGCATGGGGTCGGCGAGACCGATGAGCGTGAGCACCGCGGCGAACGGCCCGAACTGTGACGACCGCTGGGTGAGGCACGAGATGAAATTTGCGGCCGGCACATCGAGGCCGAAAGCCACGATGTCGGGCGTGAGGGCCGACATCCAGGTACCCATGATCCCGCCCAGGCTGACGCCGTAGTAGAAGATCTCCTCGCCGGGTCCCGGGAAGACGCCCGCGTCGGCTGGGGTCCGGAAGTCGGGGTGCCGATTGAAGATTCCCAGCTTCATCATGCGCGTCAGGACCAACGCGTTGATCATGGCCTGACGGATGCGGTCGGGCAACGCGGGGTAGTTGTTGAGCCGGCTCAACCCGTCGTTGCCGACGATCTGCTCCGTCAGCCAGGCCAGGTCGGAGCTGGAGAAGCCACTCCAGTCCGTGCCCCCGGCGATGTAGTTCCACTCAGCCGCGGAGGCGATGATGTCTGGCGTGCCCTGAACCATGCCTACGCCCGAGCCCAGAAAGCCATGTCCGAGGTAGATCGGGTATGTAGGTGCGTTGGGGTCGAGGACGCTGCAGGGGATCGAGATCCCGAAGGGCGGATCGATGAAGCCATTTTGCAACGGCGTGCCGTTCGCGTCGACGAGCAGCCGGGCGATACCTTGCAGATCGGGATCCTCGCTCAGGAAGAGAGGGCTCTCGAAGGTACCGGACACCTCGCGCCAGACGACCTCCCCGGGCGCGTTGCAGTCGTTGGTCGCGACGCTGTCCACGGAGAACGGCTGGGCGTTGGGATCCGCATCGACTCCCGCGACCCAGGCGTAGGCGTCATCGCGCATGAAGAGCATCTGATACGTGAGCTGGTCCTCGCTCTGTGTGACGAAATCAAACGCCAGCACGAGATTGCCGCGCGGGACGCCGAAGGCCTCGAGCACCGAGAAGACCTGCGCGTCCATGTAGGCCCGCCGCTGCTCGATGGCGGAGCTGGTCGTCACAACGCCATCCCGCAGCGCCGCGAAGGCTGACTCCGCCTGCACATCATTTCCGTTGGGGTCCCTGAGGTCGCGCGCTGCGATGATGTAGCGACGGCCGGGGAACAGGCTACGCCCGGGCCGCAGAAAGACGACCTGTCGCGCGGCGCTGCTCGCGTTGGCGTCGACCTCGATAAAGTGCAGGATCCGTTCGCCCGTCAGGGCGTCCATCAGGACCGTGGGACTGTTCGGCTCAAGCGAGCGGTCGTCGTAGGTCCGCGTGTCGATCCAGGGCGGGCCGGAGGGCTGGCCGCAGCAGCCGGGGGCGAGCAGCCGCGCCGCGTTGGAGAGCTCGGGATCCACGCCCTGCGGGAAGTGCATAAGGGCGTGCACCATGGGGCTGAAGCCGTCCACCGCGTTGTAGGGCCCGACCAGCGTCGGCGGCCCGTTCACCTTTGGCATACCCAGCTGCGGCAGGTTCAGGCGGAAGCCCGTCCCCGTGTTCGCCGGAACCAGGAAGTGCGTCGAGGGGTAAGGCAGGTAGCACTCGGCGGCGTTCAGCACCTCGCACTCCTCGGCGATGCAGCTCCCGTTCGCCAGGCCGTCATCGAACTCGTCGCAATCGCGCGTCAGTCCGTCGAGCGCGTTCAGGGCCAGGCAGACTCGACACTCGATCTTCTGATCGATGCAGGCCGCCGTAACGCCGGGAGCGCAGCCGGGGACAAGGGCGTCGAGGGGAGTTGTAATCCCCGCGCACTTCTTGGCTAGGTCGAAGTCGCCGCCGCACTTCTTTTGGATCTTGCCTTTGCCATCGGGGATGCCACCCGTGCCGGTGCCCAGACAGGCCTCGATGTCGGTGTCGTCCGCCTTGAGCTTTTCCTTTTTGCAGCTGTTGAAGGAAGACAGCTTCGCGTCCTGGCACTTGCCCGCCGCCTTGGCGATCGCGGCCTGGCACTTGGCGCCGGCCTTATCCACGCCCGCGTCAACGATGGATACATCGAGATCGGTGCCGAAGAGGTCATGGATCAGCTTGAGATCCTTCGCTTTCATGATGTCGCCGATCCCGCTCGAGCTGGTCTGGAGTCCGGGCAGCAAAGAGGGAGCGCCGCCTGTACAGTCGCTGGTCTTGATCTTGCTGATGGCCTTGGCGACTTTGCCCTTGGGATCGGAGGTGATGCAGGCTTCGGCCGAGAGGATCTTGCGCTTGCCGTAGTCCTTGATGCAGGCGCTGTTATCGCCGGCCTGGGCCTTGGCGACCTTGGCCGCGCCCTTGTTGATCGAGTTCGCGCACTTTGTCTCTTGCTTGTCTAGCTGTGCGCTCGCGACCCCAGCGAATATGAGAAGGGCCGTACCGAGAAAAGCCGCGATTCCGTGGAAGTGAACCCGTGCCTGCATGACGGTCTCCTCATCCCGCTCCGCACTAGCTCTGGCAGCCCAATCCTAACACCAGTAGAAGTGGGGAGGTCAAGGAAAGTCACGGGGCCATTTCCCCCGAAAATTCCACCACTTATCGCCGTACCCTACTCCCGCGGTCCATCAAAGCCCAGCTCCGCCAACAGGCGCGTGCTCATCTCCGTGGCCGCCGGGCACAGGGCAGGACTGAACTCCGCCGAGGAATAGTCCGCGCCATCGATGACAACGCGTCGTTCGCCGTGCACGTGGACTCTTCCCTGAGCCACCAGAATCAACGTGTTGAGCAACAATGGTACAGCGCGCTCGAGCTGAGCCATTACAACGTCGTCAACGCCGAAATCCGGTGACAGAGGCACCGCGGCCTGCGCAATGATCGGCCCCGTGTCCACTCCATCGTTGATGAAATGCGTCGTCATCCCGGTGCATCGCACGCCATAGGCCAGAGCTTTCTCCACGGCTCGCATGCCCGGGAACGCAGGCAGAAGAGAGTAGTGAAGGTTGATGATCCGGTCCTTGTAGTGTTCTAGCACCGGTCCGCGAAGCAAGCGATTGTAGTTCGAGACGATGGCGTCAGGCTTGCAGAGCTCGATCGTGTCGAAGAGCCGATCATCGTAGTCGGAACGCTCCAAGAAGGAGTCGTAGTCGACGTTTTCTATCGGGACTCCAAGCGCATCTGCCATATCAAGGGCCGGACAGCTGCGGTCGGCCACGACCTTCGTTACCTCGAAGTCCGTCACTCCCAGAGCCGTAGCCCGGATCATCGCCCGCATCAGGCGGCCCTGTCCAGATACCAGGTACAAGAACCTGAAAGTGCTCATCACGGCGTCTTGAAGACCAGGATCGTGAAATCATATAGATCGTAGTCGTGTAGCAGGGATAGATTACGCGAGTAGCACCGTGCGCAATGCTCGAACATGGCGCACGGATCTGCATAGTGGATGAATTCCTTTTGGTACTCAGAATCCGATAGAGACGACTTCATATTGAACGCGAATCCTCTTGTGGAGACCGAATCCAGTAGTCCGATGCAGTGAAGGACGTACTCCGTCCATAGCTTGGCGTCGATATCCAGCTTTACGTTCATGATCCCACTGGCAATCGCGAAGTCTCTGGGTTCTGTAGGTAGACTCGCGACCTGCACGTGGAAGTCCGTCTGGTCTCCGAATTTCGACTGGCCAGCTGCGATCTGAGCCTCGGAGATATCGCAGCCGAAGTACTCCGCACGGAAGCCGCGAGCCTTCAGGTATTCGTAAAATGCGCCATAGCCGCAGCCATAGTCGAGCAAGCTGAAACGTCGGTCCTGCGGAAACAGACGTAGGAACTGGGCAAAACGAGTCTCTTGGTATTCTGCCTTGTTCCAGTCTACGCCCAGCGCAGTGGGGCCGAACCGGCTGATCTTATCTCCGTAGTACCTGGCAACCTTCTCCAGAATATCTGAGTTGAAACGCATCCGTGCCAACCCTAACAAAAGCGATAAGACGGAAACAGGAACGGGCTCCAGTGCGCGGAAGCGCAGTGCTTGCTTGTTCAAGGATGACGTGGATGGCTCTCTTTGTCCAAGTGGAGCCGACGGGTGGGGTGCGCCCAACCGGTGTGCTTGATAACTTGGCCTTGTCCGATCCGGAAACAATACGATGACGGATTCGATTAGAACCTCATACATCATGAACTCGGCCAGGAGCCGCGAGATCCTCGAGAAAGCGTTGGTACAGCTGCATAGTCTCAAGCGGGAGAACGAGGAGGTGATCGTCGTATATGCGGGCGACGACGACATCTCTGCTCTTCGCGATAGCGATAGCGGAGTCGACGTGTGGATCCTTGAAAAAGACAAAGGGGAGGCTCACGGCCTGAACAAAGGCCTCATGGCCGCACGGGGCACGGTGCTGAAGGCCCTTAACGATGAGGACGTCTTCTATCCATGGGTGTACCACGAGGCGATCGATCTTTGCCTGGAGACGAGCGCCCAGATTGTCTTCGTGCGCGGGAAGACCTTCGACGACCACGGCCGCGAGTGGGAACACCCGGCTAGAATGGAGGACATCCTGAACTTCAGGAGCACGTGTGGCCTGGCGGTTTGCTTCCGCCGCTCGCTGCTTGCCGAGGTCGGTCTTTTCGACCTGAACTACGTGTATGTAGATATTGACTTCATCTGTCGGCTGGTCCGATCGGGTGCTGAGATCCGTAGCATCGACAAGCTCGGCTTTGTACGCCATCGGAACAGCAACTCAAACGCCGTTCGCCGCGCTGATCGCGCCAACACGGAGAGGAAGCAGATGGTGCTCAACTACTCGGGTCTGCACTTTGGCGACGGCCGCGCGTCAGTCGAGCTAATTGCCGGGATCCAGCGTCACCCTGACTTCGCGAAGTGGCTCGGGGCCTATATAGAGCAGGGTCTACTCCATTATCATGAATATGTGAAAGAAGAGAGCTCAGACGCTCTTTCGGATCCCTCTTAGAGAGATCTTCTGAGCCGACCGACTCGGTATCGCGGCTCGAGCGTGTGCCTGGCGCTAAGAGCGGGTATGCTCGCCCCGAATGATGAAGCGGATGGGCCTCCTCCTCCTCCTCGTGATCGTGGTCCCCGTGACCTACGTCATCGGTATGGCGCTGGGTCTCTACGGCGGGCACGAGGGCCCAGGCGTGATCACCGCCACGCCCATACCCGCCGGCGCGGTCGCGGCTCGGGTGCAGGCTCAGAAGAGCGCCGCGCTTGCGCGCGGGGTGGCCGCTCAAAAGCAGATCCTCTTCGGGGACTTGCACGTGCACACCACCTTCTCGACCGACGCCTTTCGCGGGAGCCTACCCATGCTGCAGGGCGAGGGTGCGCATCCCCCCGCCGACGCCTGTGACTTTGCGCGTTACTGCTCGGCGCTCGACTTCTGGTCCATCAACGACCACGCCGAGGGCTTGACGCCCCGGCGCTGGCGCGAGACCAAGGAGTCGATCCGCCAGTGCAATGCGGTTGCTCAAGCTGCGGAGAACCCGGACGTGGTCGCGTTCCTGGGATGGGAGTGGACGCAGGTGGGCGCAACTCCGCAGGATCACTACGGGCACAAGAACGTCATCTTCCTTGACCTGGGAGAGGATCAGGTCCCGAAGCGTCCGATCGCGGCCGGAGGCATGGTGCAGCAGGCACTCGGAACGCTGCCTCTGGCGATCCGTGTGCTGCCGCCGCTGCTCGACCTCCCGAACCGGCAGCGCTACTTCGATCTGGACCGTTTTGTGCGCGAGATCGTGGCAGTTTCGCCGTGTGCGGATGGAGTTCATACGCGCGAGCTCCCCGAGGATTGTCTGGAGTCGGCCGAGACCCCGCGGGAGCTCTTCCGTAAGCTGAGCGAGTGGGGCTTCGATTCGATCGTGATTCCGCACGGGACGACGTGGGGTCTGTACACGCCGCCGGGGTGGAGCTGGGACAAGCAGCTGACTGCGGCCCAGAACGATCCCGAGAAGCAGATCATGGTCGAGGTCTTCTCCGGTCACGGCAACTCGGAGGAGCATCAAGCCTGGCGCGCCATTCTCATTGATGAGGACGACGGTGTGAGCTGCCCGGCGCCGAGTGATGGGTACCTTCCTTCTTGCTGGCGCGCGGGGGAGATCATCCGGCAGCGCTGCCTGGCGGCGCGCCTGGGCGAGGAGGAGTGCGAGCTCCGCGCGGCCGAGTCGCGCCAGAACTATGCGGAGGCCGGAGCTGCGGGCTGGCATACGGTGCCGGGCGTCAAGATCGAGGATTGGCTCGATTCCGGTCAGTGCCAGGACTGTTTCTTGCCCTCGTTCAACTACAGGCCGGGTGGATCGGCGCAGTACATGGCGGCGCTCACGAACTTCGATGAGCCCAACGAGCCCAAGCGTTTCCGCTTCGGCTTCATGGCGTCCAGCGACATTCACACGGCTCGGCCCGGCACGGGCTACAAGGAGTTCGCCCGCGGCTCGATGTCGGATTTCCGCGGAGCGCGTGACGAAGCCTGGCGGCGACGCATCGCTTTCGACACGGGGGAGCCCGAGCCCCGCTCCGTTCCGTTCGACCTCGCCACCTCTCGTGTCCGGGCTTTTCAGCTGGTGGAGTTCGAACGACAGATCTCGTTCTTTCTCACGGGCGGCCTGGTGGCGGCGCACTCCGAGGGCCGCGCACGTAACGCGATCTGGAGTGCGTTCAAGCGCAAGGAGGTCTACGGCACGAGCGGGGAGCGGATCCTGCTCTGGTTCGATCTCGTGAGCGGAGCCGCGGGCGGTGTCGTGCCCATGGGGTCGGAGGTGAAGCTGAGCTCGACCCCGCGCTTCCAGGTTCGAGCCGTCGGCGCCTTCAAGCAGGACCCGGGTTGTCCAGACTACAGCACCGGCGCGCTCTCCCCCGAGCGGCTGGAACATCTGTGTCGGGGCGAGTGCTACAACCCCTCCGACGAGCGCAAGCTCATCACGCGCATCGAAGTCATCCGGATCCGACCCCAGGCTCGGCCGGGCGAGCCGATCGCGCCCTTGATCCGGGACCCGTGGAAGGTGCTGCCCTGTCGACCCCATCCGAGCGGCTGCGTCGCCACGTTCGAGGACCCCGAGTTCATGAGCGCGGGGAGAGATACGGTTTACTATGTGCGCGCCATCCAGCAGGAGAGCCCGGCGGTCAACGCGGCCAACCTGCGTTGCGCCTACGATGAGAAGGGCGAGTGTGTGAAGGTCGACCCGTGCTGGGGGGACTATCGCATCGATCCCGCCGATGACTGCCTCGCGCCCAATGAGGAGCGTGCCTGGTCCTCCCCCATCTACGTGGACTTCGGCGGCTGAGCGGGCGGGGACGTTGGTTGAGTTGTTGAGGCCAGTTGCAGCTAGGGCCTGATCTGACGGAATGAGTAGTCAGCCGCTTTGCTGGCTGTAGATGTTCGACGCGGTCGGATCGAAGAGATCGAGCAATACGCGCTCCTGCGGCTTTTCCGAGGCCGTCTTGGGAATTTTGTCGACCACTTGCAGATAGCTCGGCACGAAGTTGGCCTCCAGACCCGTGCGACAGTGCGAGAACAGCTTGGCTGCGTCGAACGAACTGATATCGCAGGGAGCGATGGCAGCCACCACGTCCTTCTCTCCGGGAGCTCCGGAGGCGGCGGGAATTCCGTAGACGAACACATCGCCAATCTGCGGGTCCTCGGCGATCACCTTTTCCACCAGGCTCGGATTGATGAAGTCGCCGTTATGACGGATGCCGCCGCCGACCCGGTAATCGAAGTACAGCCATCCATCCTCGTCGCGGTGACCCATGTCGCCACTGCGGTTCCATCCGTCCTTGATCTTCCTGCGTGACGCCTCGGGATCTCCGTGATACTCGACCACCGCCTCACCTTGTTCGGGACGGCAACAGATCTCCCCGATCACCCCCGGGGGACATTCCTCACCGTTCTTGTCGAGGATCTTCATCACCATTCCGGGCATGGGCCTGCCGAAAGAGCCGATGGGCCCCTGGCCTACCGGCTTATAGGCCATGCCGCCGCCGTCGCTGGCGCCATAGAACTCGAAGATCTTTACGCCGAAGCGTTCCTCGAAGGCCTGCCAGATCGCCACCGGCATGCCGCCGCTCACGACCATGCGCACGGGGTTGTCGGCATCGGTCTCGCGCACCGGCTCGCTGTAGACCGCTGTGGCCATTCCGCCCACCAGCGAAAAGGTCGTACAGCCGTAGCGGCGGCAGATTTCCCAGAGCTTCGACTTCGTGAAGCGGCGACTGAACACGGCGCGGTAGCCCGACATTAAAGCTGGGGCGAGCGCGGTGGCCTGAGCGTTGTTGTGGGTGAACGACAGGCCCGTGTACGGTCGCTCGTCCTCTTCGTAAGCGAAGACCCCGCCGAGTAGGCCGGTACCGCCGAAACGCATATTGTCGCCGATGATTCCCTTGGGGTCGCCGGTCGTTCCCGAGGTATAGATGATCTGCAGCGGATCCGACAGCTCGGTCCCATGTACGTCCACGGTTCTGGCCGGCGCGGCCAGTACCTCGGCCAGCGGGTCGCTCGTCGCCACGTCGCCGGCAGGACCGCCAGCGACCTCACCCGACTCGAGCACCACCATCCACTCAAGCTCGGGAGTGCGGTCGCGCACGGCAGCGAGCTGAGCGACGACGTAGTCGGCGCACACGACCCCGCGGCTGCCGGAGTTGCGCAGCAGAAACGCCAGCTTGTGTCCGACTGTGCGGGGATCGATGGGAACGAAGACGCAGCCGGTAATCGAGGCGGCGATCATCGCCTCCACAAACTCCGGGTGGTTGCGCATCATGATCGCGAACCGGTCGCCTTTCTGCATCCCCCTGGCGACCAGATAGCTGGCGATACGATTCGCGTTCGTATGCAGGTCGGAGTAGCTGCGAACTTCGTCATCAGTTGTGCAGCCATCAAGGCTGTAGTGCTCGAAGGTCAGCACGTCCAGGTCGGGCTTCTGCTCGGACCGAATCTCTATGAGATCGGCTAGGATGAACTCGTTGCGCTTACGCATAGGTCGCTGCCACGTGCTCGGTCCCGGTCCGCGCGCTAGGTGGCCAAGACAGTAATATTCATGGCGGCGACCTCACCCTTGATGGTACCGCCGCCATTGTGCGCGAGCGCGGTGCGCGCACCCTCCACTTGGCGTTGACCGGCGCGGCCTTGAAGCTGGTACGTCAGCTCGAGAATCTGCGAGATGCCGGTGGCACCGACCGGATGGCCCTTACGTAGCAGGCCACCCGAGGTATTGACCGGGATCCGACCGCCGAGCCTGGTCGCGCCGTCCTCGAGCAACTTCACACTCTCGCCCGGCGGACACAGGTGCAGCATTTCGTAGGTCAGAATTTCACAGGGCGCCGACGAATCGTGCAGCTCGACGACATCGAGGTCGGCGGGGGCGATACCGGCGTCCTCGTAGGCCTCATCGATGCACAGGCTGCTGACGTTCTCTTTGGCACCCACCGGATGATCGAAGTAGGAGTGGAGAGTGCTGGATACGACGCGCACCGGAGTGCGGATTCCAAGCTGGCGGGCCTTGCGCTCGCTCACCACGATCGCC
>Ga0255049_10002237_pt1 | contig 10281 bp, 7 predicted proteins | sample JV7_2_3_MG_FD_183615 | JGI IMG/M metagenome (GOLD analysis project Ga0255049, IMG submission 183615) | Seawater microbial communities from Jervis Inlet, British Columbia, Canada - JV7_2_3 | ecosystem: Environmental > Aquatic > Marine > Inlet | place: Canada: British Columbia | collected 2016-10-06
TCTGGCGTACTGATCTTGAACTCGAAATGTCGGGTGGTCCGGGCGTCGGCGACGGTCTCGTCGCTGTCGCGTCGAAAGGCGGGATCGTAGTTGGATTGGATGCCGCGAGCGGCGCAGAACGCTGGCGAGCAAACGTCGGCGGAGAGTCGCTGTCACGTCCGCTGGTCGGCAACGACTCGGTGGTTATTCAAACCGTGGACAACCGGCTGCGCGCGCTACAGGCCTTCGACGGCAAACAGCGCTGGGTGATTCTACAGTCAATGCCGGCTCTAACCGTGCGCGGCTCGTCATCGCCGGTGATGTCCGGAGCAAATGTTGTCGCTGGATTCGACAATGGCAGAGTGATCGCCGTTGATCTCGCTTCAGGAGACATCACCTGGGAAGCCTTACTGGCGCCCCCATCCGGCCGTTCAGATCTTGATCGTCTGTCGGATGTCGACGGCGCAATGGTCGTCGTGGGCCAGGATATTTACGCGTCCGGCTACCAGGGCCGACTCGGGTCGATCGCTGCGGAGTCGGGCCAGATTTTGTGGTCCAAGGAGATATCATCTTACGTTGGAGTCGCGGTTGACTGGACCAGCCTGTACACAACGCAGGACACGGGCGTCGTGATCTCGATGGCAAGGCGCAACGGTGCCGAATCCTGGCGCCAGGAGTCCCTCTTGCGACGTGAGCCGACGCTGCCGGTGCCATTTCACACGACCGTCGTCGTCGGTGATCTCGAAGGCTACCTGCATTTTTTCAATAATCTCGATGGGACGCCTGTCGCCCGGCTGAAACTGGGCAGCAAGGCGATAACGACCGACCCGGTCGTTGTCGCGGATCGCTTGTATGTGCAGAGCGACTCGGGATCGATCGCCGCCTACGTCGTCGACATCCCAAAACGGCCCACGGACGTACCCGACATCGCTGCAGACGAGGGCGCCTGACACTCCGTGTCGCGGCTGCTGATCAATGCTGCCTGTTATCGCGCTGATCGGCCGTCCGAATGTCGGTAAGTCGACACTGTTCAATCGTCTGACGCGCTCGCGCGACGCTATTGTCGCTGATTACCCGGGGCTGACACGTGACCGCCAATACGGCTTCGGCAAGCTCGGTCCAATTCCCTACCTTGTCATCGATACGGGCGGCGTTGCTGGCGGCGAGAAAGGCATTGAGGAAATGATGGTCGAGCAGACCGTCCGGGCGCTGCAAGAGGCAGACGTGGCGATTGTCCTTGTCGACGGACGTGCGGGGCTCACGGCGGCCGACGAACATGTTGTCGAGCTCGCTCGCAAACACGCCGCGAAGACCTGGCTGGCCGTTAACAAAGCAGAGGGCCTTGATTCCGCGATCGCATCCGCTGAATTCCATGCCACTGGTATCGGCGATCCGGTTGCTATTTCTGCAGCGCACGGCGATCGGGTCAGTGCGCTGATCGATGCTGTCCTCGAAGAATTCGAGGATGAGGAATCCGATGAGGCGCGCGCGGACGATGAAGACGAAATTGCGCTTCGAATAGCGGTAGTTGGCAGGCCTAATGTTGGCAAATCGACGCTCGCGAATCGATTGCTGGGCGAAGACAGGCTCGTGGTTTTCGATCAGCCCGGAACGACCAGGGATAGCGTCGCCGTACCCTTCGAGCGCAATGACCGGCAATACCTTCTGATCGATACGGCAGGCATTCGTCGCCGTGCGCGCGTAAAGGAGACGGTTGAGAAATTCAGTATCGTCAAAGCGCTGCAGGCTATCGAGCGCGCCCAGGTTGTCATCGCGGTCCTCGATGCCCATGAAGGCGTCACCGAACAGGACGTCAGTCTGCTGGGCCTCGTATTGGAGCGTGGGCGCGCGCTCGTTGTGGTTACCAACAAGTGGGACGGCATGAGCGCGGGTGATCGTAAACATGTTCGCGACGAGCTCGAGCGCCGCACTCCATTTCTCGATTTCGCCGAACGCATAACGATCTCTGCTTTACACGGCACGGCTGTCGGCGATCTTTTGCCCGCGGTTGAACGCGCCTACAGAGCCGCAACGCGCGACATGACCACGACCGAGCTGACACGCGAACTGGAAGCAGCTGTGATAGCGCATCCGCCGCCGTTGGTACGCGGTCGCCGAATTCGATTACGCTATGCGCACCAGGGCGGTCGTAATCCGCCCGTTATCGTTATCCACGGCAACCAGACCGACAAACTGCCGGAAGCCTATCGTCGTTACCTGATCAATCGATTTCGCAAGTCATTCAAACTCAAAGGCACGCCGGTTCGGCTATCATTGAAAACCAGCGATAATCCGTTTAAGGGTAAACGCAACAAGTTGACACCGCGCCAGGAGCAGAAACGACGCAGGCTCATGAAGCACGTCAAGAAATGATATGAACGGCGCAACCAGGACAGTCACACTTGAGGGTCGCTTTGCGATGCATCGTGGCGGGCACCTTGAGTCTCCGACACTCGCCTATGAAACCTGGGGCGAACTGAATGCTGCAAAAGACAATGCGATCCTGATTTTCAGCGGGCTGTCGCCATCAGCACATGCGGCATCCGCAGAAGAAGACCAGTCGGCTGGCTGGTGGGAAGACATGATCGGCTCGGGTTTGCCCCTCGATACCGACCGTTATTTCGTCATCTGCGTAAACTCGCTGGGCAGTTGTTTCGGTTCGACGGGTCCCGCTTCGATCGATCCGGAAACAGGAGAGACTTATCGCCTGAGCTTCCCCGTATTGAGCCTCGAGGACCTTGCCAACGCGGCGCACGGGGTCGTGCAGCACCTCGGCATTGAGCAATTACATTCGGTGGTCGGCTGCTCCATGGGTGGCATGAGCGGACTGGCTTACTGCGCGATACACCCGCAAGCAGCGCGTTCACTGGTCTCGATATCATCGGCAACGCGTGCAGAACCATTTTCGATTGCGGTGCGGTCATTGCAGCGGGAAATGATTCGCTCAGACCCCAAGTGGAACAATGGTGACTTCGACCAGGATGATCCACCAATGGTCGGCCAGCGGCTGGCACGAAAACTCGGCATGATGACCTACCGCTCGGCCGAGGAATGGGTGGAGCGATTCGCGCGTGAGCGCAGTACGTCGGCGGAGATCGTAGCGGGCGATCGCTTTCGAATAGAATTTTCCGTGGAGTCGTATCTTGAGAATTCTGCGCGCAAATTCGCCGGTGCGTTTGACGCGAACTGCTACTTATACCTTTCACATGCGTCCGATCTGTTTGATTTCGCCGAGCATGGCGGCTCGCTTGAAACAGGATTCGAACGACTCGAACTCGAACGCGCCCTCGTGATTGGCGTCAGGACCGATATCCTGTTTCCGCCGCACCAACAAATAGCACTCGCAGACGGGCTAACGGCAGTGTGTCCGGACACCCGGCATGTCGAACTGGACTGCATTCGCGGACACGATTCGTTTCTTGTGGATATGGATGCGTTTCGGCCCTTGATCAACGAGTTTTATATGTAGGAGCCCGCCGTTCGGGCGATCATTGATTCGCCCGCACGGCGGGCTCCAACAAAATCGAGGGATCGACGGCCGTTGCGTTCAGGTAGGTCCCAAAATGCAGGTGTGGCCCTGTTACGCGGCCGGTAGCACCCACCTCGCCCAGTTTTTCTCCTGTGCTTACCTCGTCACCTTCGGCGACCAGTGTTGCGCTTAAATGGCAATACATCGTCACGAGTCCCAGCCCGTGGTCGACGATGACCGTATTGCCATTAAAAAAATAATCGCCGACCGCGGTCACTACGCCGGCTCGCGGAGTCTCGATCGCAACGCCTTCGTTGGCCGCAATGTCCATGCCGGAGTGAGGTGAGCGGGGTTGGTCGTTGAAGAATCGTCGTTTGCCGAACGATGAGCTGCGCGGCCCTGCCACGGGAACGGCGAGCGAGATATCGTCGAGAGACTGCTCACGAAAATTGCCGAGCGCCGCATCGATGATTTTGCGTTCGCTGAAGATGCGATTGAGTTGTTCCTGATCAGGGTCAACATAGCTCTTGTTCGCGATTGTGATGCGCTGCTCAAGGTATTCGTGCGACTGTACTGCGAACACGATCCGTCGATCATCGTCGAGGACAAGGCTGGCGTTGCCGATTGCCATGCCAAGCGGCAGTCCCACGGTCGCAAACCAGCGATCGCCGTCCTTAAAAACGAGCACCGGCCGGTCGTTGAAACTTGCGCCGGGCCGCGATTGCTCCGCAGTACCCAGATCGAGCACAGCGATGCCGCCGGGCCATGGCGAGTGCTCCGGCCTTGAGTGGGCGGGACAAGCAATGACCAGTATCGCGACCAGGCAGGTCAATCTAATCATCATTTGACGATACCCCGTTTACAGTTGCCGACAATTCCCCGCTATGCAGGCGCGCTCGAATTTTGCTGCCAGGCGTCACGGTAGATGCGTCGGTCAGCGCTTTGCCGCTGTCTGCGTCCATTACGATCGCATAACCCCGGTCCAGCGTTGCCAGTGGGCTGACTGAATGCAGCGCACGCATCGCGAGTTGTAAGCGATGATCGGTGTTCGAGAGTGCGCTTTGGCTTGCGGCCTTCAGTCGTTGTCGAAGGTTGCTCAACGCGCCGACGGAGCGTTCCACGCTTGCCATCGGGCTGCTGGACGCCAATCGACGCGCCAGGTAGTCGAGCGTTTGCTCGCGGTCCTCGAGCGAGCGCTGGCCCAGTCTCGCGACACGCTGGGCCAGCCGATTTATCGTGCGCAACCAGTCGTCCCGATCCGGAACGACCAACTCCGCCGCGCCGGACGGGGTAGGTGCTCTCACGTCGGCCACGAAGTCAGCGATCGTGAAATCAACTTCGTGGCCCACGGCACTAACAATTGGTATAGGACAGTCAGCGATCGCTCGTGCCAGTAGTTCATTGTTGAATGCCCACAGGTCTTCAATCGAGCCGCCGCCGCGACCCAGAATCAGGACGTCGCACTCGTTGCGGCGCTCGGCGTCTGCGATGGCCGCCATCAATTCTCCCGGCGCGGCATCTCCCTGCACGGCAGCAGGGTAGATCGTCACCGGAACACTCGGGAATCGTCTTCGAAGCACGGTCACGATGTCGCGGACCGCCGCGCCTGTCGGCGACGTGATGATGCCAACCCGTTCCGGCAGCTCGGGCAGGGCTTGCTTGCGGTCCTCGTCGAACAGGCCCTCGGCGGCCAGCTTCTTTCTGAGTTTGTCGTATTCGCGCTTTAGTGCGCCTTCGCCCGCCGGTTCGATCTGTTCCACAATGAGTTGGTAATCGCCACGGGCTTCATAAATGCTGACGCGGCCATAGGCGAGAACATTGTCGCCATCCTTGAATTGAATATTTGGGCCACGCTGCCGTTGACGGAAAAAGGCCGCACGAATCTGGGCGCCGTCGTCTTTCAAACTGAAATAGAGGTGGCCCGACGCAGGGCGGGCAAGATTCGAGATCTCGCCCTCAACCCAGATGCGCGCGATGCCTTGCTCCAGCATCGTCTTCGCGCGCCGGTTGAGTTGGCTGACCGTGATGGCCGCCTGTTCCGGTGTTGTGTTCAGGAGATCATTCACCGTCGACGCCAAGCCGTTCATGCATGATCGGACTCGTCGTCGTGTACTGCAGGTGGACTTTCTTGCCGGGCTCGATCAGTGCTTTGGCGGCGAATGCTGCCAGGGCGGCTTCGTGGAATCCGCTCAGTATCAGTTTCTTCTTGCCCGGGTAATAGTTGATGTCGCCAATGGCGAAAATGCCCGGGATGTTGGTTTCGAATTTCTCGGTGTCGACGTTGACGGTCTTGCGATTCAGGTCAAGGCCCCATTCGGCGATAGGCCCCAACTTTGGCGCGAGCCCGAAGAAGGCCATCAGCGCATCAACCGGAAGCTCGACGTTGTCGCCTGACGCGGCTGCGATTGTCACTGAGTTGATTCGATCACCGTCGTTTCTGAAACCGCTGATCTTGCCCTCGATGAAGCAGACCTTTCCCGCGTCGCATAGCGCACGCATTTGCTCGACCGAGGCCGGTGCGCCACGAAATTCCGGTCGGCGATGAACGAGCGTCAGGCTTTTCGCGTTTTCCGCAAGCGCCAGCGTCCAATCGAGCGCCGAGTCGCCGCCTCCAAGTATGACCAGGTCCTTGTTTGCGTAATTCTCGGGATTGCGGACGCGATAGAACATGCTGATGTCCTCGAACGCCTCGAGGCCGTCGAGTCGCACCTTGCGCGGCTGAAATGATCCGACACCGCCGGCAACGAAGATAGTCTTGGCATGAAACGTCTTGTCTTTGGCCGTCTTGACGATGAAAGTGCCATCCGCCTGCGGAGACAGCTCCAGAACTTCCTCGCCGAGATGAAAGGTCGCATCGAAGGGTTCGATCTGCTTCATCAGGGCGGCGACGAGCTCCTCACCGCTGCATATCGGGATTCCAGGGATGTCGTATATGGGCTTGTCCGGATAAAGCTCGGCGCACTGGCCGCCCACGACGGGCAGCGTATCGATCACGTGGCACTTCACGCCAAGCAAGCCGAGCTCAAAAACCTGGAAGATGCCGCAAGGCCCCGCGCCAATGATCAGCGCATCTGTAGTGATCGTGTCTGTCGTCATCGGCGAACAATACTATAGTTTTTTCTACTCGGCGTTTACGCGAAAATCGGCTAGGCGTACAATTGACCGTTTAACCGCACGCAACCCATTGGATTTGACCGCCTATGCGCATTGCCAAGGAAGCCCTGACCTTCGATGACGTTCTTTTGCAGCCCGGCTACTCCGAAGTGCTGCCCCGTGAAGTCGATTTAAGTACCCGCCTGACATCCGAAATAACGCTCAGCATCCCAATTCTCTCTGCGGCCATGGATACCGTGACCGAAGCTCGCCTGGCGATCGCTCTCGCACAGGAAGGCGGCCTCGGCATTGTTCACAAGAACATGTCCATAGAGGATCAGGCGCGCCAGGTTGCGGCTGTGAAGAAATTTGAGAGCGGAATCGTTCGCAACCCGATCACTGTCGAGCCGGATATGACTATCCGCGAAGTTATCGAGCTTACGAGCGCGATGGGAATCTCGGGCGTACCGGTTGTGAACAAAAAAGAAACCGTGGGCATCGTCACGGGCCGCGATCTTCGATTCGAAACGCATCTCGATGCACCGGTATCGGCTGTCATGACGCCGCAAGATCGGCTTGTTACGGTGCGCGAGGGTGCTGAGAACGAAGAAGTCCTGTCTCTCTTGCACCAGCATCGCATCGAGAAGGTTCTCGTCGTCGGCGACAATTTTGAACTTAAAGGCATGATCACGGCGAAGGACTTCCAGAAAGCCAAGGACTATCCGCGCGCCTGCAAAGACGGCAGCGGCGCGCTGCGCGTCGGTGCCGCGGTCGGAACGGGCTACGACACCGATGACCGCGTAGCCGCTCTCGTTGCAGCGGGAGTCGACGTCGTTGCGGTCGATACATCACATGGTTTTTCGAAAGGCGTGATCGAACGCGTCAAGAGCATCAAGGACACCTATTCGGACCTCCAGGTTCTGGGCGGTAATGTCGTCACGGGGGATGCTGCAATGGCGCTGGTCGATGCAGGTGCAGACGGCGTTAAGGTCGGTATCGGCCCGGGCTCGATCTGCACGACACGTGTCGTTGCAGGCGTCGGCGTACCGCAGATATCAGCGGTCTCCGAGATCGCCGAAGCACTCAAAGGTAAAGGAATTCCGTTCATCGCGGACGGCGGCATTCGCTACTCGGGCGATATCGCCAAAGCGCTGGTCGCTGGCGCTTATTCCGTCATGATTGGCGGCTTGTTCGCGGGTACCGAAGAGTCGCCGGGCGAAGTTGAGCTTTACCAGGGCCGCTCCTACAAGTCCTACCGGGGAATGGGTTCAATCGGTGCAATGGGACAGTCGCACGGCTCATCCGATCGCTACTTCCAGGACGCGACAGAAGAGCTTGAGAAGCTCGTGCCCGAGGGCATTGAAGGCCGAGTGGCATACAAGGGAAGTGTTGTCTCGATCGTGCATCAATTGATCGGCGGAGTGCGCGCCGCGATGGGCTATACCGGCAGCGGAACGATCGAGGAAATGCGCACCAAGCCGCAATTCGTACGCATCACCGGCGCGGGCATGCGTGAGAGCCATGTTCACGACGTCACGATTACGAAGGAAGCGCCAAATTATCGTTCCAGCTAGCAAAGCTACTCATCCCGATATCCACGCCCATCGGCTGCTGATACTCGATTTCGGCGGCCAGTACACGCAGCTCATCGCCCGGCGCGTCCGTGAATGCGGCGTGTTCTCCGAGATCCATCCGTGGGACATGTCAGATGACGCGATTCGGGATTTCAAGCCGGCCGGCATCGTGCTGTCCGGCGGCCCCGAGTCTGTGAATCTCGACGACCCGCCACGCGTTTCTTATTCGGTTTTCGAACTCGGCGTGCCTGTGCTGGGGATTTGCTATGGCATGCAGTCGATGGCCGCCGAGTTGGGCGGCAAAGTCGAGGCATCGGCACATCGTGAATTCGGTTACGCCGAGATCACGCCCGGTGATTCGAATCTTTTTGGTGGCCTGAGTGATCAGGATGGGGAGGCCCTCCTAAAAGTCTGGATGAGTCACGGCGATCGCGTCGAGTCTGTGCCTCCGGGTTTCGATATCACGGCGGCGAGCAAGAATTCACCGCTCGCGGCGATGGAAGATCGGTCGCGACATTTTTACGGCGTGCAATTTCATCCCGAGGTAACGCACACGCCTCAGGGCCAGAGCATGATCGAGAGCTTTGTTCTTGATATTTGTGAGTGTGCTGGCGACTGGACGCCCGGCAACATCGTTGCCGATGCCATTGCAAATGTTCGCGAGAGTGTCGGCGAAGGCAAAGTCCTGCTCGGACTGTCTGGCGGCGTCGACTCATCCGTTGTCGCGGCCCTGTTGCACGAAGCGATCGGTGATCAGCTTGTTTGCGTGTTCGTTGATCACGGCTTGTTGCGTTACCACGAAGGCGATCAGGTCATGGCGACGTTTGCCGAGCACCTGGGAGCCAACGTCATTCGCGTAAATGCAGCCGATCGATTTATCGCAGCGCTGGCGGGTGAAAGTGACCCCGAGAAAAAGCGCAAGATTATTGGTGGCCAGTTCATTGAGATTTTTGAAGAAGAGGCGGACAAGCTCGACGGCATTGAGTGGCTCGCGCAGGGAACGATTTACCCGGACGTGATTGAATCCGCCGGCGCCTCGACGGGCAAGGCGCATGTCATTAAATCTCACCACAACGTAGGCGGTCTGCCAGAGCACATGAAAATGTCGCTGGTCGAACCACTTCGCGAGTTATTCAAAGATGAGGTTCGCAAGATCGGTGTTGAGCTCGGTTTGCCGCGCGAGATGGTGTTTCGTCATCCATTTCCCGGTCCGGGTCTCGGCGTGCGCGTGCTTGGTGAGGTGAAACGCGACTACGTAGAGAAACTGCAGCTGGCGGATGACATTTTTATTCAGGAACTCCGCGATCAGAACCTGTACGACGGGGTCAGTCAGGCATTTGCTGTTTTCCTGCCCGTGAAATCGGTTGGCGTTATGGGCGATGGCAGACGCTACGACTGGGTTATTGCGCTGCGTGCTGTTGAGACAATCGACTTCATGACGGCGCGCTGGGCGCGGCTTCCTTATGAATTTCTCGAACACGTGTCGTTGCGCATCATCAATGAAGTTGATGGCATATCGCGCGTAACTTACGACATTTCCGGGAAACCACCGGCCACCATCGAGTGGGAGTGATAGATAGCAACTACGAAGAAGTGTTTAAGGGTTTTGAATGGAATTGACGATTGAGCAAGTACTGCAGCAGGGTATTGCAGCACATAAGGAAGGAAAGCTTCAAGATGCTGAACGTCTGTATCGAGCTATCTTGCAATCTCAGCCTTCGCATCCAGACGCCAACCATAACCTGGGCTTATTGGCAGTGTCAGTTAATAAAGCTGAGGCGGCGCTGCCGTTATTTAAAAATGCTCTCGAAGCCAATCCAAGGATAGAACAGTTTTGGCTTAGCTACATTGACGCCCTTATTAAAGAAAAGCAGTTTGATAATGCAAAGGAAATCCTTGAGCAGGGAAAGAAGGAAGGGGTAGATGCTGGGAAGCTTAATTCCTTAAAGGCACAAATAGTTCCTATACCTCAAACAGAAAATGCTAACAGTGCAAGCCCCTCTCAGAAACAATTAGATAGTCTCTTGGAGGACTATCAAAACGGACGATTTAATGAGGCTGAAAAGCTTGCGGTTTCCCTCACTCAAGAATTCCCCAAACATCAGTTCGGCTGGAAAGTTCTGGGGGCTGTATTGGGACAGACGGACAGAAAATCTGAAGCTGTAG
>Ga0255049_10002238_pt1 | contig 10264 bp, 6 predicted proteins | sample JV7_2_3_MG_FD_183615 | JGI IMG/M metagenome (GOLD analysis project Ga0255049, IMG submission 183615) | Seawater microbial communities from Jervis Inlet, British Columbia, Canada - JV7_2_3 | ecosystem: Environmental > Aquatic > Marine > Inlet | place: Canada: British Columbia | collected 2016-10-06
CAAGGAGATCACTCGCGGGCTAAGAGACCTGGGAATTCTGCGGGGACGGTTGCCGTCTCTGGTAAAAAAGGGCGCCTACCGGCCTTTCTTTATGCACAAGACGGGCCACTGGCTGGGAATGGATGTTCATGATGTCGGCGACTACAAGGTTGCCGAACAGTGGCGTTTACTGGAGCCGGGCATGGTTACGACCATCGAGCCAGGCATTTACATTCCGCCGAAGGCCAAGGGCGTCGCAAAGCGTTGGCGAGGAATCGGAATTCGCCTCGAGGATGATGTGCACCTGTCGAGGGATGGGCCGCAAGTGCTGACGAAAGATCTGCCTCTGCTAGCCGATGAGATCGAGCAGCTTATGGGTAGTCGCTAATGAGTCACGATAACCTCGAAGCCGATGTGCTGATTGTGGGAGGCGGGCTCGCGGGTTCAACGCTCGCGTACGCACTGGCTCAGACGCCATTAACGACCGTACTGGTGGAGGCGCGCGACCCGTCGCAGCTAGAGCAACCCAGTTTCGACGGCAGAGCGACCGCGCTCGCGAACGGCAGCCAGCGAATTCTGGCGTCGCTCGGTTTATGGGATCAAGTAGCAGTGGACGCGGAGCCGATAAGGGCGATTCACATTTCCGAACGCGGCCGCTTCGGCGTTGCGCGTATCCGTGCAGAGGAAGAGGGGGTAGCCGCTCTGGGCTATACGTTGGAGAACCGAATTCTCGGCGGCGTGCTGTGGCAAGCGTTGGACGCGGTTGACGGTTTTAGGTGTCTGGCGCCGGCGGTGCTGTCGGCGCTGACGGTCCGTGACGACAGAGTCGAAGCTGAAGTCCAGACCGTGCAGGAACGACTGTCGATTATTGCGAAGGTCGTCGTTGCTGCAGACGGTGCGAATTCTCCGGTCCGCCGGAAGCTCGCCATTGCTGCCAACGAAGATTGTTATGAACAACAGGCCGTCATCCTGAATTGTGCTACCGAGATACCTCACGCTGGACGTGCTTTTGAACGATTTACACAGGACGGCCCCCTCGCGTTTCTACCGCTGAGCGCCGGCCGAGTCGCGGTCGTATGGACTTTGCCGCATGAGGAAGCCGATCGGGTTGTGACGCTCGACAAGGAAGTGTTTCGTCGCGAATTACAGGCGGCATTCGGTTACCGGTTGGGCCGTATTCTGCGCAGCGGCTCCCGAACCGCTTACCCGTTAGTTCGCGTCCGCAGCGAGGCGGTCATCGGCCAGCGTGCCGTGCTGGTCGGTAGCGCGGCGGTCAACCTTCATCCTGTTGCGGGGCAGGGTTTCAACCTCGCGTTGCGCGATGTAGCGTCGTTGGCGGAAATCTTCACGGATCAACTTCACGGACAGACGCTGGCATGCGATCCGGGTGCGGCAGATGTCCTGGGTCGCTATCGGCAATGGCGGGAACGGGATCAGAAAAAGGTAGCTGCGCTTACGCATGGATTAGTTCGCTTGTTCGGCTACGGTGCGCTGCCATTTGCTGCTTCCAGGGGAATTGGGCTCATGGCTTTCGATTTACTACCTGGTGCTAAAGGCGCGCTGGTCAAGCAGACGATGGGTCTGTCCGGCCGGCTGTCCCGCCTGGCGCGAGGTCTGTCTCTGATGCCCACGGGATCACGCGTCGAAGCGAATAACGAGTGACCAGTCCTAACGACAGGTCGGTAGTAATCATCGGCGCGGGTCCAGTCGGTTTGACGGTTGCTGCGCTGCTGTCGGCGAGTTCGCATTCCGAACAATTACGGATTCTTGTACTAGAGCCACGTCCGGTTCCTGCCTGGGATTCGCAGCAAATCGATCTCAGGGTTTACGCTCTATCGAGGGCGTCGCAACGTATCCTCGAACATTTGGGTGTCTGGCAGGAAATCAAAGTGGCTCGCGCCAGCCCTTATCGGCGTATGCGTATCTGGGAGGGAAGTTACGCTGCACGCCTGGGCTGCCTGTCCTTCGATAGCGCGGAACTGGGCGAGCCCGATCTTGGATATATCGTCGAAGACCGGCTGATCAGAGACCGGTTATTCAATGTGCTGAGCTCGTCTGGCAACGTAGAATTGCGTATCGGCGTCGAGCTTACGGCGGTTCGTCCGGGTCCGCGGGCCGTAGAGATCAATACGCGGACCGGCGAGACAATGCAGGCCACGGTGTTGATCGCGGCCGATGGTAGCGCATCCACCGTGCGGCGTTTGCTGGATCTTCCGTCTATGGCTGTCTCCTATGCACAACATGCTGTGGTCACGCATGTGGCGACCGAAAGATCTCACGCCGAAACAGCATGGCAACGCTTCTTGCCTGATGGTCCGTTGGCGTTCCTGCCGCTGCTCGACGGTCGAAGCTCGGTGGTCTGGTCGATGAGATCTCCGGATGCGCAGCGGCTGTCGGCCGTATCTGAACACGCATTCGTCGAGGAGCTGCAGACGGCGAGCGGCGGTGTGCTTGGAGCGATCGAGTCTGGTGCACCGCGAGCAAGTTTTCCACTGCGGGCGCTGCACGCACGCCGCTATTGCTGCGCGCGCGTTGCTCTGGTGGGCGATGCGGCGCACACGATTCATCCTCTGGCGGGGCAAGGGATGAATCTCGGGTTACTCGATGCTGCCGCGTTGGTCGATACGTTAACGTCCGCGATGAACTACCGGGAAGATCCTGGCGACCTACGCGTACTGCAGCGCTACGAGCGCCAGCGTAAAGGCGGGAATCTCAAAATGTTGTTGGCGATGGATGCGTTACACCGGCTGTTTCGGCTCCCGGGCCCGTTGTTTTTGTCCCTGAGGGCTGCTGGGCTGGCCGCCCTGAATGCAACGCCAATCGCAAAGAATCGGTTGATGCGGGAAGCGTTGGGTGTTACCGGTGAACTGCCTGTGTCGGCGAGAGCGCGCGTCGCCGGCGGAAATGATTAGTATTGTGTAGAGACCTTGGGAAACTTGAGCTATTATCGTTCGCGCAATCATAAGACCTGCCGGAGAGACTTCGCCTCGGCGAAGCGCCGAAGGCGCAACCACTGCTCGGAAACGCTCAGGCAAACGGACGGCAGAGTCTGATTGACTCTGGAGAGCGACCCTGGTTCTAGGGTCCACCGAAGGTGAGCGGCGCAGGTGATGCGCTTAATCTCTCAGGTATCAGGACAGAGGAGCGGCGAGCCATAGGCTCGCCGTTTTTTTGTGATGCTTAGAAGATGAGTGAAGTAAAAAAAACGCCGTTGTACGATACCCACGTCGGTTTGGGGGCTCGTCTAGTGGAGTTTGGCGGCTGGAACATGCCGCTCTACTACGGATCGCAATTAGACGAGCACCATGCCGTTCGCAAGCATGCCGGGTTATTCGACGTCTCCCACATGACGATCGTGGACGTGTCGGGTGCCGACACCGAGCGCTATCTCCGCTACGTGCTCGCCAACGATGTTCGCAAGCTCCGCACGGCCGAAGATGGCCCATGCCGGGCGCTGTACAGTTGCATGCTGCGCAAGGATGGTGGAATCCTGGACGATCTGATCGTTTATCGACTGTCGAACAACGAGTTCCGGCTGGTGGTGAACGCGGCGACCCGGGAGAAAGATCTCGCCTGGTTGTTCAACCAGGCCGGAAATCACTCTCTTGAACTCCTCGAGCGGCCTGAGCTGGCCATGATTGCCGTACAGGGGCCTCAGGCCCGCGAACTCGCCGCCCAAATACTGCCAAGCGGAGAGGTGTTACTCGCATTGGCGCCGTTCCAGGCGCACCGATACAACGATACGTTAACGGCTCGCACCGGGTACACCGGGGAAGACGGGTTTGAGATCATTGTTCCCGGCGCACAGGTCGCGGCGCTGTGGGCGGAGTTACATGCTTTAGGCATCTCGGTCTGCGGGCTGGGTGCGCGGGACACTCTCCGTCTGGAAGCCGGCTTGAATCTCTATGGTCAGGACATGGACGAAACCGTTAGCCCGTTGGAATGTGGTCTCAGGTGGACCGTCGACTCGACCACCGATCGCGACTTCATCGGCCGCGCCGCCCTTGAACGTCAAGCAGCTAATGGCGTGCAGTTCGAGCAAGTCGGGTTAATTCTTGAAGGCAGGGGCGTCCTCAGAGCGGGTTACATCGTGCGCACGACGGGTGGCGAAGGAAAAATTACGAGCGGCACGTTCTCACCGACGCTGGCTCGCTCGGTCGCGCTTGCCAGGCTGCCGGTCGATGCGGGCGCGGACTGCGAGGTGATTATTCGGAATCGCAGTCATGTCGCGCGCATCGTTAAGCCACCGTTCGTCAGGCATGGGAATATCAAAGTAGATCTATAAGAGAGTATGCATCGAGGAGATCAACCGATGAGTAAGATTCCGGCTGAACTGAAATATACGACAGAGCATGAATGGCTCCGTGAGCGCGATGACGGAACCGTAGAACTCGGCATTACCGACCATGCTCAAGTTTCTCTCGGGGATTTGGTGTTTGTAGAACTTCCCGATGACGACACAGTGATCAACGCGGGCGATGCTTGTGCCGTCGTTGAATCCGTGAAGGCCGCTTCGGATGTCTATCTTCCGCTGTCCGGCACGATCGTTAATGGGAACCAGGCGTTGGCCGACTCTCCGGACCTCGTGAACACCGATCCGTATGGTGAGGGCTGGCTGTTTCGCTTTAGACCGGACACGCCAGCAGAATTAGATGAGTTTTTAAGCAACGAGGACTACGAGCACTTCGTAGCCGGGCTGAACGACTGAACCCGGAGAACCGCATCATGCCTTTTATTCCACATACCGAGCGTGATAGGCAGCTCATGCTGCAGGCTATCGGTGTCGACGATATCAGCAGCCTGTTCGACGAAATTCCGCTGGCGTTGAGATGTGGAAGTCTCGCAGGCGTGCCCGCCGCTATGTCGGAGTACGAAGTCGGGCGACTCATGAGCCGGCGCGCGCAAGAGGACCAGGTCGAGCTGAATTTTCTCGGTGCCGGTGCCTATGAGCATCACATACCGGCGGCCGTCTGGGAGCTAACGACTCGTGGCGAGTTCTACAGTGCTTACACGCCGTATCAGGCCGAAGCGAGCCAGGGAACTCTACAGGTCATCTACGAATATCAAACGATGATGGCGAGCCTGACAGGGCAGGATGTCTCGAACGCTTCTTTGTACGATGGCGCCTCCGCGCTAGCGGAAGCTGTGCTCATGGCCGTCAGGGCCAATCGCGCATCGAAATCGAAACGGGTGCTGATTCCGCAGAGCGTACACCCTCATTACGCGGCTGTCGTTAAAGCGATTACCGCCGGTCAGGGTATTGAGCTCGTAGCGGTTCCTTACGATCCCGGCAGCGGCCGGACGGATATAGAGGCCTTGCGGAGCCACGCTGGTACGGACATCACGGCCGTTATTATTCCGCAACCGAACGTCTTCGGTGTACTGGAAGAGGTCGACGTACTAGCCGACTGGGTAACGGACCAGAACACACTTGGGATTGCGATCGTTAACCCGACCTCGTTGGCTTTGCTGCGGCCGCCGGGAGAATGGGGTCGTGAAGGCGTGCCCATCGTCTGTGGTGAGGGCCAGCCTCTCGGTGTGCCTTTGAGTTCCGGTGGACCGTATTTCGGCTTTCTGACCTGTCGGGAGGCACTCGTGCGGCAGTTACCCGGCAGACTCGTTGGCCGAACCGTCGACAGGGATGGCAAGAAGGGTTTTACGCTCACGCTGCAGGCACGCGAGCAGCATATTCGGCGCGCGCGCGCGACTTCTAACATCTGCACCAATCAGGGTCTGATGGTGACGGCGGCGACAATCTACATGAGTTTGCTAGGACCCGAAGGCTTACGACGCGTCGCGGCAGAATGCCATAAGAAGGTCCGCGCGTTGGCCGTGGCTGCGGCAAGAATCGATGGGGTAGAATCCGCTTTCGCAACGCCCCATTTTCATGAGGTCGTGCTTCGCTTGCCCGTGCGCGCTTCCTCCGTTATTGAAGGGCTGCGCCAGCAGGGAGTACTGGCCGGTCTTGCACTGTCCTCCTGGTACCCGGAGCTGCAGGACTGTTTGTTGGTCTGTGCGACGGAAACGAAGACCGATGAAGACATCCAAACCTATGTGGAGGCGCTCGGACAACAGATCGAAGCCGCGGGGGCCGCAGAATGAGCGAGCTACTAATATTTGAACGCAGCCAGCCGGGTCGAGCGGCAGGCGCCCAGTTCCCCCGGCACGAGAGTGCTCATGAACTTCCGCCGTCCTTTCTTCGCAGTAAGCCGCCTTTGCTACCGGAGACGTCGGAGCTGGACGTCGTGCGCCATTACACTCGGCTATCCCAGTTGAACTTTTCCATCGACACTCAGTTCTACCCGCTGGGTTCGTGCACGATGAAATATAATCCGCGCGGCTGCAACTCGTACGCAATGCTGCCGGGCTTCACCCAGCGTCACCCATTGGCGCCGGAGAGTTCATCGCAGGGATTCATGCGCTGCCTGTTCGAGCTGCAGGAGATGCTGAAGTCCGTGACGGGCATGTCGGAATTCTCGTTAACGCCAATGGCCGGTGCCCAAGGAGAACTCGCCGGCGTTGCAATGATCCGTGCCTATCACGTGGACCGCGGTGATGTCGGCCGCACGGAAATTATCGTTCCGGATGCGGCCCATGGAACGAATCCCGCGACTGCAACGATGTGCGGGTGCACGGTCAGGGAAGTACCGACGCGCGCGACCGGTGATGTCGATCTCGACGTTCTGCGGGAGATAGTCGGTTCACAGACGGCCGGAATCATGCTGACGAATCCGTCGACATTAGGAGTGTTCGAGAGGCGCATCACGGAGATTGAGGAGATTATCCATGCTGCTGGCGGACTCCTTTATTACGATGGCGCGAATCTCAACGCGATTCTCGGCAAGGTCTTGCCAGCAAAAATGGGATTCGACGTCATGCACATCAATCTGCACAAGACGTTCGCGACGCCTCATGGCGGCGGTGGCCCCGGTTCTGGCGTGGTCGGTGTCGGTGAGATACTTAAGCCTTTCCTGCCTACTCCCCTCGTCGGATCGACCGTAGACGGTTACCGATGGATCGATAAATCGGATCTACCCAAGAGTATCGGCCGATTGTCAGCTTTCATGGGTAATGCCGGCGTCCTGCTGCGAGCGTATATCTACATGCGTCTGCTCGGGCGGGAAGGAATGGAGCGCGTTGCCGACTACGCGGTACTGAATGCTAACTATGTCATGGTCCAGCTCAGGAATGCGGGCTTCGATATCGCGTTTCCCGACCGTCGGGCGAGTCATGAGTTTGTTGTCACGCTGAAAAGGCTAACGCAGTCAAGCGGGGTGAACGCGATGGACTTTGCCAAAGCGCTTTTGGATCGAGGCATTCATGCCCCGACAACCTACTTCCCGCTACTGATTCCGGAATGTCTTTTGATCGAGCCGACCGAGACGGAGAGCAAGCAAACGTTGGATGAATTCGTGGCTGCAATGATAGAAGTTCTTGCGGAGGCTAGAAATGATGCGGCGTGCTGCAAGGATGCGCCGGTTACCACCGCGGTCAGACGGCTGGATGACGTGCGCGCCGCCCGGCAGTTGGATGTTCGATACCGGCCGCCGGAGCCCGACGGCAGTGCGCAAATCGCCGATGTTAACGGGAGTTAAACATAGCCCGGGGCCCCAATTAGGGAGAAAATTGGGGCCGTGTTGGTCACACTCACGATACGAGCCGTACAATCGAGCCCTATGAAATACATTATCACCTCTTCCGTTTGCGCGGCCATTGCCGCTGTTTCCGCTGCGGCAGCGGCTCAGGAGCTGACCTGGAACGAGACCCTGGAGCAGGTTTCGTCAGGGGTTCTGTCGATCCAGATAGACAGTACCCGAGCGTTCGACACCGAACGCAATCAGTCCAGCCAGGCGACCGGTTTTGTCGTTGATGCCGAGCGGGGTTTGATATTGACGAATCGCCATGTTGTCACGCCGGGACCGGTCGTGGCGCAGGCGATCTTTCCCAATCAGGAAGAAGTGACGCTTGTGCCGGTGTACCGTGATCCCGTACACGATTTCGGTTTCTTCAGTTACGATCCCGAGCATTTGAAATTTATTCAGCCGGCTGAACTGCCGCTGGCTCCGGAGGCCGCCGAGATCGGCCGCGACATTCGCGTCGTCGGCAATGATGCTGGAGAGCAGCTGTCGATTCTTGCCGGCACGATCGCGCGGCTTGACCGGCAGGCGCCGGACTACGGGCGCGGTCACTACAACGACTTCAATACGTTCTATCTGCAGGCGGCGTCGGGTACTTCCGGCGGTTCGTCCGGCTCGCCGGTACTGGACATACAAGGACGCGTGGTCGCGCTGAATGCCGGTGCGAGCAGCCAGGCCGCTTCAAGCTTCTTCCTGCCGCTGGAACGCGTCCGTCGCGCGTTGAGATTGATCCAGCAAGGCATGCCGGTACCCAGAGGCACCTTACAGAGTGAGTTTGTCCACAAGCCTTTCGCCGAGCTTCGGCGTCTTGGTCTGACCGAGCAAACTGAAGCACTGGTCCGCGAGGCTCATCCGGAGCAGACCGGCTTGCTCGTAGTCGAACGTGTTATCCCGGGTGCCGAGGCTGGCGAATTCCTTGAGCCCGGGGATATTCTCGTTCGGGTCGACGGTGAGTTGACAGCAGAGTTTGTGCCCATGGAGGCTACTCTGGACGACAACGTCGGTAATAGCGTCACGCTGCAGATCGAACGCGGCGGTGAGGTCTTGGAACGCTCATTGGCCGTCGATGATTTGCACCAGATTACTCCGGACGAGTTCATCCAGTACGGCGACGGTGTATTCAACAGTTTATCGTACCAACAGGCGCGTCACTTCAATCGCCCGGTCTCGGGTGTCTACGTGGCGAGCCCCGGGTACGTATTCGGGTCCGCTGCGATCCCGCGGGCAAGCTTGCTGATAAGCATCGACGGCGAAGCGATGCGGAGTCTCGGCGACCTGCAGCGCGTCTTGGAGCGGCTTCCGGACGGTCAGCGGACGACCGTCCGGTTTGCGCAGCTTGATGATCCACAGACGGAGCGACAGCGAGTCATCACAAACGATCGGGACTGGTTCCCGGCGCAGCGATGTAAGCGTCATGATGAAAGCGGTTTGTGGCCCTGCCAGGATCTTGCGTTGGGGCCACCTGCGCAAGTCCGCGAGGCGCAGGATACAACTTTTCCGCCGCAGCCCGGAGATCGTGGCCTGCGACGGATCACCCCCTCATTGGTGCTCGTCAACTTCGACATGCCTTACGCTGTCTCCGGTGTCTCTGACCGTCACTATTACGGAACGGGCGTGATAGCAGATGCCGAGCGTGGCTTGGTTGTCGTTGATCGCAACACCGTGCCCGTCGCCATGGGCGATGTTCGCATTACCTTCGCGGGGTCTCTGGAGATACCGGGACGGGTGGAGTATGTACACCCGTTGCACAACCTCTCGATAGTGTCCTACGATCCGGAGCTGATCGGCAGCACGCCGACGCGTAGCGCGGCATTTACGGCCAATGAAGTGTTACCCGGTGACGCGTTAGCGGTGGTCGGTTTGAAGGCAGACCATAAGTTGTCGTCACAATCCAGCGAGGTCGCTGCGGTAGAGGCTGCGATTTTCCCATTGTCTCGGACGCTGCGATTTCGTGAGTCGAATCTGGAAGGCATCACGCTGGTCAATGGCCCAGATGACTTTGACGGTGTCGTTGTCGACCGGCAGGGTAGGGTAGCCGCTCTGTGGGCGACCTTCGCGTATCAGACGGGCCGTGATCTGACGCAAGTCCATATGGGGATACCCGCTGAGTTGATCGTCGACATGGTCGCTCGTCTGCAGAGTGATCTGCCGTTACGCTCCCTGGAGATCGAGTGGCGCTACATGCCGCTGGCGACTGCGAGAAAGTTCGATCTACCGGAGAGTTGGGTCGAGAGCTACGAGTCGCACAACCCGCAGCGGCGCCAAGTGCTGGCGGTGGCCAGTGCCGTAGCGGGATCGCCTGCGGCGGAATTCTTTCGTTCCGGCGATATTCTTTTGAGTATCGAGGGAGAGGCGCTGAATACGTTCAGAGAAGTTGAACTCGCAACCCAGCGTCCTGAAGTCGAGGTGACCGTTTTGAGAGACGGCCGAGAACTGACTGAGTCGGTCGGCACCGTGGGGCTGCGCGGGGAAGGTATTCAACGCATTGTTTTGTGGGCCGGGGCGCTCGTACAGACGCCGCATCGCGCAATTTCGGTACAGCGCGGCATCGATTCACAGGGCGTTTACGTGTCTGATTTTTCTTTTGGTTCTCCTGCGAGTCGCTCAGGGCTGTTCGCGGGGCGCCGTATCGTGGGCGTCGATGGGCA
>Ga0255049_10002239_pt1 | contig 10263 bp, 5 predicted proteins | sample JV7_2_3_MG_FD_183615 | JGI IMG/M metagenome (GOLD analysis project Ga0255049, IMG submission 183615) | Seawater microbial communities from Jervis Inlet, British Columbia, Canada - JV7_2_3 | ecosystem: Environmental > Aquatic > Marine > Inlet | place: Canada: British Columbia | collected 2016-10-06
TCCGCGTGCATCCAGGCCAACACACTGCATCAAGGCAAACTCTTCCTTACGACTGTCCACCACGTGGGCGAGCGCAGCATAGGCAAGCAGGGATGCGATCAGGACGCCGAGCAGGTTGATGCCAATGGCAGCAAAATCCAGCATGCGCATGACCGCTCCGAAACGGTGCTGTGCGGACAGGGTCTGGCGCACCGTTGCAACACCGGCCACTCGTTCGTCGATCAGCTTCATCGTGCGATCGAGGTCCGCATCCGGCTCGACGGTAATCTCGATCTTGTCGATCCAACCCTGGGCCCCGAGGAGTAACTGGAGCGACCAGACATCCATCACCGCAATCTGGCCTGCATAAGCATCCGCCAGGCCGCCCTCCGCAAGCTGACCTTCCAGGATCAGCTGGCGCTCTCCAGCGGGTGTACGGACGCTCACGGCATCGTGCTCCCGGATGCCGAGCCGCTGCGCCAGGGTCTCGGTGAGAATGACCGAGTTCTGGTTCCCGAGAAGCAGGAGCGGATCGCGGATCTTCACCCGATTCCGTTTGACCTCGTAATCGCGAACTTTATGCTCGGCCAGGAGATCGATACCGAGGACGTGTAGGGGCAAATCGGTGAAAGGAGGGGCGGCGATACGGAAGGTCTCCGTGATCAACGGCGAGGCTGCAAAAACGCCAGGTACCGAAGCCACCTCGTCCACCAGCCTCTCCGGAATGCCGCGTTTCGACGCAACGACCTCGAGCTGCGCTGTCCCCATAATCGCCTCTGCGCTCGAGCGAAGCTCGGTCCTTACGCTTCGGGACGCGATTTCCAGCCCGCTGGCCAGGGCTGCGCTGGCCGCCACGGCCAAGACCGTGAGTATGGCCATCGTGCGGTGGCGCCAGATGTTCATGCGCACCGACAGGAAGAGCAGGAAGGGAAGCTGGATGGGACGGTCCCGAAGCTTGGTGGGGACGCTCACACCGAAGCCAATCCTGTGCCATCGGTATCTTCGATGATCACGCCATCCTCGAGCACCACGACGCGATCTGCGTATCCCGTGGCATCTGCGTCGTGTGTGACCATGATCGTGGTCACGTCTCGCTTGTGACTCAGGTCCTGTAATAGCTGCCAGATCTGGTTGCCGGTGGCCGAATCCAGGTTACCTGTCGGCTCATCGGCCAGTATCAGATCCGGCCGGATCGCCAGTGCGCGAGCGATGGCAATGCGCTGCATCTCACCACCCGAAAGCTGATCGGGATAGTCGTCGCGCCGCTCCAGCATGCCCAGGTCCACGAGGAGCTCATCCACCTTCTGATCTAGCTCGGAGCCTCGCGCACCATCGAGGGAAAGCGGGAACTCTACGTTCTGTGCCACGGTCAACATCGGGAGCAGGTTGAAGAATTGAAACACGATGCCCACCACGCGCCGCCTGTAGAGTGCGGCCTGGTGAGCATCCAGCTCGTGCACCGCGATGTCGCCTACCCTTATCCGTCCGGCGGCGGGCTTGCGCAGACCCGCCAATGCGTGCAGCAGGCTGCTCTTGCCGCTGCCCGACTTTCCGCGCACGCACAGGAACTGGCCCCGAGGCACCTGCAGATCGATCCCCCTCAGTGCGCAGATCTCGCGTGAGCCCAGCGGGTAGACGAGCTCGAGATCGATGATCTCCACAAAGGACTTGATCTTTGACGGGCGCTGCACGGGACCACAGATCCTTTACGAGTGGTTCTCGCTCGCCGAATCAGTCGCAACTTCTATGCCATTCAATGCCTCTCTAGCCCGGCGTGACACAGCGAGCTGCCGGCGTCTCGCCCTCAGGCGGCCACCCTAATAGGCGATTCGCCGAAAATGGCGAACTGCCTCCGGAACATGTTCACGGAGAATGCTCGTGGTGCCACAAGTGGCGGCCGGCTCGGGCAGGCTTTGGCCGGAATCGCTCACGACTATTGGCACTCGCTTCGTCGTTTTTTGTTGACTTTATGGGAATTCTCACATGAAATAGATCTTGGGGTAGTAGGCCGAGGAGAACAATGGCGGATGGGACGATCCTGCTCGTAGGTCTCTCGCCGTCGTTACACGATGCATTCGGGATCTACGCGGCGCACTGTGGTATCGCAGTCGTGCACGCAGAAGAGGAGATCCCGTTCTTCGCGAATCCGAGCGAGCTCCGTCTTTGCGTCATCGAAGCACATGGGAGCGACGACGACGCTTACGACCGGATTCGAGCGCAGTCAAAAAAGGTCGGAGCCTCGCCCATCGTCGTGCTGGCTCGGGGCCTGCGCGCGAGCACTGGGGCGAGACTGGAGCGGCTGGGAATCGCAGATGTCTTCGATCTTCCGGCAGCCGCCGAGGATGTCGTCGCACTGACGTTTCAGCACATCGCCAGCAGCGAGGGAAGCACCGGCACAGACGCCATCGCTGGGGAAAGCTCGGCCATGCGCGCCATCCGACAGCGTGTGCGGGTCGTTGCACAGACGCGCTCCACAGTACTGCTCCTGGGCGAGACGGGAACAGGGAAAGGTCTGTTAGCAAAAACCATTCACGAGCTATCACCCTACAGCCGCGCACCCTTCATCCATGTCGACTGCGCCGCCCTCTCCTCCACGGTGATCGAGAGCGAGCTCTTTGGCCACGAGCGTGGCTCGTTCACGGGTGCCAGCGAGCTGCGTCGGGGACGCTTCGAGCTGGCAGGCCAGGGAACGATCTTTCTGGACGAGATCGGTGATCTCGAGCCCGGCCTCCAGGCCAAGCTCCTGCGCGTGCTCCAGGATCGGACCTACGAGCGCGTCGGGGGTACCAAGACTCTGGAGATGAACGCACGTGTGATCGCGGCCACGAATCAAAACCTATCCCAGGCCGTCCGAGAGGGACGCTTTCGCCGGGATTTGTACTATCGCCTCAACGTGATCCAGATTCAGATCCCTTCTTTGAAAGAGCGTCCGGAAGACATTCCCGTGCTGGCTCGAGGGGCGCTGAATCAACTCAGTAAATTGCTAGCTGTCCCGAGACCGAGGGTATCCGACGCCTTCTACGAGCGACTGAGGACACACTCCTGGCCAGGCAATGTGCGTGAGCTCATGAACGTGCTCGAGCGCTGCCTGATACAGCGACGCGCAGATGTGCTTGTAGCAGAGGATCTCGATGAGATTTTCGATCAGTCGTTTGCGAGTGGCCATCTAGCTGAAGAAACTTCGGCGATTCCGGAGGAACTTCCCGAGCCGGGGAGCGACGAGAAAAGCTTCCTCACTCACGTCCTACGGAATGCCGGCTGGAACGTCACCCGAGCCGCGCGCCGGCTCGGCATGCCCCGTAGCACCTTGCGCTACAAGCTCAAGCAGTACGATCTGGAAGGTCTGATCCCAAAGGATTAGGCCCGGGTCCCGGGGCACGCCCATCTCCTATGGCACGTCCATTGCAGCCTCCTGTGTGCCCAGGAGGTGAGTCAACATGTTCAGTCTCGGAGTCATCGGCCCCAAGCTCGCCTGGCTCGCAGGCGTGCTCGTCCCCTTGACGGTGATCAACTGCTGAGAGCGCGTTCCGCTCTCGTCCATACTCAACGCTCAACGGGTCCTTCGCAACAAAACACGGAGGTTATGCGAAATGATCACGATCGAACCCATCGTACTCAAGCTCGGCCTGCTTCTGGCCTTGTATCTGGCCGTCGGCGACGTCAACTGCGTCTGATCGGGGTCTCCAGTTGAACTGCCCCCGGGGGGAGTTCTATGCGCTCCGCGATCAGCTCGCTGCGGCGGCCGCGTTCGATGGTGGCGATGGGGAGGCCGTTGCGGTAGACGAGCCAGCGGGTGTGGCCGGCGGGGACGCGGGGGCCGGGGGTGAGGATGCCGGCGAGGTTGAGCGGGTCGGCGGCTGAGACGCGGATCTCGGTATCGCTCAGCTCACGGCTGCGTTCTTTGCGCAGAAGGGGGATGGCTTCTGGAAGCGCGAATTGCTCGCCGATGAAGCCGGCGACGAAGCGGCCGCCGCGTACGGTTCCGCGCGCTTCGAAGCGGCGCAGGGCGCGGTGTACCTCGCGCCAGCCCACAGGAAGCCACTCGCGGGCGAGCAGATCGCGGAACACGACGCCGTAGCGTTGTAGCAGCCGTTGCGCGGTGGCCTCGGCCTGTGCCTCGCGGTCGGGTGCGTCGCCGATTGGCTCGATCAGACCCCAGCGCCCTTCGGGTCCGGCGGGTCCGCGCGCGCGTGCGCCGGGGCGTCCCGGTCGTCTGCGCGAGGTGCGTGCGGCGCCCGTGAGAAGTCGACGCAGCGGTGCGAAGCCGTCGCAGCTGACCAGACCGTTGGCCACCAGCTCCTTGAGTCCCTCCTCGAGCTGTAAGGGGAGTAAGCCGGTCGGGGCTTCGAGCTCGCGCGCGAAGAGTGCACCGCGCTCGCGCAGTAAGGCCAGGATGCGCTGTGCGGGTCCGCGCAGACGTGGCGGCTCACGCGTGGTGTCGCCTGTGGCGGCGGCGGCGTGAAGCAGCTCGTTCATCTCGGCGCGGGGAAAGAGTGCGATCGGGGTCGCGCGTGAAGGCTGGCTGCCCGCTTCGAGTGTGCGCGCGCTGAGTCGGCCCCAGGCGGCAAGGCCCCCGAGACACAGCGCGTCGAGGAGCTCGGACTTGTAGCCATCAATGCGCGCCGCCAGCAGCTCCGACTCCCAGGCCGCGGCCGCGGCCTCGAAGCCTGAGAGCTGCTCGATCACGCGCTCGACGCCGCCCTCCCCCATGAGCTGCGTCTCGGGATCGAGATGCTGCCAGCGCAGCAGGAAGCGAATGAAGTCGCGCGCGCTGGTGGGCTCGATCTCGCGGCGCAGACGCGCGAGTGTGTAGCGGTGAATGCGTGCGAGCAAGCTGCGATCGCAGAACTGGGTGTCGGCCAGCTCCGGATCGAACTCTCCGCGCAGGGCGATGCCGACGGACTCGAGACGCACCAAGGCACCGAACACCCGCTCGGAGTCGAGGCCGATTCTCACTGCCAGAGCTTCGGGCGTGACGGGACCCAGAGTGGCCAGGTGACCGCGTACGGCGCCGTCGCGTGCGGTTTCGATTTCGACGGGGTCCTGGGCCATATGCGCGGGCAGCTCGACGTCCGGTATGACGGCGACTTCGGGAAAGAGTGTGCGTACCCACACTAAGCGCTCGAGTGCGAAGAGGCGGCGCACGTCGGCGCACTGGATCCAGGCCGCACGTCCTTGCTCGAGAAGCTCGTCCACGAAGGGAGTGGCCTCTTGGGGGAGGTCCGCTTTACGCGCGACGACGAGGTCGACCAGCAGCTCGTAGAGCTCGTCGGCGTCGCGCACGACGGGCTCGGCCTCGGAGCGCACACGTGCGATCGCCTCGGGCTCGAGGCGCGCGAGGTCACGCGCCTGGTCGGGCAGTACGTGGCGCAGGGCTACGGCGCGCGTGCGGCGCTCCTCGAGCGGCGCGTCATCGAGGAAGGCGTAGGGCCGCGCGTTCAGGATCTCGTGCGTGAAGGGCGAGGCCTCGACCGTATCGAGTACGTGCAGAGACACCTCGTCTTTCTCGATGCGCTCGAGCAGGGCGCGCGTTCCATCGAGGTCCGCCGCCTCGTGCAGGCAGTCGTACAGGGTCTGCTGCACGAGGGGGTGCTCGGGAATCTGGATGGGGAAGCTGACGTTCTCCTGGCACGCGACCTGCTCGGGGAAGGCCGCGACCAGCAGATCATCGGCCTGCATGCGCTGGAGCGGGAAGGGGACGCGCTTCCCGCCGCGCATGCGCAGCACTGCGAGCGAGCGCGTGGCATTCCAGCGCCAGCGCGTGGTGAAGAGGGGTGAGCCCAGAAAGGCCTGCGTCAGCGTGTCCTCGATCGTGGCGGAGGAGAGGAACTTCGGCAGCGACTCCAGCGGGAAGGTCTGGGGATTGCCGAGCGAGAGCACGAGTGCGTCGTCCGTGGCGGCCGCTTGTAGCTCGATATTGAAGGAGCGACAGAAGCGTTTGCGTAGTGCGAGGCCCAGCCCGCGATTGATGCGCGCGCCGTAGGGGCTGTGCAGCACGAGCTGCATGCCACCCGCCTCGTCGAAGAAGCGCTCCGCGAGCAGCTCCTCGCGCGTGGGGATATGGCCAGTCGCCTGAAGCTGACTCTCGATGTAGTGGATGAGCTGCTCCGCGCCCGCGCTCGGGAGTGCGCACTCGTCCTCGAGCCAGCGGCGCGTCTGTTCGTGGCCAATGCGCTCGGCAATCTCCGCGCGCAGGCTCGAGACCTCGCCCGAGAGCTCCTCGGTGCGCGCGGGCGCCTCTCCGAGCCAGAAGGGGATCGTGGGTGGGGCGCCCTGCGCGTCGGTCACGCGTACGATGCCGTTCTCCACCCGGCGGATGCGCCAGCTATGCGTGCCCAGCAGGAACACGTCGCCGGCCATGCTCTCGACCGCCCAGTCCTCATTGACCGTTCCCAGGAAGGTCTCCTCGGGATCCAGGATGACGCGGTAGTCCCCCGTCTCGGGGATCGCACCGCCCGAGGTGAGTGAAGCCATACGCGCAAAGCGGCGTCCGCGCAGGCGGCGACGCAGGCGGTCGCGGTGCAGGTAGACGGCGCGCCGGCCCCTCGGCGTCTCGAAGCCCGTGGCCAGCATCTCCAGCACCGCGTCGTAGTCGTTCCACTTGAGCTCTGCGTAGGGCGCGGCGTTGCGCACCAGCTCGAAGAGCGCCTCCTCCTCCCACTCCTCGCACGCGCAGGCGGCCACGAGCTGCTGCGCCAGGATGTCGAGCGGCGCAACCGGTGGCTCGATGCGATCGAGTCGGCCTGCGCGGATTGCACGCACGATTGCGGCGCACTCCATCAGCTCGTCGCGCGTGGTGGGGAAGAGACGTCCCTTGGGCACGAGTCCGAGGGCGTGACCCGAGCGACCCACACGCTGCAGGAAGGTCGCGATGCTGCGCGGCGAGCCGATCTGAACCGCGAGGTCGATGGAACCGATGTCGATCCCGAGCTCGAGCGAGGCGGTCGCGACCAGCGCGCGCAGGCTTCCATCGCGCAGACGTGCCTCGACGCCGAGACGGCGCTCGCGCGAGAGGCTGCCGTGGTGGGCCGCCACATTTTCTGTACCCACGCGCTCGCCCAGCCGATGTGCCAGGCGTTCGGCGAGCCGGCGCGTGTTAACGAAGACCAGTGTCGTCCGATGCGCGCCGATCAGAGCCGAGAGTGACTCGAGCAGGTCTTCCCACTGCTCGTGCGGGGCGACAGCGTGCAGGTCCTCGGCCTGGGGCACCTCGATCGCGAGATCCAGGTTGCGCTGGTGGCCGAGGTCGACGATCTCGCAGAGTGGGGAGCCGTCCGCAGCGCTGCGATCACTGCCCACCAGGAAGCGCGCCAGCACCTCGATGGGATGCTGTGTGGCGGAGAGGCCGAGGCGCACGGGCCGCTCTTCGCACAGCGCATCCAGGCGTGCCAGCGATAGGGCCAGATGCGAGCCGCGCTTGTCACGCGCGAGCGCGTGAATCTCGTCGACGATCACCGTGCGCACCGAGCGCAGCAGGTTGCGGCTGCGCTCGGCGGTGAGCAACAGAAACAGCGACTCGGGTGTGGTGACCAGGATGTGCGGGGGACGACGCAGCATGCTCTGGCGCTGCGCAGCGGGGGTATCACCCGTGCGCACTGCGCTGCGGATCTCGGGCAGCGCGATGCCCAGGCGATGCGCCTCTTCGCGGATCTCTGCGCTGGGCGTCTCGAGGTTGCGCTGGATGTCGTGCGAGAGCGCACGCAGCGGCGAGATGTAGACCGCCTCGACCTGGTCCATGAGCATGCCCCGCATGCCGCGCCGGGTCAGGCGATCCAGCACCAGCAGAAAGGCCGCCAGCGTCTTGCCCGAGCCCGTGGGCGCCGAGATCAGCGTGTCGTGCCCGCGTGCGATCACGGGCCAGCCCTTTGCCTGGGCGTCGGTCGGCTCGTCGAAGCGGCGCGAGAACCACCGCTCCACGGGCTCGCAGAAGCTCACCCCTTGCGCCATGACCTATTCATAGCACGCGCTTCCGGAGAGGAACTAAGCGACGAGACCCGTGCCCTCGGGCAGGCCCAGCATCAGGTTCAGGTTCTGCACGGCGGCGCCCGAGGCGCCCTTGCCGAGGTTATCGAGCCGCACCAGCAGCAGCGCGTGCCCTGCCGGGTTGGAGGTGACGGCGATCTCGAGACGATTCGTGCCATTGCAGGCGCGCGGGTCGAAGTCGAAGTCGTTGCTGTCCAGCGGCTCCCTGAACGGGAGTACCTGTACGAAGGCCTCATCGACATAGCGAGCCTGCAGTGCCTCCCACACCCGCTTACCCGACGCACCCCCCGCGAGCTGCGTCGCGTGCAGGGGGATCTCGAGCCGCATGCCGTCGCGGAAGGGACCCTTCGCGGGCACGAAGTGCGGCGCCCGCGTGAGGCCCGAGTGGAGCTGCATCTCGGGAATGTGCTTGTGCACGCGATCCAGGGCGTAGGGGACCTCGTGCGGCTGCATGAGCAAACCCGTCTGCGGATCTTCCCAGCGCTCGATCTCACTGCGGCCGCCGCCCGAGTAGCCCGAGAGCCCGTGCACGCTGAGCGCCGCGTCGCGAGGCACCAGGCCCGCTTCCAGCAGGGGCCGCAGCGCCAGGATCACTGCCGTGGAGTAGCAGCCGGGGTTCGAGACCCGGGACGCGCCCGCAATGGCGCCGCGCTGCTCGGGACACAGCTCCGGCAGCCCGAAGACCCAGTCGCCGGCCACGCGGTGGGCCGTACTCGCGTCAAGCACGCGGGTGCTCGAGTTCTCGATGAAGCTCACGGCCTCACGCGCGGCCTCGTCCGGCAGGCACAGCACCGCCAGATCGGCCGCGTTCAGAAGCTCGCGCCGCGCCTCCGGGTCCTTGCGCTGCGCATCGTCCAGGGTGAGCAGCTCCAGGTCGGGGCGCTCGCGCAGCACCCCGTGAATGCGCAGGCCGGTGGTGCCGGCATGGCCATCGATGAAGACAGAAGGGCGTGCCATGAACTGCAGTCTGACACGCCCAGCGGGGTCTGCTAGTCCGCGGACTCGGGCGTGAGCTCGAGCCTGCGCTGCGTCAGCGTGCGCCGCTGATCGCGAGCCTGCCGGGTGAGATCCACGACCTCGAGCGCGAGCTCCAGGTTCCGCTCGCGCAGCTCGGCCAGATAGCGCTCGAGATAGCCCGGCGCCGCGTAGACGCGGAAGCGAAACAGTGCCGCGGTGCCGCGGTCGCTCTCGACGCGCAGCTCGATGTCGTTCGCGCCCGGCTGGAGCGGAAGCTCGCCGCGGAAGCGCAGTGTCTCGTGCTCCAGCAGGTTGCCGCTCCGCTGCCCCGTCGCCTCGTTACGCGCGAAGACACCTTCCAGGCGGCGGGCGATCAGTGCGGGCAGGACAGCATCGATGGCTTGGGGCGAGGACACCTGCACGAGCTCTCCACCGGTCTGCTGCGCCAGCCCCCGGTAGGCGCGGGCCGCGCGGTCAGACTCGAAGACCAGCGGGTAGACCGACACGTCGTTGCGGGCGCGACGTGCGAAGGCGGAGAGCTGCACCAGATCGGAGTGCGCGCCCGCGCTCCAGGAGTGGCGCGCCGCCGGACAGGTCGTCACATTGCGGCGCGCGAGGCAGCGCGCCTGCGCCTCGCGGCCGCCCCGCTTGCGCGCGAAGCTACAGTCGATGAAGCGTCCCGAGTGCGGCAGGTCACCATCGGTCAGCAGAAAGATCTCGCGCCCGACACCCTTCGGAGTGTCGTCCAGCCACTCCCGCGCCAGCGAGAGTGCACACACGAGATCGGTTCGCCCCTCACCGCGCGGATGCTCCTGGCGAAAACGAGCCAGCTGCTCGCGCACGCGCGCGAGGGAGGCTCCGGGCTCGACGATGGGCCAGGTCCCCTCCCCGAACGCGATCAGTCCGAACTCGAGCCAGTCGTCCCCCAGCAGCTCTACGAGATGATCGAGCGCCCGCCGCTCCGCCTCGAGCACCGAGATGATCTCGGTCTCGCCATCCGCTCGCCGAAACAACGTGCGTGCGTTCGCGCTGGAGGACGCATCGATCAGCAGCACCACACGGCGAGGCCCGCGGGCGCCGGGCAGGGAGAGCGCACCCTTTATCGGAAGCTTCGAGCTGCCCACCACCGGGACCAGCACGCGCTGCCCCACTCGAGCCGTGAGCAGCGGGTAGTCGAGCCAGACACCGAGCCCCGCATGTAGGGTTCCATACTCCTTGGTCGCGACCGGGGCCCACTCGTTTCGGATCCGCTGCGCCAGAGCCTCGCGCGCGCGCTCCGGCCAGTCGCCCGCATCCTGCGCCAGAACCAGCTCGATCTGACGAGGCACACCGCCCGCGACCCGA
>Ga0255049_10002240_pt1 | contig 10254 bp, 7 predicted proteins | sample JV7_2_3_MG_FD_183615 | JGI IMG/M metagenome (GOLD analysis project Ga0255049, IMG submission 183615) | Seawater microbial communities from Jervis Inlet, British Columbia, Canada - JV7_2_3 | ecosystem: Environmental > Aquatic > Marine > Inlet | place: Canada: British Columbia | collected 2016-10-06
GTATAGCTCCGAAGCCGGTACCTCGCCGTTGACGTGTCCGGCGATCGACGCTCCCCGAAAACCGAGCTCGTTCACCGCATAATCGAGCTGGTCCGCCGCGAGATCCGGAAACTGTAGCGCGACCGAGCTCAGCGCGACGAAGCGATCTGGATGCTGGTTACACCAGGCTGCAAAACCATCGTCCTGTACACGGATGATATCCCGGGCCAAGCCGCGGTCTTCGGCTCTATACCACCAGTATTGGTTCGCGCTTATCACCGAGACGTCGATACCCCACTCGTCCATGAGTGTGAGACGGCTCGGCTCGAGCAACCGAGGTCCGCCGATATTCCTCTCCATGTTCGTGCCGCGGATGACTTCCTCGACTGCCTTTATCGACGCATGAGCATGAATATCGACTGTCTTGATCCGCTTGCCCGCGATCCAAACTTCTTTACGCCCTTGCGCCCATGCCACCGGCTTAACCGCAAGAATTCCGGCGGCCATTCCGATGGCGCTCAAAAAGTTTCTTCTACTCGGCATCTTTGAGTTCCCCTTCAATGCTTATCCGTCCAGATATGTATCGACGTGCACATTTAACTGTTAAAAACGGCGCCTCTTCCGAGGCGCCGTCGTCAACGCAAGAGATTGGCAAGCTGGGCGTCAGTTAGCGCCAAATCGAGCGGTGAACTCTACACCCCAGGTTGAGGGCGCCGCGTAGCCAACCTCCCAGACGCCCGAGCGTCCACCGCCGCAGAGATTGATGATGCGCTCGTCGGTAATGTTGTAGCCAAACAGAGACGCCTCCCAGTTACCTTCGGGCGGCTCGTAAGTCGCTCGCACGCGCCACTTCGAGTAGCTGCCCTGCAGGCACTGCGTCGAGTGCTGTCCGACGACGTCCTGATCATAGTCGTACTTGTCCTGGACATAGACGCCGAGCTGCGGGCGCAGCGTGCTGCCGTTGGACAATCGGAACGTGTGCTCGACGAACGCATTGATCGTCCACTTGGGCGTGTTGGCCAGAATCGCGGAGTCGGAGGCTTCGACGATGACGGTGTTACCGGTGTCCTCGTCGAACGTCAAGTACGAGAACGAGCTGTACTCCTGATCGAGCGTGCCCAGATCGAGCGAAAAGAAACCGCCGTCCCAGGGAATGGCTCTGAGCTCGAACTCGATGCCCGTAATATCGACGTCGGAGACGTTCTGCGTGAGCTCGACATTTTGATCCGGCCCGAATCGGCCGCTCGAGTTATCGAGTGCGATCTCCTCCTGTTTGTCCGTGTACTCCATGTAGAACGCGGCTACGGCCATGCGTAGCCGGCCGTCCATGAGCGAGCCCTTGAAGCCGAACTCGTAATTCGTCACGAATTCGGGACCAAAGGACTTCAGGTCTGCAAACTCCGGCACGAGATTGACGTTGAGCTCGTCATTAAACGCACCCGTGAGATAGCCCTCCGCGATCGTGAAATAGACGATACCGCTGTCGATCGTGTCGCCCGGCGTCAAATTGCGCGTCAGGCTGACCGTCGGCGTGAACTCGCTGTAGGTCGCGCGCTCGTTGTTGTAGACGCCGTTGTTCAGCACCGTGTCGCGATTGTGAACGATCCGCGGCGCACACATGACCGTCGACGGCGGATCGCCGGGGTTGCTGTGCGAGCAGGTATTTAGCCCCGTGAGAGGATCGAGCGCGATCACCGTCTCCACGTTCTCCAGCGTGCGCGTGTCTTCCGTGTAGCGGCCGCCGAATGACAGCTCCCAGGCCTCGCTGATCGCATAGTTGAAGTGCGCGTAGACGGCCTTCGATTCCGCCGTCACGTAGTCGTTGTTGGCATTAATACCGTCGAACTCCGTCCCCGGCAGGCGCTCGAAGATATCCTGGCCAGCCAGCGCGCACTCGATATCATCGTCGAACATGCCGTTGATCGTGCCTTCCGGCAACCCGGTACCAATGTCGATTGGCCCCCCGTTCGGGTCGTAGGCATTCTGCCAGTTGCTCAGGCAAGTGCGATCGCCGGCCTTGCTGACGTCGTCGAGGTAGTATACGCCCGTGACCATGTTCAGCCGGTCGTTGATGTCGGCGGTGAAGAGAGTCTCAAACTCGGTCGATGCGCGGTTCTGGCCGCGCGCGTCGAACGGGCTCATGCCGACGCCGTCGATTTTGAACTCGGTGAAGTCGCGATCCTGAAGATAACGATACTCGTTGTAGTGCCGCGCGGCCTTGATTTGCCAGTTGCCGTTCTCGAACGGACCGTAGTTCTCGGCCGTGTCGTAGATCGCGTCGATCGTGAACCACTCGTTGTCGACGTAGGCCTTCGTGTCGAAATCCTGTGACGTCACGTAATCGCCCATCGCGCGGCTGGTTTCGCACGACTGCATCGCGGCGATCGTCGTGCCGCGGCCGAGAAATTCGACGCGGCCGATGTCATCGAAGCCCCCTCCCCACGCACCTGCGCCGTCGTCGAACGGCCCCGGTAGCCCAGAGATATCTTGATTACCAGAGGGAGTGTCCGCCGCAAGCGCATCCAGCAGGTCGGCATCGGGATACGCATAACAGGAGTTGGCGCGGTCGTTGTCGCGGTCGTACATGAGGTTGATGCGCGCGTCGATCGTCCAGTTGTCGCTCGGAAGCCAGCGCAGCGCGGCGCCGAAGTTCTGGGTCTCCTCGCCGGCCGTGTCTTTCTGCAGGAAGCGGTTGTGCCAGTAGCCGTCGTAGCTCTCGTAGCCGACATTGAACCGCGCGTATAGATTGTCGCTGATCGGCGTATTGATCATGCCGCGGAGATCCGCACGGCCGTAGTCGCCGGCGCGCAAGATCAGCTCGGACTCGAAGTCCGGACCCGGCTTGGCGGTGATGATGTTGACCGCGCCGCCGGTCACGTTTCTGCCGAACAGAGTGCCCTGCGGCCCGCGTAGCACCTCGATACGCTCGACGTCGGCGGTGCTGTTGAATGCGCCGAGATTGCCCACCTGAATGTGCCCGTCGATGTAGACGGCCGTACCAAAGACCTGCGAGGGGTTCGAGAAGCCCCCGCCCAAGCCGCGGATGTAGAGCAGCGTATCGTTGGCGCGCACGTCCTCCGCAAGGGCGACATTCGGGACGATGTCAGACATGTCCATGAGGTTATAGACCCCCTGCGCTTGCATCGCGTCGGCTGTGATTGCTGCGACCGACAGCGGCAGGGTCTGCAGGCTTTCCTCGCGGCGGCGCGCCGTGACGATAACCTCCTCGAGCATCGCCTCAGCCGATGCCGATTGGCCCTGCGCTGCCACGTGTCCCGGAATCATCAAAAGTACGCCGCTCGCAAACGCCAACAATCGCAACGATGACAGAATAGTTTTCATGTCTGCTTCTCCTTTGAAGCCGAGAAACGTGAATGTGAAAGGTCCAAAAGGGGTCTAGATGCAAAACCGGACGTCTCGGAAGATCCGTCCGAATAGCAGTCGTGAGGGGAGCTAGCTGGCCAGCGCGCGCGATGTGAGAGTTGTCGTGAGCACGTGATGCATGCATGCATCAACATACCCGGCCGCGCCCTAAACGCGGCTAGAAAATCCCGCGTCACGTCACTCAAATACGGTCGCATACGGCGTTCCCCCACCAGTGCTTCAAAAACTATGAAGCCTAGCGCGCTGCGCTGTCAACAACGTGGACGATATTTAATTCCCCTCGAAGCTCGATGTGAACATCGATCTCCCCCCATGTTTGTTGTGGCCCGATTCTACCTATGTTCCGGTCAGCAGATGGCCAAAAAGAAGGCGAAATCTGCCTCGATCAAGCCCGTCTGGAGATTCCAATGTCTGCTTTTTCCAAAGCAGCCGTTAAAAACACCCGTTTAGACTGAGTCTTTTATGGCCGCTTTCGCGATAAGGAGACATTCGTATATTTTCAGAATTCGTGCATAAACAGCAAATTTATGGCCTTTCAAGCCAGATCTGTGGATTGAGAGCCGATGCCATCGTAGCGGTGGAGTATGGGGAGCTCGTGAAGTCTCTTCTTGATCAGGTCGAGGCTGGGGAGGTGACGTTGAAGGAGGTTCTAGATCGCCTCAACTAGTAGCGGGAACCTGATCGCGCAAAGAAAAACCCCGACGGAGCCGGGGCCTTCTTTTAGACCGGCGAGGAACGGTCTATCTCAGTGGTTCTGCGAGACTTCGGCTGACCTTGCTCCGCATCATGAAGTACGCGACGAAATAACCCACCGGCTGCGTAATCATTGGTAGCCCTACCCAGACGATCGGGCTGGCGCCCTGTAGCCAAGCTAATCGGCCGAGCATATACAGACATCCGGATTGAGTAATGGCCGAAACCAATAGAGCGGCTACTCCTGCATCACGGGCATCCTGCTCCGCGAATATGAAAAACAACCCTAGAGATACGATCGACACCACAAACAACCGCGTCAACCAAATCATGTTGTCTCTGATTTTTGAAGCGTTCATAGATCGAAGTCGGCCTGAGACCAAGCGGTTCCGCGTCTGGGCTTCCGCACAGAATAGCCGAACGTCCGGCTGCGCTTTGTTTTTGATCTATTAAGTTCGAGTCTTAGTTCAGTGTTTCTCTCACCGGCATCGACTCTCCGTTAGGCATAATTAGTCCTCTGATCGCCACGGAATGCCCGTCATTTCTGGCCGCTCGGCCCGTGACCTGAATCTGATCTCCCGGTCGCAGCATGTTCTTCGCCCAACCCGCTCTGGCCAGTTTGTTCGGTGCAGTCAGTTCGCCCTGCCAATGCTCGATCTCGCCCGCCTCGTTCGTGATATCGAAATAGATCTGGACATGAGGATTTACAAAGCGAAACTCCGTGACGGTTGCATCGAGCGTAATCGTCTCTTGCGAGTACGATGCGAACCCGTGATGGGCGATCGCTGTGGGGCCAGACGAAAATGCTGCCAGTGCGAAAACGAGAATCAGGAATTTGATTCGCATCAGATTAGCCCTCTCATCGAAGATTACATGCTTATTCTATCGCAACGAGACTCGCTAAGCCGCCTCATTCTCCGGCTCTGGTAAGCGCGGCATTGCGGCCAACGAGTTGGGCGACGTCGCCATTCTCGAACTCGACGCGCGTCAGACGCATAGCATACGAGCGGCCGCTTTCGAGAAGAAGGTCACCGTTAATGGGCGTTAACGGAGAGTCTCACTTCTAATGTCCGGTTTAGGGTGTATTCGAGACCCTCACTTTCGCCATGTTAAGAACTTCCTTAACGGAGACTTTCGGCCAGTTGCGGACGCTTCGAATCGACAGTTCGAGCCGTTAAACGGTCGGCAGACTCATATGTCTCCAGCGGAATATTTATTCGGGATTCGCGAAACGCTCAAGCACTGACTCAAGCGATTCCCCTCTCTCGATGGCATCTGCGGCTTCATTGCCAGATCGCTGACCGACTTCTTCGTGAATCGAGTGGTATGTGCCGTTCAGTTCGAAACCGCCGAGAGCCGCTTCCGGGTCGCCATTACGAGCAGGGTGTACAAGCACCCTCAGCTCATCGCCTGGCTTAATCGCATCCTGAGCAAGACCTGCCCGCCCCCAGAACTGTGTAGGAACCTCAATCTTCCATTCGACGCCTTCGCCGTCCAACAGCGTCAGCATCGGGTGTGGGCGCCTGAATACGAAGTCTTCAGCAACTCCCGATATCTCGATCGGATTACGGATATCGTATGGAGCAAAAGAGTGATGCGCGTAGCTTGCGGCCGCAGGTATCAGCGTGGCAAAGACGGATAACAGAAAGCCCCTGAAGAGGAAATTAGAACATGCGCTCATGAGGAATTACTCAGGTAGGTAGAAGTTGAGAGAGCTTAATTCTATACGACCCAATGCTTCCGAATTCGCAACTTCACAATTCTTGACAGAAAACCAGTGTCTGGTTTCAGGAGCTAACGAGACGTTAAGAATGGCTATGTTAAGAAGATTCTTAACGGAGACTTTCGGCCAGATGCGGTCGTTAACTGCAGTTACTGGCCACTAAACCCGTTAGGGTACTGCTCAAGAATTGGAGTAGTTGCCAGATAGTCGTTTACCGCACCGACGAACTGTTCATCAAACAACGTTTGTCCCGCCTCTTCCCACCATCTACGCGTACTGGACGTCGAGAGGTTGCCGCGTAGCCCTGACAAAATTCAGGGACTAACGGATTCCAGTTCATGAACTAGACCTTTGGGGGGATGGTGACGCAGCACTATCAGCTTGATGACCGCCTATCTCGGAGCGCCATTTTATCATTGACCCAGACAACATAGTCGTTGGAAAAACTAGCCCGGTCCTGTTCCCAAAAATCGTTAAAACCCTTGCTGTCGATGTAACCGTCAATCCAGTTGGAAAACCCTTGCCAGTGCGACTCGGGCATTAGTCCCAATTCGAACTGTTGGAAGTAAGCCTCACCAAACGACATCATCTGCATGTGGCCCCAAAACTGGAATAGCAGGTCTCCTTCACTTAGCTCAATTCCTGATTCCAGCTTTGCATACCTGTCAGCATGCTCAGATCGAAACGTCGATATGCTCATGACAAACTCAGACATGGATTGCCGAGCCTGGGCACTGGCGACACGGTTGCTCCCTCGAATCTGTATCGACAGGTAAACCAGGGATCCGATTATCCCGATTACGCCGATCAATTCTGCAATGGCGCTAACTGCTTCCCAATTCACGTTGCGGTTCTCTCCCGTTGTCGTTTAGCCTGGCCAACTATCAAACCGAAAAGGAAAATCCCCGGCAAGACATATATCGTCGTTCCCGCTCGCCGCCCTTCGCCCAGACCCCTGCATGCAGGGTAAACCCGGTACTTAGGCCGGGTTCTATTATCCTTCAGGATCGTCTAGTCAGGCCGCGTAGCGTGATCGTTTGTCCGAGGTCGATCTTCTTCATTCTTGTTCTCGAATCGAGTGGAAAGGCTAGATTCTAATCGTTATGTAACCGGCAGGAATGGGTCGTTTCGAGACTATAAGACTGATTCTAACCCGATCTCAGAAAATGTCCGGTTCTGAGTGCTAACGAGACGTTAAGAATGGCTATGTTAAGGAGATTCTTAACGGAGACAAACGGCCAGTTCCGGTCATTCGAAAGGCAGAGGCAAGGCAATTGCCCTCCTCTGTACGTGCGAAGCCTAATACGATGTTCCTGATCTGTTCAACGCAGTCATATGACGAGTACCGGACGTGTGCCAATAAGCTACGTAGATTGCGTTAATCACCAAATGGGACCCAATTAGTACGCCAAGTGCCCCCCAAATGCCATAGTCTGGAACAAACATCAGATCCCCGACTATTACAATTGCCAACGAGGCAACGGCAGCTACTGCGCGAAGTGTTTGCCCCCTCGGAACTATGGTAAGTAAGATTCCATAGACGGAGCCGATGTATCGCATGAGAATAACAAGTGCGAAATACGGCACCATCTCACTAAGCGAGAGAAACTCTGAGCCAAAAACAAGCCGGATCAATGACTCGCTAAATATGACAACGAGCACAGACACCAACATTCCCCCGCAGACCGTGAGCAATAAATACTTTCTTTTTAGTGTCTCAAAAAGCTCATAAGATCCTACGGATTCTGCGAGTCGAGGGAGGAATAAGTTCTGAACAACTAGAGCAAGCAAGCATGCGGCCATCACTGATCGAATGCCTGCCTGGTAGATACCAAGATCAAAGGTCGAGATGAACTGCCTGATGATCAGGACATCTATGTTTAAGTAGAGCGCGGCGACGATAGTATGCAGGGCGAAAGGCATTCCTACTTTCAGTTGATCGACAATACGGGTTCGTTCGAAGCGAAATCCAAAACGTCTCAGATAGACTATTCCAATAATGAGGAGCCCGAGGATACGTCCCAGAGAAAATCCTAACGCAGCGCCAGTAGAAGACGCGTAGACGACTGCGCCGACAATGCACAGCGCAAGTACAGCCAGCTCTGTCAGAAAGGTAAGTAGAAACTCCGTATGATATTGAGAGCAAATTCTGTAGGGCACTAAAAAGTGACGACTAAACGAATAAGCCACCTGTGCCGAGAACATTGCGAGTAATGAGCGGTAGAGCGTCTCGTCAAGTGCGCCAATTTCCACTAGTAGCAAGAAAACTAATGTCGTTGGGATTACGAGAGATAGCTTTGTCAACGTCGTGCTAGTTGTTAACTCCGGCACACGATTTTTGTTCAGAGCTCCGTCCCTAAGAAGCTTTAGCTCCAACCCGTAGTCAATCGGGAGAGCGAGCAGACTTGCTGCGACTAGACAATATGTGAATTCGGCGAAACCGGTCACGCCGAGAATACGAGAAATTACGATTACAACGAAAAACGCCGTCAAGCTCCTGCAAAGGATAGATAACGTGGCAAGTAGCATACGGCGATCTGCTACAACATCCATGAGCATCGAGCGGAGAGTTTTATGGAGAGTCATTCTCGAATTTGATGCGCCCTGCTCTTGGTAGCGACTGAAATTTCCAATAGAGAGTTGAGAAGGTTCGTTGCTCTGTTAGACGTTGGCTGTGCAAATACTTGATTAAGAGAATTGTCGTCTGTTTCTCGGGAATCAATCGCGGCTCTCCATGCCAATATTTTGGCGCGACATTGTCGTAGTCAAGATAAAGCCGTAGATCCCAGCCCGACGGACGTAGAATCGCTTTGCCGCTCTGCGTAAGCCTCCATCAGGAGTTTACCTGTGGATGGAGAGGCCGCGAGACTACGTAGTGCCCGTAGGTTTGAATAAGAAGTTAATGCAGTATCTCGGGTCGCCTTGATCGGCCCGAGCGAGATCTTGGTGAATGTTAGGGTCAAAAGTCGATATGGGGGCTTCATGGCAATGTTCGTCAAAAAATATGCCTGTGTAACCCATAGCTTCGATCTCGGTAAGAAATGGCCGAATATCTTGGCCATGATGACGGTGTTCTATTTCAATCAGTAACACGGGTTTTTCTCGCTTCAGCGTTTCTTGGGCGCCGCGAATAACGGCCATTTCGTGACCTTCGACATCAATTTTAATTACGCTGACATTGGTGAACCCGAAACTGTCCAAAGTTGCTAACTGAACATTATGAGAGGTGTGCTCTCCTGAATACTCCCGAAGTGTAGCCCACCCATGCAGCGGTGTAGCATCTCTATACGGAACATGAATGGTAGCTGTGCCGCTATCGTCTGACAGCGCGATGGGATGAACACGCACATTACGACGTATCTTGGCGAATTTTGAAAGTACTTCAGCGCACTCTGGTAGCGGCTCAAACGCTTCGACGCTGTCAGAGTTACGTGAGAACGCATAAGTGAATAGCCCGACGTTTGCGCCAACGTCTATCGCGCAGGACCCACGTCGAATATAGGATGTAATAGTGTGCAAGTCGTGCATCAGATGACCGCTGCTACGCGCCCGCTTTACCCAGTATCGAATCGGCGGCTCCAGAGACTTTGGTATCAGACGAAGAATAGTGCGCTTTAGTGACATTGACTATTTTGGCGTGAATTCGCGAGAGGATCATTACTGAGTGATCATCACATTTAGCTAATTATCTCTAGAACAGGGGAGGGGTCTATTTTCGGCCGCAGTGTCGATTCGAGACCTTAGCTCCAGCCTCGAAATATATCAACAAAAGGACCGCTTTCGGGCACTGACGAGACGTTAAGAATGGCGATATTAAGAACTTCCTTAACGGAGACTATCGGCCAACAGCGGACATTTCCAGCCAAGATCCCGACTCATTTCTGGCTATCATGCCGAGAAACGCTGATTGAGAGAATATGCCCTCGCCCCTAACCCGTAGCCATGACAGACGAACAAAGCCAGCAACTCGCCGATGCCATCGTAGCGGTGGAGTATGGGGAGCTGGTGAAGTCTCTTCTTGATCAGGTTGAAGCCGGGGAGATGACGTTGGAGGAGGTTCTGGCTAGGCTTACGAGTGGCTGAGACCAATCTCTGAGCCTTCAAAGTCCCGTCTGGCGCGGGTTTTTTAGTCCTATCAGTGCCACGAGTTGGATATTATTCACCGAAGGCCAGAATATGCGAATGTCTAAATATGCACCAAGCGGCTTGAACACATCGGCAACAGAATTTTCTGTGAATGATGGCTGTGAAACTATGGCTGGAGTTTTTTCTATCGTAGTCATAATGTTCTTCCTTGCTGCCTGTAACGAGGGGGAGACGGTTTATCCTGAAGCAATTTCCACTGCTCAGATTCTTCGCCCAGTGATGATCGTGGCGCATCGAGGCGGCAGCGCATACGCCCCAGAGAATACTGTTACGGCGTTCAAGAACGGTCTTCGGCTCGAAGCCGATGTGTTGGAGTTGGATGTCAAGGT
>Ga0255049_10002242_pt1 | contig 10249 bp, 5 predicted proteins | sample JV7_2_3_MG_FD_183615 | JGI IMG/M metagenome (GOLD analysis project Ga0255049, IMG submission 183615) | Seawater microbial communities from Jervis Inlet, British Columbia, Canada - JV7_2_3 | ecosystem: Environmental > Aquatic > Marine > Inlet | place: Canada: British Columbia | collected 2016-10-06
GGGCGGACTCGAACTCCGTTTCCTACCCAGCCGCCGTGGCTCCGCCTCGTTCAAGGGCTTCTACATCGACGACCAGGTCAGCAATTCCGAACGCTGGAACTTCGAGTACAAACAGGAGCAACAGTTCAACAACGGTTTCCGCATGGTCGCGGACGTCAGCCAGATCAGCGACTTCAACTACTACTCGGATTTCTCGCGCAACCTGAACATCGTGTCCTCGCCGACCGTGCTGGCGCGCATCGAGTTCTCCCGTAACGGCCCCTGGGCCTCGTTGAACGTCCGCGAGCTGCGCCGCGAGCAGCTTCGTGTCGACGGCTCCGAGCTGGTCCAGCAGACATTGCCCGAGATCGAGTGGCGCGGCCGCACCAAACGGCTCGGTAAGAGCCCGATCTACTTCGACTACCAATCTTCCGTGGCGAAGATCGAGCAGAACGAGAAGCCGACGCCGTGCACGGTGGCGCCCTGTACCCCCAGCCAACTTGCACCGCTCAACGCCGATTACGGCCGGCTCGATCTGTTCCCGGCGATCTCGATGCCGCTGACCCCCGCGCCGTGGCTCGATGTGACGCCGAGCGTCCGCTATCGCATGACCCACTGGACCCAACGATTCGAGGAAATCACGCTAGGGACCGGCGACATGACACGTGTCGCCGCGGACTCCGCGATCACCCGCAATCTGTTCGGCGCGAACCTATCGATCGTGGGTCCCAAGTTCTACCGCCTGTTCAAGAACAAGAGCGGCAGCAGCTTCAAGCATACGGTCGAACCGCAGGTCTCCTACGGCTACCTCGAGCGCTACGACCGCACGGACGAGTTGCTGCTCTACGACGACGTCGATCAATTCAACGGGTCCGGCGCCAACCTGAACTATTCGCTGGTTCAAAGGCTGTTTGCCAAGCGCCCGCGGTTGATGCCGCAACCGGGGCGCGAGGCGATGCAACCGGTCGTGATGGCGGATGGCACCACCAACGATCCTCTCGCGGAGGGTGTTTCCCCGGTCGATACGACGGAGGGGTTCGCCCCGCTCCCACCCGCGGGCGCCCCGGTCGAGGCGCTGGAGATCGCCTCACTCGAATTTCGCCAGATGCGTTCGTTCAACAGCGACCTCAGCTTTGCCGATCTCGATTCGGACGGCATCGATGAGGCGACCAGCCCGTACTCGGACCTACAGATCATCGGTCGCTTCAACCCGTCGCTGAAGACCAGCATCGACCTGCGCGGTCGCTATCACATCCTCTACGAAGATCTCCGCGACGTGACGTTGTCGGGCGCCATCCGTAGCCGCACCGCGCGCACGGGGTTTTCCGTCATCTATCGCAAGGGGCTGGGCGTCAGCAACACGGGAACGAGCACGATGCCCGTGTTCGAGCCCAACCGGGACGACACGCAGGTGCGCTTCGATACGGGTCTGAACCTGATCGGCGGGAAGCTTCAGCTGAACTACACCACGCTGTTCATCGCCAACCCGCCGCTGAACCAGAACCACCTGCCCGACCAGCACTGGAGGCTGGCTTATGCCACCCAGTGCTGTACGTTCGTGATCGAGCGCTTCACGCGAGATTTCGCGGGTGGCGCCGACCGCCGGGATCTGTCGTTCCGCGTGGATCTCGCAGGGATCGGTAAGCTGTTCGACTACAGCGGTTTCTAGGAGTCAAGGGTGAGCGAACGCATCGTCATCGCCGGCGCCACGGGCCAGGTGGGCCTGGCGTTGCAGCGGCGCCTCGACCGCGAGAACCGTACGTATGTGGCCCTGGGGCCGCACGAATTGGACCTGACCTCGCCGAACGTTGTCAATCAGCTCGCCGGACTCGACCCCACTGCAGTGATCAACGCCGCGGCGTGGACCGACGTCCGCGGCGCCGAACAGGCGTCCAACCGTCAACTTGTCTGGGAGGTCAACTGCCACGGTGCGCGCCGCCTGGCCGAAGGTTGCGCCGCGCTGGGTGTCCCGCTGGTTCACATCTCGACGGACTATGTCTTCGACGGACGCAAGCGCGTTCCGTACAAGGAAGAGGACGAGACCAACCCGCTGCAGGCCTACGGTGCTTCCAAGCTCGACGGTGAGCGCGAGGTCGCGCGGGTCTGCCCATCCGTCCTGATCGCCCGCACCTCGACCGTCTACGGTGACCGGCCCGAGGGCCCGCGACACTACGTCGACGCGATCCTCGCCCAGGCGCGCGAGCACCAGGCGCTTGAGGTCGTACGCCTGCCGGTTTCTTCGCCGAGCTACACTGCCGACATCGCGGACGCCCTGGTGAACCTGCTTGACGCTCGGGCGTCCGGCCTGGTCCATGTCGTCAACGACGGGGCCGCAAGCCGGATGGAACTGGCCTGCGAAGCGGTCCGGCTCGCGGGTTTCGACTTCGAGGTCGCAGAACGCCCCGAACTCGGCGGCGATCTGGAGCGTCCGGACTATTCCGTGCTGGACACGTCGCGCTACCGCGAGCTGACCGGCAAGTCGATGCGCTCGTGGCAGGAAGCTTTGAGCGACTACGTGGCGGGGCTCGCGACGTGAAGGTGCTGGTCACCGGAGTCACCGGGTTCCTCGGTGGACGGGTCGCCACGACACTTGCCGCGGCAGGGCACGATGTCGTCGGTTTCTGTCGCGACGAGTCGCGCTGGAGCGGGCGTCCGGATTCGGCCACGGCCGTGACCGGCGACGTCACCGACCGCGCCGCGGTCGAGCACGCGGTGGACGGATGCGAGGCGGTGATTCACGCGGCGGCCTTGGTCAAAACCTGGGTGCGCGACAAACGCCAGTTCGACCGCATCAACGTCGAAGGACTGGGCTACGTCATCGAAGCCTGTCGCGACGCCGGTGCGCGTTTGGTCTACACGTCCTCGTTCATCGCCCTGGGCCCGACCGATGACACGACCTTCGATGAGGAAAGCCCGCGGGTCGACACCGTGTTCCACAATGATTACGAACGCACCAAGTGGCTCGCCGACCAACTCGCGCGCAACACCAAAGAGATCAATCTCGATCTGGTCCGGGTTTACCCCGGCGTTATCTTCGGCCCCGGTGTATTGACCGCGGGAAATCATGTCGTCCAACTGCTGTTGCAACACGCCCGCGGCAAGCTCCCGGGCATGCTCGGCAAAGGCGACCTGCGGCAGTGCTTTGCCTACGTCGACGACGTGGCCGCGGGTGTCGTCCAGGCGCTCGCCCGGGGTAAGAACGGCGAGGGCTACATCCTCGGTGGCGAAAACCGCACCGGCATCGACTTGTTCGATGCCTTCGAAGCCGCGACGGGTGTCGCGCCCCCGAATAGAAAGATCCCATTCTGGGCTGCCGGTCTGATCGGAAAGGCTCAACGCTGGCGTGCCGAACTCCTCAACATCGAACCCGAACTGACCGACGAGGTCGTCGGAATTTACCGCCATGAGTGGGCCTACCGTTCCGACAAGGCCGTCGCCGAACTCGGTTACCACGTGACACCGTTCACCGAGGCCGTCGCCAGGACCGTGGCCTGGCTCCGCGAGAGCGGGGAGTTGACTTGAGCCGAGTCCGCGGCGAGCTCTGGCGCAAGGCCGTGCACATCAGCATGGGCGGGTTTGCGCTGCTGTTCCGTTGGATCACGCCGTGGCAGGCGGCGATCCTCGCGATCACAGCGCTCCTGTTCAACCTGTTCGTGCTGCACCGGCTGACCCGGCGCGCGCTGCTTCGCGAGAATGAACGCGGATCCGGATACTCGCTGGGCATCGTGCTGTACCCGGCCGTCGTCCTGGTGTCGATCGGCGTGTTCCGCGAGCGCATGGAACTCGCCGCCGCCGTGTGGGGGTTCTTGGCCTTCGGCGACGGGATGGCGACGGTCGCCGGTGTGCTCGCGAAGGGCGGGAAGCTGCCGTGGAATCCAGAAAAGTCCTGGGCCGGTTTCCTCGCCTTCGTGTTCAACGGCACGGCGGCCGCGGCATTCCTGATCCGATGGACCCAGCATGCCGTGGTCGACACCACGCCGGCGATGGAGTCGGTCGGCATGTCCTTCCTCGCCGTCGGTGGCGATGCGCAGGAGTTCATGTTCCTGGTCGGCGCTTGCTTCGTGGCCGCACTCGCGGCGGCGTTCGCCGAGTCGCTGTCGACCGGGATCGACGACAACATCCTGGTGCCGCTGGTCGGAGGCGGTTTTCTCTATGCCGCAACACTCGTGCAACCCGTACTCCTGGACGCCCGTGCCGACGAACTTCTCGGTGCTGTGGGCTGGGGGGCGCTGATCAACGCCGTGCTCGCAGGCCTGGCCTACGCGGCAAGAAGCGTCAGCGTCTCGGGTGCATTGGGTGGTTTCGTCCTGGGGACCGCGTTGTACACTCTTGGTGGATGGCGCGGCTTCCTGATGCTGTTCGTGTTCTTCGTCCTCGGGACGCTGACGACCAAGCTCGGCTACCGAAGGAAGGAAACACTCGGGATAGCCCAGGAAAAAGGCGGACGACGCGGCGTCAAAAACGCGGTCGCCAACACGTTGACCGGTGTCCTGTTCGCATTCCTGGCGGTCTCGACCGCCTCGCCGGAAATCTTCACCGCCGCGCTCGTCGCCGCGTTCGCGACGGCCGCCTGCGACACGGTTTCGTCGGAGGTCGGCCAGGCCTACGGCCGGACGCACCTGTTGATCACGAACTTCCGCCGCGTTCCCGCGGGGACGGATGGCGCGGTATCCCTCGAGGGAACCCTGGCCGGACTTGGCGCCTCACTGGTCCTGGCGGGTATCGCCTGGCAGGTCGAACTCGTAACATTGCCCGTAGCGGGGATCGTGGCCGCGGCGGGTTTCGCCGGGGCGACGATCGAGTCTTATCTCGGCGCGATCGTCGAGAAACTCGACATGCTGGACAACGAGCTGGTCAACTTCGCGAACACGATGATCGGTGCGCTGATCGCGCTGGTCGCGACGCGGGCACTGTTCGGTTAGGCCGCACCCCCCTCGAGTATCGCGCACTCGAGCAAGTCGACGACTCCCGGTTCTTGTGCTCCGTCGCGCAGAACCGCGAAGGACCGTGAGCCCCCCTTTTTTACCGGACCTCCGCGGTTTTCCGAAAACCGCTGGTGAGCTCGCCGCGAGTCCGTACCTTGTTCAAAACGTAAGGATCCTCTCGCGGATCCCGGGACCGTTTCGGAGACCTCATGAGTCTGTCCGCTCTATCGATTGCGGTGCTGCTGCTTTTTGGCGATCTATCGGCATTCGAGCCGACGGTGCCATTCCACGAACCCAACGCGCTCGTACTCAACATTTCCGAGGCGGATCTCAATCGAATCGTGCGCGACGCGTTCCGGGAGCACCTCGGCACGAGAATCGGGGGGACGAGTTCCAACCCCTCCCGTGGCGTTCAGGATCTGCGCTACGAGGCGGTTTTCTCCGAGCCGATTCTCGAGCTCGATACGGACGGAAGACTACGGGTCGATTTCGATCTACTGCAGGCAGATCTGCGAATCGGGCGGTTCGAGCGCAGGTTCATGCGCAAGATGGCCAGCTGCGATGGTGCGGGGATCCACGTGAACCCCGATCGGCCTGTCGAGGTGGCGCTGCACATGAGCCTGGAGGTCGATGACAACGCCCTGCACATCGTTCCGTCGAGCGTGACGGTCGAGGATTCCAAGAGCTTCCAGCTCGTGAAGCCCACGAAATGCCGCAACACGTGGCTGCCGAAGTGGCTCGTGTGGCAGGTCGGCAAGGGCAAACTGCGTCGCAAGATCAAGCAGCTCGATGACATGCTTCTGGCAAAGGCCCAGTCGGGCGCCGCCGAGTTCAACGAGGAAAGCGGGCTCCTGTCAAGACAGTGGAGCATCGGAACGGGAGACGTTTCCACGGCGGCCGCGGAACTCTACCTGTATCCACAACAGGTCGATACCAGCCACGGATCCTTGCTGATCGGCTTCGCGGGCTCCACGACGCAGCCGCCGACGGCGACGCGCAGCATGCCGGCGTGGGTCGCCTCCGAGTCTCATCATTCCTATCTGGGTCTGTCCGAGTCTTTCCTCAACTCCGCAGCACGCGCCGCGGTCAACCGGCTGCGGACCCGTCCACGCAAGCCCAGCGGGAATCTGTCGAAGTTGTTCAGCGGCAGCGCGGTTCGCTCGCTGATCCCCGGCCTTCGAGACGTGGAGTCCACCGAACACCTCCGACTCGGGATGGTGTTTCATCGCCCGCCGGGAATCGAATTCGAAACAATCGACGACGAACGCTCGGATCGATCGAAGAGTCGCGCGCTGATACGGATTCGCCTGTCCCGTGCGGAGTTGACGATCTGGGATTCGGACGAGTTACTCGGCGCTCTGGAGATCGAATCGGCCATACTGGCCGTTGCGCCTTACCTGAACGTGCTGGGCGGTATCTCGTTCGAGGTCGTCGAGAACGCGTGGCTCCTGTCTTCTCGAAGCATGGATTTCGACGAGGAGACCCTTGCTGCGATGTTTCAGGAACTGTTCTTCGGCGAGATGTTCGAGACCCACTACCGGCCGGTCGCTCAACGCTCGTTCGACGTCGGTGAGACGAAGTTCCATCCCCGGTACTTCAGTCTCCTCGGCGACTATTTGGTGATCGGACTCTCCGAGTTTTCGCGCGACGCCGAGTCGGTGGCGGCCGGAGCGGCGGCCTTGGGCGGGCCCAACTCCCACGCGAACAGGTAGCCCTCGCGGGTGACCGCGAGCAGGTCGGGATGGCCATCCCCGTCCAGATCGCCGATTCCCGGCGCGGAGAAAATCCAGCCTCCGGTAAATTTCGGAAAGCCGGCGGCCTCGCCCCCCGACCGGACGAAGGCGTGCAGCAGGTACCCGCCGCTGCCCATCAGGATCTCCGCCGTCCCATCGGCGTCGACGTCGGCCGCGGAGGGACTGGCGTAGAGCATCAGATCCTCCATCCTGCGCGGATAGTTGCGCAGCATGGGGACCACCGAACGCTCGCCGGGATCGCCGTCGAGCCTCCAACCCCCGAGGGCCAGCGGCACATCCAACGGGATGCCTGGCTTGGATCGCAGCGTCAACATCCTGAATGTCAAGAGCGGGACATACAGCTCGAAGCTGTCGTCGCCATCCGTGTCGGCGACCAGCGGTGAGCCGGTTCCCCCGAGAAACGTCGTGCCTTGCAGCGCTGATTCCGCACCGGGAGCGAGCGAGTAACGAGCCACGACCCGCGGCGCGCCCTGAACGGGCTGGTCGACCAGGACCACCGAGCTGCCGGTGACCGCGTAGAGCACCACCTCCCGATCGAGGTCGCCGTCGACGTCGACCAGCGCCGGTGTCATCTGCAGACCGCTCGCCAGCGTGGGCAGCAGACCGGGTCTCAGAGCGGGCAACTCGAACGGCATCCAGCCGGGAACGAAGGGTCCGTCGGGGTGTTTGTTACCCTCGGCCCGGATGGCGTAGGCGGTCGCCCACCCGTCGTTCAGACCGTTCGAACCCACGACGATCTCGGGACGACCGTCGCCGTCGATGTCACCCACCGCGGGTGTGGAGACGATCTTCGCGATGGCGACGGCTCCCGGCGTCGGTACCAACCGAACGGGGAAACCGTCGAGCAGCGAACCGTCGTTGCGCCAGACATAAACGTGCCCGTCGAGAGCGCTGACGATGATCTCTTTCCCCGGTTTTCCGTCCAACTCGGCGAGCACCGGCCGCGAGAGAATCCCCGACTCGATCTGCCGCTCCCGTGTGGCCGGACGCGCCAGCTGAGGGTTCACCGAGACCGGAAAAGGCTTCAGACGTTTGCCCGCACGATCGAACGCATAGACCTTGCCGCTTCGAGAGGCTACCACGATGGCTGGCGCGCCGGTTCCCGCAAGGTCGCCCACCGCCGCGCCGCGCACGATCGTTTCCCGCCGCCCTGCAGCCGTCTCGTCCAACGAAGCGACCACGGTTCGCAGCTCGCCCGCCTCCCAGTCCATGATTCGCACCCGACCATCGGCGGTCGGCAAGACGATCTCGTCCCGGCCGTCTTCGTCGAGGTCGACGAGCAGCGGAGCGGCCTCGCCCGATGCGCCGAGATCGAGCGGAAAACCTGTTTTCCATGTCGGATCGTGAAACAGGAAGAAGCTGCGGCGAGCCTCGGCGGTGAGACCCCGATCGTCGGTGACGCGGAGGCGTAGCGTCACGCTGTAGCGATCGCGCTCGTCCCGGTTTCGCGGTGCGGGTCCGCTCGGCAGCGGCAGTTCGGAGAAATCAAGCACACCGATCCGGCCGACTCTCTCTCCTTCCACGGAACCCCGCGTTACCGTTCGGTAGTCCGTTTCTGCGGGTTCGACACCGAGGGCAAAGGCGAGCTCGTAACGGCCCCGTTTTGCGCGGGGCAGACGGATGCTTGCGTGGATATCGATGGTTTGATCGACGACGGGCGAGACGATCGCGAACCAGCGCGGGTTGTGAAGGTCGACGATCGGCGGGATCCGCCCGTCGCGAACCGCTTCTACAGCACGCAGAGCGTTCAACCGACCGTAGCCCGTGAGCTGGTCGAATCCAGCGCGCGCCGGATATCGAAGTTTGCCCCAATCGGGCGTTGAGTTATCCAGATCATCCGCCGTGAATCGAATCAACTGGAACAGCTCCTCCGGGTGGAGCTTCCCCAACCCGGCGTCAAGCGCCGCCGACTGCAAGAGACCGGCGACACCGGAGAGCCTGGAGGTGGCGCCGGAGGAGCAGCTCCGAGCGGGAACCGAGACCCAAACACGGGCGCCGAAATTCGTGCAGGGATTCAGACCCCAGAACGTCGAGGCTTTCGTGAAATCGGTCGAGTTGTTGCGAATGGCGTTGACGTAGAGCGCGTGATTGTAAACGCTCGGATAGTTGTGGTGGTACGAGAATTCGTCGGCGGCCGACGCAATGATGGCCACGCCGTTCTCGTAGGCGTAGTCGATGGCCGCCCGGGCCGCCGGTGTGTTGTTGTAGCTGCCGAGTGCCGACGCGATGACCGTTGCCCCGGCACGGACGGCGAAGACGACACCGCTGGCGAACTGATTCGCATCCACGACGAAGCTGTCCCCGACGCGAACGGGAAGCACGCGGCAATTCGGGCAGACCCCCGCGTCTCTCAAACCATTGTCCGTCTGGGCGGCAGCGACCGAGGCAATGCCCGTTCCATGGCCGAAATCCGTGTCGTCGGCCGCATCGTTGTCGCCCGCTCCGAAATCGCAGTGCGACCCGGAAAAAAAGTCGTAGCCTGCGATGTCGTCGGGGTAACCGTTGCCGTCGTCGTCCAGGCAGTCGGAAAACGCCCGGATCAGATCCTCGGCGTCCAGCAGCCCGTTCGCATTGCTGTCGCGCACGCGCGAGTCGTCCGCGTAGTCCACGACGGTAAAGATCCCGTCGGAGTTCTTGTCGTGTACCGGCGAGCCCTCCGGCACGGGAAGCTCTCCGGCATTCAGGTGAATCTTTTCGGTGAGATCCCGATAGCCCCAACGAATCCCGCTGTCGAGGACCGCGATCAGAACGTCATCCCGGCCAGTGGTCCATTGCCATGCGCGATCCAGCGAGAATCCGATCGAGCCGAGTTCGAGTTCTCCCGGGTGCATGTTCTTGCGGTCGATGGCTTCAGGGATGTCGCTGCGGAATTCCCACCGTCGGGGGTAAGTCGGATCGTTCGGCTGGCACAGATCCGGGTCCGTGCCCGGCTCTCCGGGCCAGCACGATTCCTTGGTATCGCTGTTCGTCGCGACCTCGCCCGCCATGATCGAAGTGGTCAGCAAGCCGGCCTGGGCGACGACCCACAACCGTCGGGTACCGCGCCTCCAGGCACGCCGACCGGCGAAGGGATCGTTCAGGAACATCGGCAATTCTCCCTGTTGGAATCTTGTGTGAGGCGTTCGGGAATGCAAACGAGTCGGTCGTTTGACAGGTTGTACGAATCGACCGGTCTCTTTCGTTTCCCTTTCGAGCCCCGGTTTCGTCGTGTAGGGTGGACGCACCGAAAAACGACGGATGTCGGCCATGGGCAACCAAAGGCACAAGACACCGTACGAGGGCGTTCCTGGCCTGCCGGGAGCGCGGTCGGGAGGTCCGTGAACTCGCATTCATTATTCGTGTCGGTGCTGCTCCTCGGCTTGTTACTCACGACGCCGGCTGGTCCCGACGACCCGTCCTCCCGCTCGCCGGGAACCGTCAGGACCGCGGAGCGGATGGAGTGGATCGCCCAGGCCGCCGACCCTCTCACCAACTACACGGTGGGCAGCGGCGGGCGCCTGCGGCACTACCGTCGGAAGATCGCCGAGGCGACGAGCCTGGCCGAGCGAGTCCAGTTCCAACTCCAAATTGCGTGGGAGTTGCTGTTCACCG
>Ga0255049_10002245_pt1 | contig 10241 bp, 9 predicted proteins | sample JV7_2_3_MG_FD_183615 | JGI IMG/M metagenome (GOLD analysis project Ga0255049, IMG submission 183615) | Seawater microbial communities from Jervis Inlet, British Columbia, Canada - JV7_2_3 | ecosystem: Environmental > Aquatic > Marine > Inlet | place: Canada: British Columbia | collected 2016-10-06
CGCAAAAATAATTCAGCAAGCCGAAGAAGAGGTCAGCATTGCATCCTTTGACAATCCACTTGAAGCATTACACTGGTTAGACCACAACCATCCAGATTTAATCATCACCGACTACCGCATGCCCGATATCAATGGTGTCGAATTAATCAGGCAAATTAGAGCCAAGTCGGCCTGTCAGGATATTCCGATCATGATGATTACCGTAGTCAGCGAAAAATCGGTCCGATACGATGCACTGGAAGCCGGTGCGACCGCTTTCCTGACCCGCCCAATCGATCAGATTGAGTGCCGCACCAGCTGTCGCAATCTGCTCAAACTGCATGAACAGCAATCGATCATCCAGGACAGAGCCGACTGGCTCGCTCGCCAGGTTGAAGTCGCAACCCAGCAAATCGTTTCTCGCGAGCATGAAACCTTATTACGACTCGCGAAGGCTGGCGAATATCGAGACGAGGTCACCGGTAATCATGTCGTCCGCATGGCAAGGTATTCACGAGAAATCGCCGAAGCCCTCGGCCTTAGCGAAAAAGAATGTGATGAAATCGAATATGCCGCGCCTATGCACGATATCGGCAAGATTGGAATACAGGACAAGATCCTGCTAAAACCGGGAAAATTTGAGCCGAACGAGTGGATGACGATGCAGCAGCATACGATAATTGGCCACTCCATTTTGTCTCATAGCCAATCGCGCTATATCCAGACTGGTTCGATCATTGCACTCAACCATCACGAGCGGTTTGACGGCAGCGGTTATCCAAACGGGGTATCCGGTAAAGATATCCCCCTGGTGGCACGCATCGTCACGGTAGCTGATGTCTATGATGCACTGGTTTCAGCCAGGCCCTACAAACGTGCCTGGGAAGCCAAGGATGCCCAGGACTATCTGCATAAGCACGCGGGCACTCAATTCGATCCAATTTGTGTTGAAGCCTTTTTTGAACGTCTCGACAATATAACCAGATTTCATGAAACATGCAGTGACGGCTAAGTGCATTCACCCCAAAGTAAAAAATGGAATTAACTGAGACGAAATTCAGTTTGCTTGGAAAGCTCAATCAAAGGCTGAAAGGAACCGGCGACTCGGAACCTGAGCAGGCAAAACTGCGACTGTTGATCGCAGCCATCCTGGTCATCTATTACTGTGTGCCCTGGGCAGAAAACGAGCGTTTTATCGATATTTTCGATTCGACGCCAAATATCATAATCATGGTGGGATCCAGCATAGCCCTGCTGATCTTCGCTGCCATCGTCAAAAATCCCCGCCCTTCCCCCATCAGACGGGTATGCGGAATATTGGCAGACATGATCTCTTTGTCTATCTTGATGTACTGGACTGGCGGTGATCATATTCCGTTATTTGTTTTTTACTTATGGGTAACGCTTGGTAATGGCTTTAGATATGGCACCCGATACCTGTACATATCTTTCGGTGTCAGTCTGGTCGGATTTACGCTCGTCACCTTATTCAGTGAATACTGGCAGGAACATGGTTCTTTTGCTTTCAGCCTGTTATTAATACTGCTGGTGCTGCCACTGTATGCGGCTTTCCTACTCGAAAAGCTGCATGCAGCCATTGCCGTCGCCAAGCAGGCGAACGAAGCAAAAAGCCGATTTCTGGCAAACATGTCACATGAGCTTAGAACTCCGCTTAATGGCGTAATTGGCATGGGTGACCTCCTTCGTGAAACCCGACTGAGTCACGAACAGCGTGAGTTGGTAGGCACTCTGCACAGCTCGGCCTACTCGTTGCTCGACTTGATCGAGAATGTACTTGATATTGCAAAAATCGAATCCGGCAAGATCAATATTGAAAACAAGGCTCTCGATTTATATGCGGTTGTAAACGCGGTTGTTTACATGCTTTCTCCTACAGGAGAAGCAAAGAATCTGTTGATTTCATGCAGCATCGATCCGGGCACGCCATTCTCGTTAAATGGCGACCATCAACATCTGCGTCAGGTTTTGATAAATCTCGTGAACAATGCAATCAAGTTTACCGACGAAGGCTCTGTCAATTTACGCGTATTTAGAGTCGGGGGAAGCGACAGTAACCCTCGCATTCGTTTCGAGGTAACCGATACCGGGGTTGGCATTCCTGCAGATTCCCTGAATACAATTTTCGACGACTTCACCCAGGCTGAACAAAGCTCTATCAGGAGTTATGGAGGTACGGGCCTTGGGACCGCCATCTCCAGGGAACTTGTAGAATTGATGGGAGGCGAAATCGGCGTAGAAAGCGAACACTACAAAGGCTCAAAATTCTGGTTCGAGCTGCCGTTTGAAGCATTACCACACAATGATCGTATTATTTCTTCGAATCATATTTTGTTGCTGGCCGCCGAAGATACGGCCGCTGTCATAAGACCTTCGCTAAAGGGCTGGGGCATTGATTTTGACTGGGTTCGATCCTCGACCCGAGCGCTTTCAATTTTACTGCAGGCTGCTGAACAAGGTAATTATTATCACTCGGTTATTGTAGACCAGGATAGTTTGAGTGATATCAATGCGGAGCAGTTTGCGCAAATGGTACGCTCCGAAAAATTACTGGAAAGCGTCGCGCTGATACTGGTGAACTCGTCGGATACGATGATCAACATTAACGCCGTCAATCAATACTACATATCGACAATTCTCGAACCCGAAGACAAAAGAAGCCTCTTTAACGCGATACATGCCGCACAAAGTGCGCAGGTCACCGATGAAAATGTTGTCACGCTTGCCGAACACTACAGCCGACAAACCGGATCCAAGGCACTCGACATTCTGGTCGCCGAGGACAATAACGTCAACCAGCAGGTAATCCAGGGAATTCTCAGGCATGCTGGCCACAATGTTCGGCTGGTTGCAAGAGGAGATGATGTACTCGATATCCTTGAGGCCGATGCGAGTTCGGTTGATATGCTCATACTCGATATGAACATGCCGGAAATGAATGGCCTAGAAGTCGTGAAAACCATCAGGTTTATGGATACGCGTCGTGAGTTACCCGTCATTATGCTAACCGCTGATGCAACCACCGAAGCCAAGCGAGCGAGCACCGACGCTGGTGCAGATGCCTTTTTAACAAAACCTGTCAATGCACGAGCGTTGCTTGACCGAATTGCATCTTTATCGCGGGATATAACGAAGCAAGATACTGGCACCGAAACCAATACCACAGATATCGCAAGTCACCTCGACAAACGGCGGCAATCTACACAGGAAATCAGGGGTTCAGAGTGGTACGACGAATCGACTATTCGAGAGTTGTCTGCACTTGGAGATTATGATTTCCTGTTTAACCTGATAAGAAGTTTCCAAAGAGACGGCATACAGCATGTAGCGCGTATCAACGAGGCCGCAGAAACAGACTATCCAGAATTCCGCGAGGCCTTACATGCACTCAAGGGATCGTCTATCGAGCTAGGTGCACGAACGCTCTCGGATATATGCCAACAGGCAGAAGCTTTGAAACCCTATGACATCGGCAGCGATACCAGTAGGAAAATGGCTGCGAAAGTCCAGAGAGTGTTTCTCAAGACATCCGCAGCACTGAGTAATGCTTTAAAACAGGATATTGCGCAACCCTGAGGAGAGAATTCCGGGTCAGCAATCTCCTTTCAGAATTCTGCGGTATTAAACCCTCTGTTCCTGCATCTTTATCAAGCGCCCCATGACCTTCAAGTCCTTCTCGGTTAGCTTGAAAGCCGATTCGGTCCATATCTTGGCGATATCGATTAACTCATCGTAACTAATCTGGTTACAGATATCGCGTACTTTTCGGATTGCGCCGTAGCTATTTGAATAGCGGTTGGCGGCCTTGATATACCGATAGACTTCCATCTCACCCTCGCCTTTCTCGGCCAGAATATCGATGACCCCCATAGCGTAAAGCTCTTCGGAGGTGTACAGCTTTCCACTCAATATAATTTGTTCGGCCTTCGCGGTACCAATCCGACGCGATAGCAGAGAATAAGCTCCCATGCCCGGAAACAGATTGAAAAGGACCTCTGGCAGACCCATCTTGACGCCTTTTTCTGCAATGATCACGTTGCTTGCAAGCGCCGACTCGAAGCCACCGCCCATAGCGTCTCCCTGTACCAGCGCTATGGTGGTGAGATCACAATCAAGGTGGTTGATATTTTCATGCAAAATATCGACGCATCGAATCGCGTAGTTAAATAAACCATCACGATTATCACTTTCGATATAATTTCTGAACAGGTTCAAATCACCACCGAGGTTAAAGATTCCCTCGACATCCGATCCAACCACAATATAGTCATATTTCTCACCCTGGCTGATCCGCATTTCTTCTTTCACTTCACGGATATATTCATGGAATTCGGAAAGAATCTGGTTGGTGAAACAGGGGCGAGGTTCGGACTTCATCAAGCACCAGGATAACTTGTACCTGGGATCGTAATGCGTCTTTAGTTGCCTGGTCTTATCATTTTCTACCCTGGAATGGGCGGAATGGTCCAATATTGCTACATTGCTCATAGTCTCTCTCCGTTTATCGATGTTCCTGGTACCCAAAAATTGCATTCGGGATTAGCTTTGGTTTTATATGTGCCGATAACGAAATTTCTTTAATTTCAGCACTTTATCCACTTTATTTAAAAAGCGGGTTATGACTGACAATTTACCGAAACCAGAAATGATTGCAAGTAAACTGTGACCATCTTCACGGTTGTTTGGTGAGAAAGCACTTTAAGTTTAATCCTTAAAATACTGTAAGTTAGATATTTAATTGGCTTAAAACTAACAAAAATAAATAGTTCACTTTTTTTAAAGTGAACGTTTAAATCACGTTAAATAGGCATCGAAAGTGGTTGATTACGTAAAGGAAAAGTGTCGAGATTCTGACGCAACAGTAGAACAGCTTAATCGGGAACCTGATTAATCAGTCGGCTTCTTCGATCCAGGCCATTTGAATCGCTTCCAGGATCTTTTCATTCGATCGATTAGGGTCATCGTCGAAATCATCGAGCGCACATACCCAGGTATGAAGATCGGTAAAACGGACATATTGTGGATCTACATCGGTGTGTGTTTCGGATAGTTCAATCGCTATGTCCAGCGTATCTGTCCACTTAAAGCTCATGGTTTGCTCCTAGTGATTTTCGGACACCATGTTAATGGTGTATTTTGGTATCTCTATTGTCAAAGCTTCGTCACCAACGATTGCCTGACAGCTTAAGCGTGAATCCATATCCAGTCCCCAGGCCTTGTCGAGATAGTCATCTTCGTCTTCGGTAGACTCTTCCAGTGAATCAAAACCCTGGCGCACGTAGACATGACAGGTCGTACAGGCACAAGATTTTTCGCAGGCATGTTCGATCTCGATACCCTTGCCCAGCATTGCATCACATAAGCTGATACCTGGCTCAACTTCTATTTCAGCGCCCTGCGGGCAAATTTCCTCATGTGGCAATATGGTGAGTCTTGTCATCAAACATCAACCTCGTCAATTTTTTTCCCGGTAAGCGCCTGTTTTAAGCTCGCATTCATACGCCTGGCAACATAGAACTCGCTGGCCTCCTCTATCGCCTTAATGAGTCGCTTCAGTTCATCAGCAGATGCGGTTTCGATAACCGCTTCAAGCGCGTCACGACGCTCCCGTATTTGTGCTATTTCAGATTCGCTCAGAAGGTTCTCTCCGTCCTGTGCCAACGCGGCATCGATAGCCTCGATCACCCTGCTGGCTTCAACCTGCTGCTCTTTCAGCATGCGCAACACGATATCTTCGCGGGCGTGCTCCATCGAGGCTCGCAGCATCGATTCAATTTCAGCATCGGTTAAACCGTAGGAAGGCTTGACCACAATGTCTGCAGCGACACCGCTGGTAAGTTCCTCCGCGCTAACTGACATCAAACCATCGGCATCCACCTGGTAAGTCACCCGTATCCGCGCCGCACCGGCCGTCATCGGCGGAAATCCACGCAACTCAAACCGGGCCAGGGACCGACAATCAGATATCAGTTCGCGTTCGCCCTGGACTACATGGATCGACATTGCGGTTTGACCATCTTTAAAGGTTGTAAATTCCTGCGCACGCGTGACCGGGATAGCAATATTACGGTTGATTATTTTTTCGCTCAAACCACCCATGGTTTCTATTCCCAGTGATAAAGGCAGCACGTCCAGCAATAACATGCCGCTGTCAGGTTTGTTGCCAGCAAGAATATCAGCCTGGATCGCGGCACCCACCGCAACTACCTTGTCAGGATCATGCTCGCACATAGGTTTACGCTCGAAATATTCACCTACCATTGACAACACCAGGGGCACACGGGTTGACCCGCCAACCATGATGACTTCATCTATTTCGTCTTTACCGACACCGGCGTCTCGTAGTGCACGCCGACAGGCCAACAAGGTTTTTTTTACCAGTGGCTGAATCAGTTCCTCGAATTCTTTGCGGTGAATCTCATGGCCCCATTGTTGCTCGTGATCGATCATGATTACAGCCACATCGTGGATGGTCAGTTGTTCCTTGGCGGTACGGGCGGCAATCAGTATCTTACGCGCCAGGATTGCGTCGATATCGCTGAATCCGGCTGTTGTAATTATCCACTCTCCGAGCAGGTGGTCCATATCGTCACCACCCAGCGATGAATCACCGCCGGTAGCGAGCACTTCGAACACGCCCTTGTTTAGCCGCAGTACCGAAATGTCGAAGGTGCCGCCACCGAGATCGTAAACCGCGATCAGGCCATCGGTGTCCTGATCGAGGCCGTAGGCAACTGCAGCCGCGGTGGGCTCGTTTAAAAGACGAAATAGATTCAGGCCTGCCAATGTCGCCGCATCACGGGTAGCCTGGCGCTGTGCATCGTCGAAGTAAGCGGGCACCGTAATGACAACCCCATCAAGATCTCCGCCGATACTTTGGCCAGCACGCTGTGCCAATGCCCTGAGGATCTCACTGGAGATTTCCACGGCACTCAAATCACCGCACCTGGTGCGAATTCTGGGGACATTACTGCCTTCGCTTACAACAAATTCGTAAGGCAAGACTTTGCCAAGCTGAATCACGTCTTCCTGACCTCGACCCATCAGTCGTTTTACCGAGGCGACAGTGTTCAACGGATCGCTGCTTTGCAGCGCCTGCGCCTGGTACCCAACCAGGGCACAGGCGCTTTCGAAATGAACTATCGATGGCAGCAAACAGCGTCCCTGCTCATCGGGCAAGCAAACAACTTTTCCACTGCGCACAGTAGCCACCAGCGAATTCGTAGTACCTAGGTCGATACCAACCGAATTGCGGTGCTGGTGAGGTGCACTGGATTCGCCTGGTTCAGATATTTGTAACAGTGCCATCAGAAATCTTCCAAATCGAACTGGAGTTCAGATAGCTGTTGCTGGATACGCTGAATAAACTGCATTTTTCGACTGCTCAGTAAAGCCGCATCGAGATCTCGGGCTTCGAAATGAGTAACAAACTCAGCTGCCAGCTGATCTGCTCTTTGCACCAGCCTGATCTCGATCTGCTCACATTTTCGCAAGGGATCCTCGCCATGCCGACAGGCCTCGACTTCTTCGCGCAATTCAATTTGCTCCATTAAAAACTCGGTATCTGAAGTGGTGCTCGAATCGTCAGGGATTGTGGCACCGTTAATTTCGAGCAAGTAACGTGACCGTTTGACCGGATCCTGCAGGATTTCATACGCCTGATTCACCCATGAGGCTATTTGTACCGATACTCGTTTATCCCGATCATCGGCGTTTACGTATCGATCGGGGTGATAGGTCGCCTGCAGACGCTGCTGCTCAGCCTGTAAACGTGCGCGATCAATATCGAACACAGGGCTTAAGCCAAATAGCTCGAAGTAAGTCTGACTAAAATCGGGGGCCTGCATAGGACTAGTAGATAAAATTAAATGGTGAAGCTCTCACCACAACCACAGGCATCCTTGGCGTTGGGATTTTTAAACTGGAATCCTTCGTTGAGCCCAACCTTGGCAAAATCAACCTCGGTGCCATCAAGAAAAACAAGGCTCTTCTTATCAACGACAACCTTGACGCCCTTGGTTTCGAAAACCTCGTCGTCGTCCTGAAGTTCATCGACAAATTCAATAACATAAGCCAGCCCCGAGCAACCCGTGGTTTTAACACCTAGTCGCAGTCCTATGCCCTTGCCCCGGTTGGCTAAAAAGTTCTGCACTCGTGATGCTGCAACGTCGCTAAGTTGAATCGCCATTAATATCTCTCTACACCGCTGCCTGACGGATAACCGCGGGCAATTTATTTACTAATTCCTGAAGTTTTGAAACCAGAATTTCCACATCCTGCAAATTGTTGTCCATGCCAAAACTTACCCTAATCGCATTCAAGGCGAGGTTTTCGTCAACGCCCATAGCGCTGAGAACATGGCTGGGCTCGGTGACTGCACTGTGGCAGGCAGACCCGCTGGAAAGTGCAAAACCAGCCCGATCCAGCTCCATTAACAGAGTTTCACCATGGTAATACGGGAGCGCAAAATAAGTTGTATTCGGTAACCGTGTCACATGCTGTCCGAATACCACGCTGCCGGAGATGTTTGCCAACCTCGATTCGAAAACGTTCCTTAGTTGTTCAAGATGGTGTTTCTTGTGGTCCATTTCAAGACCCGCTATTTGAGCCGCTTTGCCAAGCCCTACTATCCCGGCGACATTCTCGGTACCGCCTCGACGCCTGTTTTCCTGATCGCCGCCACTGATTAAAATAAGCTTCGGCTTGCGGTTCACTACCAGGGCTCCGACGCCCTGTGGCCCGCGCAGTTTATGTGCTGAAAAACTGATTGCATCAACATCGAGCTGTGACATGTCGATAGGAATCTTACCGACTGCCTGGGTTGCATCGCTATGCACCAGGCAGGAGTCACGATCTACCATCGCAGCAAGTGCTGCAACTGGCTGTATTACCCCGGTTTCATTGTTGGCATATATAATCGACAACAACTGGGCGTCGGCTTCTGCAAGAACTGGGCTGGCTGCGTCCAGGTCAATCTGTCCCTGGTGATCGGGCTTTAACATGATTACCGTTTGCCCGTCGGCCTGCAGTTGCTTGAGCGGTTCGAGAATACTGGCGTGCTCGATTTCGCTACTGACAACCGGCCGTTCGCTGCTTCTGTCGACATAGCCTTTCAGCAGCATATTATTTGCTTCGGTTCCGCCCGACGTGAATATTATGGCTTCGCTCGAACACCCCACTAATTTTGCGATTTCAGCACGTGCTGATTCGATTGCGGAACGCGCCATGCGGCCATAACTATGCAGGCTCGAAGGATTACCGGTAGGATTTTTCAAATACGCCATCATCGCATCTGCTACTTCCGGATGCATCGGCGAGGTTGCATTATGATCGAGATATATGGCCATGGTGTTAAATGAGCTTATGCTGATTTTGCCGCAAATCGTGAGCGCGCGAGAGCTCCCGCACCTCGTCATTTTGCATCATGTCGGCGAGCGAGATCGTGGTCAGGTAATTTTCGATTTCGGCGCTCAGTTCTTCCCATAACTGTTCGGTCAGGCAAGGTTCGTAGCCAGGTGAACCATTGTTAACATCCTTGCCTGCTACCTGTACTTCCTCGTCTACCGCATTAATTACATCCGCAATGCAAACCTGTTCAGGCGAACCGCCGAGACTATAGCCGCCACCAGGACCGCGAGTACTGACAATCAGTTTATTTCGGCGCATCTTGGCAAATAACTGCTCCAGGTAGGAAAGTGAGATTCCCTGCCTGATCGAAATATCGGCAAGCGAGACCGGGCCCTGGTCAGAGTGCATGACAAGATCGAGCAGTGAAGTCACTGCATACCGGCTTTTAGTGGATAGTCGCATCGTGAAAGAAGTTGGCGTAAAACAGGATTAGTATACAATCCTGACTAAAATGGTCAACTATTATCAAGGGGTAGTTTAACTATTACCTTAGTGCCATTCCCGGGTTCGCTTTCGATCACGATCTGTCCGCCATGGGCCTCAACGACAAGCCTGCAAAGATATAATCCGAGGCCATAGCCACCGGTATCCCTATGCCGGGAGCTATCAGGCCGGTAAAACGGCTCGGTCACCCTCGGAATATCCTCGGTCTTTATGCCAACGCCTCGATCCCGCACTTCGATAATAACGCTCTCCTGATCATGCGACAGGCCTACTTCAACCTCTCCCTGGTCCTCGATGGAGTAGTGACAGGCGTTATCGATCAGGTTTTTGATCAACAGCTTCACGCGCAGCTGATCTACCTCGAGCTCGACCGGTGACAGCCTTGATCTAAT
>Ga0255049_10002246_pt1 | contig 10239 bp, 7 predicted proteins | sample JV7_2_3_MG_FD_183615 | JGI IMG/M metagenome (GOLD analysis project Ga0255049, IMG submission 183615) | Seawater microbial communities from Jervis Inlet, British Columbia, Canada - JV7_2_3 | ecosystem: Environmental > Aquatic > Marine > Inlet | place: Canada: British Columbia | collected 2016-10-06
CTGGCCTGCACCCTTACGTCTGGATCTGAACCACAGCCCAAAGTAGGTGAACAACGTCAGGACGACCGCGAAACCGGCAGGCCAGTGCACGAGTGACTCACGTGGCCGCCACGATTGCGTACGAACATCAGCGACAGCCGTTTGATCGATACGACGATAAACAGCTTCGAGCGCCGTCTCGTCTTCGGCATTGTAAAACGCGCCGCCGGTTCTTCGAGCTATCGCCTCAAGCACGTCGAAATCGACACGGTCCTCGCCCGTCGCATCTGTGTCGCCAATACCGATCGTATGAATTTCGATATCGTTGAGCTTCGCAATATCGGACGCATTGATCGGCGTCATCTTGCTGGCTGTATCGTTGCCGTCTGTGAGCAAGATCAACAGACGATCGTCAACCTCACTGTCTTCGAAGGAGTTAATCGCGAGGCCGATCGAGTCGCCCAACGCTGTCTTTGGCCCGGCCATACCAACTTCCATCAAATCAACCAGCGCCCGCGCAGTCTCCAGATCGCGAGTAAACGGAAGTTGTAAGTAGGCTTTAGTACCGAAAACGATCAGTCCGATTCGATCACTCTCGCGCTCGGCGACAAATCGATCGACGACACGCTGTACCGCTTCGAAACGCGAGACGTCGTTACCATCTTCACCCGGAAAATCGTGGTATTCCATTGAGCCTGACAGGTCGAGCGCCAGCATGATGTCGCGAGCCGCTTCGGTCCGCACGATCGGCTCGCCAACCCATTCAGGTTTGGCAAGCCCCACAACCAGCAGCAACCAAACCAGCGCGGCGGCGACCAACTGCAACCAACGACGGCGCATAACAATCGCGCCGGCACGCGCTTCACTGCCGGCCGCCTCGGCAATTTGCTCGAAAAACGGGACACGCAGAGCGCTAACTCGTTCTCGCTGCGGCGGCATGAGCCACCACACCAATAGCGGCAGCGGCAGTGCCCAAAAGACCAGGGGATAGGCGAACTCAAGCACGATGCAAGCGGATCCAACGCCGCGCCGGGGCGCTCAGATCTCGCCCATCAGCATCCGGCCGGTAGGCTGCGGCTGCAAGCATTTCGGCGGCGTCCGCGATTTGCTGATCATTATTTGTCGACTCTCTCAGAAACTGTGCCCAATCGGCGCCAGTCAGCGACGCGACCCGTTGCCGCGGATACGCGGCCAAGGCCGTACGTTTGAGCAAGGCCGCGATTCTTTGTGCTGACTCAGCCGGGCTGAGGTCAATCTCACCTTCAATGGTCTTGAGTACCGCAAGCGCTTCGCGGCGATAGCGGTTCAAGCGTCTCTGCCCAAGCAGATACCGGGCAGCCATGATCGATACGGCGAGCAACCAGACAGACAGAATCAACCAACCGGGTGTCACGGGCAGCAGGGGCACAGGGTCGGGCATGACGAGACCGTGCATAAGGTCCAGCAGCTCCGGGAGATTCAATCCGTCGTATTGACTCAACGGGCGCTCCGTCTCGGTGCCAATTGCGCCATCAGTCGGCGCATTTGTGGCAGCGTTTCTTCACCCGAGCTAAGTGGCAACACGGACAAATTGATTGAGGATTGCCAGTCGTGAATTTTCTCCAGTCGACTCCGCGAGAATTTATTCACCGCATCGCGTATCGCAGATGAACCGAAGTCGACCTCAGCTTGCATAGCACCATCGCCGATGATGGTTCGGGGATTGGATTCGACGCCATCTGCAAGAGGATCGTATACGAGCACCAACAGCACGTCATTGTGCGCGGCGATTCCGCTCAGGCGTCGGTGCGTCATGTCATCCATACCATCGAAATCGCTGAATACAACAATAAGATGGTCGTGGTGCGCGATGCGAGCCACGCTGCCAAGCGCTCGATTGAGACTGCCGGGTGTCGGCGGGATAGCCAGATCGGCATTGAGTTCTGAATTCATCTCAACAATTGACTCCAGCAATGCGAAGACCGTTCGCTGACTTCGCCTGGGTACGATATCAACCTGGCGGTAATCGTTAAATACGATACCCCCTACCCTGTCGCTGGCATTGAGGACTCGAAATGCGGCGATGGCTGCCGCTTCTGCCGCAGTCACCGCTTTCATGTTGAGCTCTGAGCCAAAAAACATCGACATGCGCTGGTCCACCACGAGCAGGGCCGGCCGATCACGTTCTTCAGTGAATACCCGTACATAAGGCTTCCCGGTACGTGCCGTCGCTTTCCAGTCGATCGAACGAATGTCATCACCGGGCAGGTAGTCGCGCATTTCTTCGAAATTGAGACCGCGCCCCCGCAGTCGAGAAATGTGTCGGCCGTTCAGTACACTTTGAGACGGCTGGCGCGGAAGAAAACTGAGGCCGCCCGCCGCGCCCTGCAAGCTCCTGAGATGAGCCAGCGACACATGAATACGCGCGTCAGGTTTCATACCAGGATCAGGGCAGCGCGACTTGCTCGATGATCGCGTCGATCACCTGGTCAGCCCGGACACCTTCGCCTTGTGCTTCGTACGACAACATCAGGCGGTGCCGCAGACAGTCGTGCACGATACTGCGGATGTCTTCCGGGTCGACGTAGTCTCGTTGATTCAGCCAGGCGTGCGTGCGGCTGCATTTATCCAGCGCCAGCGACGCCCGCGGACTACCGCCAACATCAATCCAGCGTGCCAGATCGTCGGAGTATTTTTCAGGCGTTCGCGTCGCGTAGACCAAATCGGCTATGTACCGCTGCAAGGGTGCCGAGACCTGAACTTTCGCTATCTCTTCACGTGCAGCAAAAATCGCATCCTGCGATATGCGCTGCTGTTCCTGCTGCGGCTGTGAATTACGTTCTGTGTTTGCCGCGGATTCCTCCCGGCGCACGAGATCAATGATCAAAACCTCGTCTTCGACGGGCGGGTATTCGATAGTGACGTGCATCAGGAAGCGATCCATCTGCGCTTCGGGCAGCGGATAGGTGCCTTCCTGCTCAACAGGGTTCTGCGTCGCCATCACCATGAATAAGGGCGGCATCTTGTGAGTCGTGCCTGCGACCGTCACTTGCCGCTCTTCCATGGCCTCGAGCATCGCGGCCTGCACTTTCGCCGGCGCTCGATTGATCTCGTCGCCTAATACGATATTGGCGAAAATCGGTCCAGCCTCGAACCGGAACTCACCTTTTCCGTCGGCCTGGTAATACACCTCTGTCCCAGTCACGTCCGAAGGCAAAAGGTCAGGCGTAAACTGGATACGACTGAAATCGGCCTCGAGATTCTTCGCCAGCGCTTTGATCGCCCGGGTCTTGGCCAGACCTGGCAGTCCTTCAACCAACAGATTGCCATTCGCCAGCAAACCAATGATCAGTCGCTCAACAACCACTTCCTGGCCGATGATCGATTCCTGCATGCGCGCTTTTAGCGCCTGTACCTGTTCGTATGCCATATGGCGCCTATTTCTTCAGTACTTCTACAAGCGGCGTGCCGACAGCGCCCGAAGGCGGCTTAATACCCATATAAGCAGATAAGGTTACCGCAACATCGACGGTCTGTACCGCTCGATCGACAACCTGGGCATTCAGACCGGCGCCCGCGAATACGATGGGTACGTAGGTGTCGTAGTTCCAGGGAGAGCCATGTACCGATGCAACCGTCAACCCGTCGAAGTCGTTGATGAACCAGTTGGGCTCGAAGATAACGTATACATCGCCGGAACGTTTCGAATTGAAGTTGTTCACAACCGCGCGGTACAGATCGCTATCCGGCAGATCGCCCCGGCGCAATGCCGAGCTTGATACGGCCAGCGAAACGCCTGGAAATTTGGAGAGCTCATCAACGACGGCCGCTTCGAGCATTTCCTGATCGACCTCGCAATCGTTTTTGACGTCGGAACTGAAATATACGTAGGGGTGATCGTAGCTTGCTATCAATTCACCCTCGATATCAAACGCTTCCTTGACACGCGTGATCGCCGACTCTTTCTCCCAGCTATCAGGATCAACGTAACCTGCAGGAATGCCGAGACTTTTCAGATAACCCGGTGCATCCGGCGCACCGTGATCCGCGGACAGCACGATCAAGGTATTCTTGAGGCCGACCTTCTCGTCCACAAACTCGAAAAGATCTGCGAGCGTGCGATCAAGGCGCAGGATGTTGTCCTCTGCCTCCAGACTTGACGGGCCAAACACGTGGCCGACGTAGTCAGTCGACGAGAAGCTTATGCTCAGATAGTCCGTCACGGCGTCACTGCCCAGTTGCTCTTCCACGAGTGCCTGCCTGGCAAAGTCCAGCACCAGTTCGTCACCGGCGGGGCTCAAGGTCAACCAGGTTGTGAAGTAAGGACTGCTGCCGTCGGCGTAGTCGTGCGGAAATACCCGGCCAAAGCCACCGACATCCGATTCCCAAGCGCGGTCGTCGGAATCGCCAAATAGATAGGTGTGCTGCGCATGCAGCAATTGCCACTCGGTGCCCGCATAACGCTGCGGAAGCTTCTTATCGTTCCAGCTCGTTACCCAGTCCGGGTATTGATCGAGATAATAGCTGCTGGTGACGAAGTCGCCGCTGGCTTTGGAGAACCAGTAGGCCGTACCCGAGTGTCCCGCCATCGAGATCGCTCCGCGGTCTTTCACCGAGACGCCGATCACTTTTGCCTTGCCGCCGGTATTACTTCGCAGCTCATCGGAAAAGGTCGTCACCAGCATTGCGGCCGGCGAGCGACCATCGCTTCGTGCCGCACGCTGTGTCGGGTCGATCTCCGTTGCCGCATCAACCGATGCGCCCTTGCTCAGCAGGTGATAGTTGGAGTCTTCGACATTATAGGTCGTGTAGCCGGTCTCGCGATCAAACCAGAGGTTGCCAACCATGCCGTGGTTCGACGGGTGGGCGCCCGTGGCGAGCGTCGCATGACCGACGATGGTCTCGGTGTTGGCGTGGGCGTGATGTGCGTTGCTATACACAACGCCGGATTCCCACAGGTAACGAAAGCCACCTTCGCCGAGGCGATCGTAGTATCGCGTTGGCAGATCACCGCGAAGTTGATCCACGGTTATTTGCAGGATCAGCCTGGGCTTGTCCGCCCCTTCGGCCGCCGCAGATAACAACAAGGCCGCGATGGATAAGCAGCACGGAAGGAATGATCTTTGCATCTTGTAGTCCGGTCGTCCCAAGTCGAATCAGCCCGGCAAACGCTTTGGTGCCGGGCTGATCTCATCTATGGCAAATCAGTTCGTGCCCGGGTTCTGCTGCAGCGCATCGAGGACCTGATCCAGATTAAAGCTACCGGCCTTCTGCCGCGGCGGGAACTCTTGATAGGTCGCCAGATGCTGTGCGACGTAACCGACGGCAGGCAGAATCAGGTAAGCACGTTCCATACGCCAGATGGGATAGCTGGCGGCTTCGTGGTCTGCACGTTCGTACGGATCACCGCGCATATCGATCAACTTCGGCAGCCGCAGCGTGACAAATGGCTCCTGCCAAACATCAAAGCCGTGCCCGCGCTGCTCCATGAACACCATTTTCCATCGACCATAGCGCAAGTTGGCAAGCTGACCATCGTCGGTCCAATAGAAAAACTCCTTTCTTGGTCCTTCCTCTACTTCGCCTTTGAAATAGGGCATCAGGTTATACCCGTCCAGATACACCTTGTACTTCCTGTCGTTGGCGCGATGGCCCTTCAACAGCTTTTCCTTGATATCAGGCTCACCAACTGCCGCCAATATGGTCGGCAACATATCCTCATGCGAGAAGACATCATTGTAGACGGATCCCGGCTCGATGACGCCGGGCCACTTGATCATTGTCGGCACTCGATAGCCGCCATCCCAGTTCGAGTTCTTTTCATTTCTAAATGGCGTCATGCCGCCGTCAGGCCAGGTAAAAACTTCAGCACCGTTGTCGGTTGAGTACATAATAATCGTATTGTCGTCGAGACCGAGTTCTTCAAGCTTCGAAAGAATCTGTCCTACGTGCTTGTCGTGCTCGGCCATGCCGTCAGCGTAGATTCCGAGGCCCGTAGCACCTTCAGATTCAGGCTTTAGATGCGTCCACACGTGCATACGCGTCGAATTCCACCAGAGAAAGAAAGGCTTGTTGGCCTTCGCGGCACGCTCCATGAAATCTATCGCACCGGCTGTTACTTCCTCGTCGACCGTTTCCATGCGCTTTTTGGTCAGCGGTCCGGTGTCTTCGATGTTGCCATCGGCGCTCGACTTGATAACACCGCGTGGGCCAAATTTTTGCGCAAATTCAGGCGACTTTGGATAGTCCGGACTTTCCGGTTCCTCCTCAGCGTTCAGGTGATACAAATTGCCAAAGAACTCGTCGAATCCGTGGTTCGTCGGCAGATGCTCATCAAGATCACCGAGGTGATTCTTGCCGTACTGTGCGGTCATGTAGCCGTGGTTTTTCAAAAGCCCCGCTATCGTAGGATCCTTTTCCGAAATTCCCTCTTTCGCACCGGGTAGTCCCACTTTCAGCAATCCCGTTCGAAACGGGCTTTGGCCAGTAATAAATGCAGCGCGGCCTGCGGTGCAACTCTGCTGTCCATACCAATCGGTAAATAAGGCACCCTCCGCGGCGATGCTATCGATGTTCGGGGTTCTGTACCCCATCATGCCGCGGTTATAAGCACTTGTGTTGGACCATCCAACATCGTCACCCCAAATGATGAGGATATTGGGTTTATCTTGTGCTGCAGCGGTCGTCGCTAAAAACAGCGTCGCTAAAACACATAGCGCCCTGACAAATCTATTCATTCTGATTCTCGCTCATTAAATTATTCAACGCGATAACTTAGTCTGTTTCCAGCACACTCGCAAATACTGTCAGGGAATTGCGTTCAATGAACGCAGCAACGCCACCACGTTCTGATCTTCCGGATGGCGTCTGGCCAAAGTATAAGCGATTTCGAGGGCCTCATCCTGATCACCTCTGTCCCTGAGTACGGTCGCCAGCACCATGGCAATGTCGAAATTGCCGTCGAAGCGACCGTAGGCATCACGCAAGACCCGCAGCGCTTCTGGCTGTCGGCCCAATGAGTTGAGCGCGACGGCAAGCACGTAGACATAGCGTGCATTATCGGGCGCGAACTCTGCCGCCTGACGCAATTCGGCGAGCGCGGTATCGGTCTCACCACTGCGAACGAGCGACAGCCCAAGTGCGTGGCGCAATGCCGCGTTCGTTGGGTCCAGAACGAGACCTTCTCGCAGAGTGTCTTCTGCCCGCCCTTCCTCGCCGAGCCGCCGCAAGATATCGGCGAGGTTGGCGCGAGCTGTTACGACGCGCGGCTCAATGCGCAGCGCTTGTTCGTAAAGAGCGACGGCTTCAGCAATGTTTTGCTCGTCCAATTCAAATGTGGCGAGTGCCGCGAGCGCTTCAGGCCGGTTCGCAAGTGACCCGTAGGCGTCCCGAAGCTCGGCCTCTGCCAGCGACCAGGCACGTGCTTCCTCGATCGGCAATAGGTCTGACAGTCCGGCATAGGTTGAGGCGGCTTCTATGCGGACGCCACGCACCGGATCGGAAAGCAGCCTTGCGCCCTGTAAGCGCATCCGCAGCTCAGAAGGCAGCGATCGCAGCTGGCGAAGTGCCGCAATTCTGATCAATGCATCCGGATTGCCAAGCTCCTTCTCCAGAATCTGGAATTCCCTGGTCCCAAACGGCTGGGACAGCCCTGAAACCGCCGTGGCTCGAGCGATGCCTGGGTACTCCTTATTACTGATGACTTCGAGCAGATCAGCGTTCGCAAAGCCGCGGCGGCTTGCGCCAAGCGCAGTCGCAAAATGTGGCGGTGGTGTATCGGAGCCGTTCCATCCGCTGATTGCCGCTGCTGCCCAAGCGTCATCGTGATCGGCGTGACAGTTGTTGCAAGCGTTCGGAGCGCCAACGGATGCTGTCAGGTCCGGACGCGGAACGCGGAAGCTGTGGTCCCGCCGGTCATCGACCACCATGTAAGTGCGCGAGGTCATGTGGCAGTCGACACAGCCAGCCTGCTCCGCCGCGTGGGCGGCGTGTTCAGCAACCGAAAATTTCGTGGGTAGATGGCATTGTGCACACACGTCATTGGGATTGGCGCCGGTGCGCAGTTCGGCCGAATGTGGATTGTGGCAATCGCTACAGGTCACGCCCGCCTGGTACATCTTGCTCTGCAGGAACGACCCATAGACGTAAACTTCATCGAGTATCTGGCCGTCATCGAAATACAGGTTCTCATCGAGTAATGCCGGCATGTGCGTGTGTGCAAGCGGCTCCCCGTACTCGTAACCTGGCGCAATGATGCCGCGCCGTGAATGGCAGCGTCCACAGGCCTCGGGCTGCTGTTGTGGCTGCATGCGGGCTTCGCTGCGTTCGGCGATCCCGGTTTGCGGGTTCATTATCCAGGCCGCCCGGCCGCGATCATCAAGATCCACGTCAAATCCATGCGGAGCTTTGTTGGGGTTGGCGTTTGCCAGCTCGACGTGTTTCGAGCCGGGTCCGTGACACGATTCGCAGCCAACACTAATTTCCGAGTAGGTTGTATTAAAGGTATCGCTGGCCGCATCAAAGCCCATCTTGAGGTTCGTCGAATGGCACTCGGCGCACATGTAGTTCCAGTTCTGCTGCAAACCGGTCCAGTGCAGTACATCATCCGGCGCGATGTATTCGTCGGGATATTGGTGAAACCAGCGCTGGCCACCGTCGGACTCCGGCCTCGTGTCCCAGGTATAGGCGAGCGTCTGCAGGCGTCCGCCCGGGAACTCGATGAGATACTGCTGCAAAGGCTCAACACCGAATGTATAGGCAATCCGAAAATCGCGATTCTCACCCGATGCATCGGCCGTGGCCACATAAAAACCGTCATCTCGCGTGAAAAACTGCGTGGTCGTGCCGAAGTAATCGAAGCTCGCATCATCGAAATCGCCCAGCACAGTGTCCGCGTCAGCGATCTGCATGGCGAGTTCGTGATCCGATCCCACCCAGTCGTGAAACTCTGCCTCGTGGCAATCCTGGCAGGCGGTACTGCCGACAAAGATCGTGGGTCCGTTGCTCTCAGGTACCGGAGGCTTTTCCGACTGGCTGCAGCCAGCAGCGATGAAAGCCAGGAACAAGATGAATTGGGGGGCGATTCGGAACACGAATCGTAACTTACTCGATATTGTCACTGTGCGCATAGAATTCTAATTAGTGTAGTCTTGCGCCATGTTGCGACTTAGTCTAATCGGTTCTGCCCTGATTGCTGTCACGGTGGTAATTCATGCGGCCGGCACCACGGCGTGGGTGCGATATCTTGCCCGAAAATACACCCTCGACTCAATTGCCGCCACCAGGTGGTCCGCCATCGCTATTTTGGTCTACACGGCTCTGATTGCGTTCGTACTCCATGTGGTCGAAATTGTTATTTGGGCAGCTACCTATCAGGTACTTATGCCTGTTAAGGAACTTGCATCATTTGAAGAGGCCGTCTACTTCTCTTTCGTGACCTTTACCACGCTCGGCTACGGCGACATCACGCTCAGCGAAGGATGGCGGTTGCTAAGCGGTATTGAGGCATTGAACGGCATCCTGCTCGTCGGCTGGACGACAGCGATGATATTCTCTGTCGTGCAGAATATATGGCGTGGATTGAGCGCCCAAAACAAATAAAAGAATCTGGAGAGAACCATGACTAGTGCGAACAGCTCAAAGACTGATGATCGCTTTCTGTCAAATGCGATGGCGTCATTCATACAAATTGGTGCACTGCTGATTCTGTTGATCATGTGCTTCCGCATCGTTGGACCATTCATTAGCATCGTTGTCTGGGGCGTGGTCATTGGCGTGGGTCTTTATCCAACGCACCAGTCTTTGACGGCCAAGCTGGGTGGGCGTGAGAAATGGTCCGCCACAATATTGGTCCTGATCGGACTCACTATCGTTATCGCACCGGTATGGCTTACCGCTGAATCTTCCATCCATTCACTGCAAAATTTCTCCGCCAATTTGGAAAGTGGAACTGTGGACATCCCACCGCCAGGCGAAAAAGTCGCAGACTGGCCCGTTATCGGAAAATCCGTTCACGAATTTTGGAGCAGCGCAGCGGAGAATATCGAATCGACGATGAATACCTATGCTCCACAGCTCAAGAAGCTGGGCCAAAGCGCGGCAAGTTTTGCCGGTGGAGTGGTCGTCGGCGCATTGCAGTTCGTCTTGTCCATCATTATCGCAGGCAGCCTTTTGCTGAATGCCGAGTCCGGCCGCCGTACAGCCAGAAACATCCTTTCGAGCCTGATGGGCGATGAGACCGGCGACAAGATGACCAGCCTGTCGATACTCACTATTCGCAGT